>Ga0116151_10005074_pt1 | contig 11461 bp, 5 predicted proteins | sample AD_UKC117_MetaG_FD_89893 | JGI IMG/M metagenome (GOLD analysis project Ga0116151, IMG submission 89893) | Active sludge microbial communities of municipal wastewater-treating anaerobic digesters from Hong Kong - AD_UKC117_MetaG | ecosystem: Engineered > Bioreactor > Anaerobic > Digestate... | reverse complement strand
GTCTCCTCGAGTTTTGACGCGCTTGTGGCGCGGAGGGAAAAGGCGCGGATTCTAAACGTCCGGCGCCCGCCTCCCAAGCGGGATGCCTGCGCCGCCACGTTCGCGGATCCGTGCCGACCCATCTTGTGGTCGCCGGACGGTTCGGTCCGACTGGCGCGCATCGTACGATTCGATAAGCGAAAAAATTTTTCTTATATCGAGGTCTGCACCCCCGATTGCGAAAAATCTTTTCCGCCGATCGCCCTAGCATGTGCTTCCGCAAGCGCCACGGGCCCAACCGGCCGCGATGGCGCACCGATCCACCCGCAGAGGAGACCACGCCGACCCGCCGGCAGCCCGCGCCAGACGCGCCGGCCTGCCGACCGGCGGCGGTTCACGCCACCATGTCGAACATCGCACCCAACGTCAGCCTCGACGACAAGTACACCCTCAAGACCGGCCGCGCCTGGATGACCGGCATCCAGGCCCTGGTACGCCTGCCGATGATGCAGAAGCTGCGCGACGAGGCTGCCGGCCTGAACACCGCCGGCTTCGTCACCGGCTACCGCGGCTCGCCGCTCGGCAGCGTAGACCAGGAGTTCTGGAAGGCGAAGCGCTTCCTCGAGCCGATGAACATCCGCTTCCAGCCCGGCCTCAACGAGGACCTCGCCGCGACCTCGGTGTGGGGCACGCAGCAGCTCGGCCTCGATCCCAATGCCAAGGTCGATGGCGTGTTCTCGATCTGGTACGGCAAGGGCCCCGGCGTGGACCGGACCTGCGACGTCTTCCGCCACGCCAACGCCGCCGGCACCTCGCAGCACGGCGGCGTGCTGGTGATCGCCGGCGACGACCACGCCGCCAAGTCCTCGACCCTGCCGCACCAGACCGAGCACGTGTTCAAGGCGCTGATGATGCCGGTGCTCGCCCCCGCGGGCATCCAGGAGTACCTGGAGTACGGCCTGCACGGCTTCGCGATGTCGCGCTACTCGGGCTGCTGGGTGGCGTTCAAGGCGCTGACCGACACGGTCGAGACCTCGTCCTCGGTCGACATCGACCCCTTCCGCGTGCAGACGCGGATCCCGAGCGCGGAAGAGTTCCCGCTGCCGCTCGACGGCGTCAACCTGCGCTGGCCCGACCCGCCGCTGGTGCAGGAGGAGCGCCTGCTCCACCACAAGCTCTACGCCGCGCTCGCCTACGGCCGCAAGAACGGCCTGGACCGCATGGTCATCGACCCGCCGCAGGCCCGCCTGGGCATCCTCACCAGCGGCAAGAGCTACCTCGACGTGCGCCAGGCGCTCGACGACCTCGGCATCGACGAGGCCACCGCCGCGGCGATCGGCCTGCGCCTGTACAAGGTCGGCATGGTGTGGCCGCTCGACGCCGAGGGTGTGCGCCGCTTCGCAGACGGCCTCGACGAGATCCTGGTGATCGAGGAGAAGCGCCAGTTCCTCGAGTACCAGCTGAAGGAAGAGCTCTACAACTGGAAGGACGAGGTGCGCCCGCGCGTCATCGGCAAGTTCGACGAGAAGGGCGAGTGGAGCCTGCCGCACGCCGACTGGCTGCTGCCCGCCGCCGGCGAGCTCACCCCGGCGATGATCGCGCGCGCGATCGCCGGCCGCATCGCGCGCTTCCACACCTCCGACCGCATCAAGGCGCGGCTCGCCTTCATCGAGGCCAAGGAGGCCGCACTCGCAAAACCGCGACTGTCCATCCAGCGCGTGCCGCATTACTGTTCCGGCTGTCCGCACAACACCTCGACCAAGGTGCCGCAGGGCTCGCGCGCGATCGCCGGCATCGGCTGCCACTACATGGCGACCTGGCTGTCCCCCGAGCACACCCAGACCTTCTGCCAGATGGGCGGGGAGGGCGTACCCTGGATCGGCCAGGCGCCCTTCACCGATACCCCGCACGTGTTCGCCAACCTCGGTGACGGCACCTACATGCACTCGGGCATCCTCGCCATCCGCGCCGCGGTGGCGGCGAAGGTCAACATCACCTACAAGGTGCTCTACAACGACGCCGTGGCGATGACCGGCGGCCAGCCGCACGACGGCACGCTGTCGGTGCCGATCATCGCCCGCCAGCTGCTCGCCGAGGGTGTGGGCACGGTGGTCGTGGTCAACGACGGCACGCCGCGCGCCTACGGTCCCGCCGACCTACCGCACGGCGTGGCGGTGCGCCACCGCGACGAGCTCGACGCGGTGCAGCGCGAGCTGCGCACGGCGCCGGCGGTGACCGCCATCATCTACGACCAGACCTGCGCCGCTGAGAAGCGCCGCCGCCGCAAGCGCGGCAAGTTCCCCGACCCGGCCAAGCGCGTGGTGATCAACGACCTGGTGTGCGAGGGCTGCGGCGACTGCAGCGACAAGTCGAACTGCATGTCGGTGGGCGCGGTGGAGACCGAGTTCGGCCGCAAGCGCTTCATCGACCAGAGCTCGTGCAACAAGGACTATTCCTGCGTGAAGGGCTTCTGCCCGAGCTTCGTCACCGTCGAGGGCGGGGCGCTGCGCAAGGGCAAGGCGAGTGGCGCCGTCGCGCCCGGAGGCCTCGCCGACGCGCTGCCCGAGCCGCAGCTGCCGGATACCGCCGCGCCCTGGGGCATCCTCATCACCGGCGTCGGCGGCACCGGCGTGGTCACCATCGGCGCGCTGCTCGGCATGGCCGCGCACCTGGAGGGCAAGGGCATCTCGGTGCTCGACATGGCGGGGCTGGCGCAGAAGGGCGGCGCGGTGTGGTCGCACGTGCGCATCGCCGACCGCCAGGCGCAGCTCCACGCCGCCCGCGTCGCCGCCGGCGAGGCCGATGCGGTGATCGGCTGCGACCTGGTGGTGGCGGCCAGCGACGAGTCGCTCGCCAAGATGCAGCACGGCCGCACCCGCGTCCTCATCAACCGCGACCAGACCAACACCAGCGAGTTCGTGCGCGGCTTCGCCGCCCAGGCGCGCAGCGGCGACGTGCTCGCCAACCCCGACCCGCAGTTCCCGGCCGCGGCGATGGAGGCGCAGATCGTCGACGCCGTCGGCGCCGATCAGGCCGAATTCCTCGACGCCACCGCGCTCGCCACCGAGCTGCTCGGCGACTCGATCGCCACCAACCTGTTCATGCTCGGCTTCGCCTGGCAGCGCGGCCTGGTGCCGCTGTCGCGGCAGGCGATCGAGCGCGCGATCGAGATCAACGGCACGGCGATCGAGGCCAACAAGGCCGCCTTCCTGTGGGGCCGCCGCGCCGCGGTCGACCTGCGTGCGGTGCGCGAGGCTGCCAGGCCCCGCTTCGGCACGCCCGCGCACCACCGCCTGTCGACCAGCGTCGATGAGCTCATCGCGCGCCGCAAGGCGCAGCTGACCGACTACCAGGACGCCGCCTACGCCGAGCGCTACACGCGCCTCGTCGAGCGCGTGCGCGCCGCCGAGGCCAGGGTCGCCCCCGGCATCCAGCTGCTGACCGAGGCGGTCGCGCGCGGCTATCACAAGCTGCTCGCCTACAAGGACGAGTACGAGGTCGCGCGCCTGTACACCGACAGTGACTTCCTGAAGCGCGTCGAGGAGCAGTTCGAGGGCGACTACAAGCTCGTCTTCCACCTCGCGCCGCCGATGCTGGCCGACAAGGACCCGCAGACCGGCGAGCTGAAGAAGAAGGCCTATGGCCCCTGGATGCTGAAGGCGATGCGCGTGCTGGCGAAGTTCCGCCACCTGCGCGGCTCGAAGCTCGATCCGTTTGCACGCAGCCACGACCGCCAGCTCGACCGCGAGCTGATCGCCGACTACGAGCGCCTGGTCGACGAGATCGTCGTCAATCTGGATCGCGCCAACCACGAGGCGGCGATCGAGCTGGCAGCCCTACCCGAGCACATCCGCGGCTACGGCCACGTGCGCGAGCGTTACCTCGCCGGCGCGCGCAAGCGCCAGGCCGCGCTGCTCGAGGACTTCCGCCAGCGCCGCGCGCCGAGCACGCCCGTGGTGACCAGGGCGCGCAGGACGATCGCGATCATCCCGGGCTGATTCGGGAAAAGGGGGCTTTCCCCTGCTTCCGCGCCATGTTCGCGCCTTCCGGCGCTCCTACAGAAGGCCATCGCCGCGTGGCGGCCTGTAGGAGCGGCGGCAGCCGCGAGCTTTGCGGGCGGTTCGGAAATCGCGGTCCGTCCCCGATTTCCCTGATGTAGGAGCAGCGGCAGCCGCGAATTCGCCCGCTCTTCGATCGACGTGGCTGGCGCCGGGCACCGCCGCGTTCGCGCCTTCCGGCGCTCCTGCAGAAGGCCATCGCCGCGTGGCGGCCTGCAGGAGCGGCGGCAGCCGCGAGCCTTGCGGGCGGTTGCGCACCGTATCACCGTTCGAGGCTGCCGTTCCCGGTAGCACCTGTACCCAATCCGTCCGCCGACGCTGCCAACCGCGGCGCCGGCGCGGCGACACCCCCTCACGTTCCCATAAGGAAGGAGACACAGCATGGCCGTATTTTCCCTGAGCGACTTCGCCGACCACGAGCAGGTGGTCTTCGTCAGCGATGACAAGAGCGGACTGAAGGCGATCATCGCCGTCCACAATTCCAACCTCGGCCCCGCGCTCGGCGGCTGCCGCATGTGGCCCTACGCCAGCGAGGAGGAGGCGGTGCGCGACGTGCTGCGCCTGTCGCGCGGCATGACCTACAAGTCGGCGATGGCGCGGCTCAAGCTCGGCGGCGGCAAGTCGGTGATCATCGGCAACCCGCGTACCGACAAGACCCCCGCGCTGCTCGCCGCCTTCGCGCGTGCGCTCGAGCAGCTGAACGGGCGCTACATCGCCGCCGAGGACTCGGGCACCAGCGTGGCCGACATGAAGTTCATGACGCAGTTCACGCAGCATGTCGCCGGCATCCACGACAAGCCTTCGGACGAAGGCACGCGTAGCGGCGACCCGTCGCCCGCTACCGCCTACGGCACCTTCATCGGCATCCAGGCCGCGGTGAAGGAGCGCCTCGGCCGCGACTCGCTCGACGGCCTGCGCGTGGCGGTGCAGGGCGTGGGCAACGTCGGCTACGACCTCGCCCGCCAGCTCAAGGAAGCCGGTGCGCAACTGTGGGTGACCGACATCCACCGCGAGCCGCTGGTGCAGGCCGGCCGCGAGCTCGGCGCCACCGTGGTCGCACCCGACGAGATCTTCGGCCTCGACGTCGATGTGTTCGCCCCCTGCGCGCTCGGTGCCATCCTCAACGACAGCACCATCCCGCAGCTCAAGGCCAGCATCGTCGCCGGCGCGGCCAACAACCAGCTCGCCGAAGCACGCCACGGCGTCGAGCTGATGAAGCGCGGCATCCTCTATGCGCCCGACTACGTCATCAACGCCGGCGGCATCATCGACGTCTATCACGAGCGCATCGGCTTCGAGCGTGCCGCGCTGATCCGCCACATCGAAGGCATCCGCGACAACCTGATGGAAGTCTTCGAGCGCGCTCGCGAGGAAGAGCGCCCCACCGCCGAGGTCGCCGACGCGATCGCCGAGGAGCGCTTCCGCCGTTGAGCTCCGGTCGCCGGGGGGACGGGGCCGCGCGCCGCGGCTACGGCCTGCCGGCCGTGGTCGGGGCGGCGCCGGCTGCGGCCGGGGACGCGGGCGGCGTCGGGCCGGCCAGGCGGCGGGCGAAGTCTGCCGCCGCCAGCGGGCGGTCGAAATGGAAGCCCTGCATGAGGTCGCAGCCTTCGGCGCGCAGGGCCGCGGCCTGGGCGGGCGTCTCCACCCCCTCGGCGACCACGCTCAGCCCCAGTCCCTTGGCCAGCGCGATGATGCCGCGCACCACCGCGGCTTGGCGCGGCACCTCCAGCATGCCCTGGGTGAACACGCGATCGATCTTGAGCGTGTCGAGCGGCAGGAAGCTCAGCTGGCTCAGCGACGAGTAGCCCATGCCGAAGTCGTCGATGGCGAGGCGGAAGCCACGCTCGTGCATGTGGCGCAGCATGTCGCGGACGTAGTCAGTGTCGTCCATCAGCATGCTCTCGGTGAGCTCGAGCTCGATCAGCTCGCTGCGGATGCCGTGGGCCGCGGTCTCGGCAATCAGCAGGGGGAGCAGGTCGGGATCGACGAAGTGCGGCGCGGCGAGGTTGAGCGCGATGCGCACCTCGGGCAAGCCCTGGTCCAGCCACTCGCGCAGCTGGCGACAGGCGCGCCGGATCACCCACTTGCCGAGCGGCACGATCAGGCGGACTTCCTCCGCGAGCGGGACGAAGCGCGCCGGCGGCAGCAGGCCGCGGCTGGGGTGCTCCCAGCGGATCAGCGCCTCCGCGCCGCGGATGTGGCCTTCGTGGTCGTACTTGGGCTGGTAATGCAGGGTCAGCCCGCCGCCCTCGTCGTCGGCGAGCGCGCGCCGCAGGTCGCGCTCGAGCTCCATGCGCAGGCGGGTTTCGGCCTGGATCGCGGCGGAGTGGAACTGCGCTTCGGCGCATCCGGCGCTGCGCGCATGATGGCTGGCGATGCAGGCGGCGTGGGTGAGGACGGCCGCGCCCGCGCCGTCGAGCGGATGCATTGCGATGCCGATGTGCGCCCCGAGCATGAGCTCGTGCTCGCCGACGCGGAAGGGCGCGCGCAGCTTGTCGAGGATCGTCCGCGCCAGGCGCGAGGCGTCGTGGGTCACAGTGGCGCCGCTGCGCATCAGCATCAGCTCGCCGCCGCTCCAGCGCGCCAGCAGCGTCCGCCCGTCGATCTCCGCCAGCTCGGTGCCGGGCAGGCAGCGCCGGACCCGCTCGGCGGCCAGGCGCAGCACCGTGTCGCCCGCCTCGTGGCCGAGGCTGTCGCTGATGCGCTGGTAGCGTTCGAGCGCGATATGCATCACGGCGACCTGTTCATGTTCGCCACAGCGTGAGAGCTCCGTGCCGAGCGCCTGCAGGAAGTGGTCGCGGTTGGGCAGGCCGGTGAGGGCGTCGTGGCGCAGGAGGTAGTCGATGCGCTCCTCGATGCGGCGCTGCGCGGTGATGTCCTGCACCGTGCCGTAGGATCGCCTGGCGTGGCCCTGCTCGTCGTGTTCGAACTTCACCCGCAGGTGGATCCAGCGGACGCGGCCGTCGTCGCCGAGGTAGCGGTGGATGACGTCGGCCGGCAGGCGCCCGTCACTGGAGGCCGCGATCGCCGCGCGCACGCGTTCGAGATCGTCCGGATGCACCCGCTCGACGAAGCCTGCGATCGAGCGCTCGGTGTCCTGCGGGTCGCGACCGAGCACGGTGAACAGCGCCTCCGAGCACTCGGCGATGCCCGAGGCGCGGTCCAGCTCCCAGCTGCCCAGCCGGGCGATGCCCTGCGCCTCGGCGAGATTGCGCCGGCTGCGCTCGAGGGCGCGCAGGTTGTCGCGGGCGCGCAGCAGGAAGCGCACCCGATGCACGAGGATGTTGAAGTTGAGCGGTTTGGCGATGAAGTCCGAGGCGCCGGCGTCGAAGGCGTTCTGGATGGTCGTGCTGTCGTCGTGCGCGGTCATCACCAGCACGGGCAGGTTGTGGCAGGCGGGCCGGGTGCGCAGCCAGCGGCAGAAGGCCAGGCCGCCCATGCCGGGCATCTCGAGGTCGAGCAGGATCAACTCCGGCCGGCATTCTTCGAGGGTGGCCATCGCGGTCTCGCCGCTGTCGTTCTCCAGCACCTCGTGGCCGGCGCCGCACATCGCGCTGCCCACCAGCAGGCGGGTGACGGCGTCGTCGTCGATGATCAGCACGCGCGTCGCTTCAGGCATGTCCGTTGTCCCTCTGCGCCAATGCGCCATTCATTTCCGTGCAGGCGGCCGAGAAGGCGCTGTCGGCCTCGGCGATCCAGGCCTCGACCCGTGCGTCGCTGCCGGCCCGCAGCGTGGCCTCGATGTCGCGGCAGCGCGCGGACAGGCGCATCGCCCCGAGCGTCGCGGCGCTCGCCTTGAGCGTATGTGCGGCGCGCGTCGCGGTGTCGATGTCCCCGCCCAGCAAGGCCTCTCGCAGGGTGTCGAGCTGCCTGCGGCCTTCCTGGCGAAACAGCCCGAGCACCTGCGCCACGATCGCCTCGCCTCCGGAATGCTGCAGCGACAGCTCGGCGAGCGCCGCGGGGTCGAACACGACCTCCTGGTCTGCTGCGGCCCTGTCGGCCGGGCCTGCTCCCTGCTCCGCGGCGCTCGCCGGCGCGCGGGTCGCGGAGCCGGCTGGCGCCGTCACCCGCAGCGACTCCGGCAGCCAGCGCGCCAGCACCGCGGCGAGATCCGCGCTGCGGTAGGGCTTGGCGAGGAAATCCACCATCCCCGCGGCGTCGCAGCGCTCGCGGTCCCCACGCATGGCGTTGGCGGTCATCGCCACGATTGGCATGGGCGCCTCGCCGCACCCTGCGAGGATGCGCCGGCAGGCCTCGTAGCCGTCCATCACCGGCATCTGGCAGTCCATCAGCACCAGGTCGAAGCGCTCGCCGGCACAGGCCTCGACCGCCTCGGCACCGTTGCAGGCGAGCCGTGGTTCGCAGCCCAGGTCGCGCAACTGCTCGAGCGCCAGCGTCTGGTTGATCGGATTGTCCTCGACCAGCAGCACGCGCGCGCCCGGCCAGCGCGCGGCCCCGTGTTGCGCCCGCAGCCCGGCCGCTGCTGCGCCCCCTGTGGCAGGGCCCGCGTTCGCGAGCGCCAGCGGGAGTTCGACACGGAAGGTCGATCCGACTCGTTCCGTGCTCGTGGCCTCGATCGTCCCGTCCATGAGCTCGACCAGCTGGCGCACGATCGCCAGCCCGAGCCCGGTGCCGCCGAAGCGACGGGTCGTGGTGCTGTCGGCCTGGGCGAAGGCTTCGAACAGGTGGGGCAGGACCTCGGGTGCGACGCCGATGCCGGTGTCGCGAACCTCGATCTCGAGCATGCAGGCGTCGGGGGCGGCGCCTGGGCGGGCGCGCATCGTCAGTCCCACCTCGCCTTTGACCGTGAATTTGAGCGCATTGCCGACGAGGTTGTTCAGGATCTGGCGCAGGCGTGTGGGGTCGCCCCTCACCCAGGCCGGCACGCTCGCGTCGATCCGCGCGCACAGATGCAGGCCCTTGCCCGCGGCGATCGGGGCGGCGAGCTCGACGAGCTCGCGGGCGAGGCGGCCGGGGTCGAGCGGGATGGATTCGAGCTCCATGCGACCGGCCTCGATCTTGGAGAAATCGAGCAGGTCGTCGAGGATGGCCATCAGGTTCTCGCCCGACTGCAGCGCGGCGCGCGCCCTGCGCGCCTGGTCGTCGTCGCTTGCCGAGGCCAGCAGCAGCTCGGTCATGCCGAGCACGCCGTTCATCGGCGTGCGGATCTCGTGGCTCATGGTGGCGAGGAAGCGCGACTTGGCGAGGCTGGCGGCCTCGGCGGCATCCTTGGCGCCGCGCAGCTCGGCGGTGCGCGCCTCGACCTCGCGCTCCAGGTTGTCGCGGTGGGCCTGCAGCGCGCGGTCTCGTGCCTCGATCTCGCCCAGCATGCGGTTGAACTCCTCCACGAGGCGGCCGATCTCGTCCTTGCCCGCGGTGGCGACGCGGATGTCGTAGCGCTGGTTGCGCACCACCGTCCCCGCGGCCTCGGCGAGCTCCAGCAGCGGCGCGATGATGCGGCCGCGCAGGCGCAGTCCGAAGCGCACCGCCACGGCGGCGGCGACCGCAGCGGCCAGGGTGGCGAGCAGCAGGCCCACGCCGAACTCCAGCCAGGCCGAGGTGATGTCGGCCTGGATCTCGACCGCCCCCAGGCGCTCGTGGCCGACCTCCACCGGCTGCACGATGCGCAGCCGGGTCGGCAGGAAGAGGTCCACCGCAAGCGCGGCGAGCCCGGCGCGCTCGGGCGCCTCGTGTGGCGCGCTGTATGCGGCGAGCTCGCGTCCGGCGGCGTCGAAGAGCTGCGCGCGAACCACATTGGGTTCGGCGCGCAGCGCGGCCAGCAGCGCGCGCGCCGCATTGTCGTCGCCGAAGGCGAGCGCGCCATGGCTGTTCTGGCTGGTGAGGCGGGCGAGGGTCTGCAGGCGGTACTCGCTGTCGCGATAGAGGCGGTACATGCCGCCGGCGGAAAAGGCCAGGGTCGCGAGCAGGACCGCGGCTCCGGTCGTCGCCGCGAGGATCAGCGTGAGCTTGCGGCCGATCGGAAGGTCGTGCAGCTTCATTGCACGACTCGGTCGGCGAGCTGCAGGAGCTGGCTGCTCAGGCGCAGGCCAGCCTCGCGCGCGGCCGCAAGGTTGATGTCGAAGCGTACCCGCCCGCCGCTGAGCTTGAGCGCGATGATGCCGCCACGTTCGAGGAAGTCGGGCTCGTCTCCCACGCTCAGCAGGGGCTGGCGGGCGTTGGCCAGCAGCACGGCGCGGAGGCGCTCGCCATCTCCCGCGGCGACGAAGACGATGTCGCAGCGCCCCGCCGTGGTCGGGGTCCAGGCATGTACGCGGACGGTCTGGCTGCGCACGCCGCGCCCCTCGAGCGTCTCGAGCTGGCCATCGAGCGGACGCTCGCCGACCACGCACAGCTCGATGCGGTCGCTGGCGCGCATCGCGCTGCCCTCGGCCCACTCGGTGAACTTGATGAAGTTGAACACGAAGACGGCCTTCAGCCGCGCCTCTTCGGGCGAGTCGGCGGCGTGCGCGACGCCCGCGCCGAGCAGGCCGAGGCCGAGCAGCCCCGACATGAGCGCGCGCACGAAGAGGCGACGGAAGGAGGTCATCGCTGCGCGACCGCTCAGAGACGCCAGTCCGCCCTCAGGTAAACGCAGCGCTCGATCTCGGTGAGGATCGAGGGCAGCGGCTCGTTGATCGCCTCGAGGTGCCGGCGGTCGAGCAGGTTCTGGCCGACGATGGAGATCTCCAGGTCGCGGCTGGCTTTCCAGCCCAGGCGCATGTCCAGCGTCCAGTGCGGGTCGATCTGCCGGCCGGCCTGGAAGGAGTAGGTGTACAGCGCGCTCGAGTGCCGCAGCCAGGCGTCCCACTGCAGCGCGGGCGAGATCGCGTACCCGGTGCGCAGGGTGAAGATGCGCTCGGGCGTACCCTCGGAGAACTCGCTGCGCCGGTCGACGCTGCTGTGGCCCATGTGGTTGAGGGCGAGGCTGGCGGCGAGGTCCCAGGCATCGGTGGGGCGCCAGTGGGCGCTGAACTCGACGCCGCTGACACGGGCCTGTTCGGTGGTGCCGAGCTGGACAGGCTGCGCGAGGTATGGTGGGCGCGCGAAGATCGGCTCCGGGTTGCCGCTTGGCCTCGCGTGCCGCAGGTCGTCGTAGCGGTAGTGATACGCCGCGACCTCGGTGCTGAGCGCCGGCGACCACGCCGCGCGCCAGCCAAGGTCGAGCGCATCGAGGTACTCGTGGCCGAAACCGGGGTTGCCGTCGAGCTGGGTCACGAAATCGGTGGCCGTGCCGAGCGGCGGCATGGGGATCGGGTACGGCAAGGGCGCGGCCGGCAGCGTCCCCGACACCGACTGCTCCGCGCGCGAGGCCGTGCGTACACCGCGCGCCAACGAGGCCCACAGGCTGTGCGTCCTGTCGGGCGTGAACAGCACGCGCGCGTTGGGCTGGAAGGCGAGCTTGGCATCGTCGCGCAGGTCGGCGC
>Ga0116151_10005072_pt1 | contig 11466 bp, 9 predicted proteins | sample AD_UKC117_MetaG_FD_89893 | JGI IMG/M metagenome (GOLD analysis project Ga0116151, IMG submission 89893) | Active sludge microbial communities of municipal wastewater-treating anaerobic digesters from Hong Kong - AD_UKC117_MetaG | ecosystem: Engineered > Bioreactor > Anaerobic > Digestate... | reverse complement strand
GAAATGCAGATTGTGTTGTAAGGGTGGTTGGTGGACTTGGTTAGGTTATCAGCTGTTCTGGAGATTCTCTGCGAAGCACCCGCAAGGATTTCCACCGATGTAATTCCTGCGATGAACTATGCGATCAAAAGTAAAACTTCCTATTGATTGTAGCGCCAAAACCTTCTTGTGTGCATAGGTGATGTTAACGGGGCGCGGTTTTCACTCGGTCTGTTTTGTTAGGATGTAAATCTTCAGCCTTCGTAAAATATTCGATTGCCAGGACCAACAGCATAAAACAAAGAAATGTGACTTTCTGCATTACAGCCAACAGTCCCCAATTCCCAGCGCCATACAAATACAAAGTGAAATAAAATAAGAGCAGGCTCGATATAGAAAACAACTTCAACCAGTGAATTTTTGTCTTTAAGATAAAGATGGTAATGTAAAACAAACCAATCATGGTCAGCGTACTTGAAACCGTTACCATCGTATCATGCAAGGGTGTTGCAATAAGAAAGGTAAAAAGCATATTAGCAATGCCAATAGATGTTAAAACCAACGCGGTATGCTTGTGTGGTATTTTGCGGGAGGTATGGATAAAGAAGAGTCCATACCCAATTGAATTGAAGACCATAGCGAGAAGTGCCCAAATCCTTGAAGGGTTTTCTATGCCGTTGAGGGCATTTGCTAAAAATAAGTTGCTAAAAAAATTCTTTGACCAGTCAAAGCCAACCGAATCCTTGTTAAGGACTGTTCCACCCGGGTATAGTAAGGTGGCAATAAATAGAAGAAGCACCGAGATAACCACACATAGTAAAACCGTATACTTTTTCATGGCCATCGGAATTTATTAATTGCCTCGCTCAACGAGTTAGTTATCCAAAATATCATCAATAAGTTTAAGTGTCTCTTCAAAAATTGATTTTCTAAAATCATTTCCAAAATTGACCCTTTCTATATCGTCTAAAAGTATATCAAGTCTTTCAGAATCAAAAGCCCCAATTTCACCTGTTGTTAATTCGCGAACATAGATATCCCGAATCCTTAAATTTCGTTGATCTACCAATTCACCATTATACACAAGTCGGGGATATTTTGAATTGTACAAGAAATGTGCTTTTTCTATCAGTTTTTTATTGGTAAAATTCGAAATGTTTCCACTTGATATTGCAGAGTCAAAAGTGCCTGATACTGGAAAAAATGAAACCAAGGGTTGCATGATAACAATAAACAATGAATCGAGAAGTTTTTTATTGGTTTCGTAGGACACTGGTAATTTCGTAGTTAATATACTGTGAGCTAATATTTTTTGTTCAATATTTAATATGCAAAATTCAAGATTTTCTTTATCTCTTATTAAATCATTTTTTAAACCTATTTTGAATTCTTTCTCCAGGATCAAGTTTTTTCTTTTTTCATTCCATGTGTTTACCTGAAGAGCTAGCAATATCCCTATCATCACTAAAATGATTTCGCCTATAGCATATTTTAAATACTTTCCTGTTTTGTTATTATCCATAAGGTCGTAACGTATTCTTCTAAAGAATTTTATCATTGGTTAATGGTTTATCATAATGAAGCGCTGCGGTTTGCGCCTTTGCTACAGGTTGGAGTTGGAAATACATCAAATCAAATGTAGTACAAAAGATGAATAGAATTACAGATGTTGAATTACTTTCATCATCCCACCGTGCATAAAGCCGGTGCTGTGTGTGGTTTTTCTCTGTGTAGGTTAAGTTAGGCAAGTCCTTCCGACAAAATAATTGTCAGTAAATACTGGAGCATTGTAGCTTGAATTGAAATCACAAGCTTGCAAAATATCCTTTTCAAACTCTCTGTCTACAAACTCTTTGCCCGAGCTACAATTTTTAATGTTCTCCAATAATGTTGATGATTTAGCAATTAATCTATAGGATAAATGCTTAAACCCACCTTGAAATTACATAGGCCTAATTACAGGTTTCGAGGATTGAGTGGCATGGTATTTCAGCTTCAGTGCTTTCCGCGATGAATGAAAACAAAAAAGGCTCCTCGCTGTCGCCCGGGAGCCTTTTTTCAGTGTTAATGAGTTGATGATTTTATCAGTTAATGCGTTGTGGCATGAACCAATGCACCAATCAACCAATCAACAATTCGTTTATTAACCACACTTGGAATAGCCGCAGCTCTTACACATCAGGCAACCTTCCTTGTACATCAGGCCGTCCGGATCGTCGCACTGCGGGCAGGTAGAGTCTGCTGCTTTGGTGCCGTCCGGAATAAACTGTTTCAGTGCACGGACTACGCCGTTCTTCCAGGTGTTGATGTAATCGTCTTCTACGTTTAAGCCGTCGACCAGATCGACCACCTGATTCAGTGGCATGCCGTGACGGAGAACGCCGGAGATCAGCTTGGCGTAGTTCCAGTAGACCTTGTCGAAAGAACGGCTAAGCCCCTCGATGGTGACCTTGTAGCCATCACGGTCCTTAAACTGGAAGTCGTAGCGCTTATGGCCATCCTCATCTTTCTTGCGGATGACCCAACCACTGGTGACGTAATTCGGCAGACGGAACGTGTCGTGCGCCCGCCCGGTAAAGATCTCATAAGGGCGATCATCAACCAGGCCAATGACGGCCAGCCAGTCTTCGTCGTTGTTCTTGAAGCGCACAACGGCAGCATCCAGTTTGTCAGGACGTTTGGAGGGAAATCCGGCAGCCGCTTTTTTCTCTTCTTTTTTCTCCTTGTCGCTGACCAGGACGCCGGCGCGGGAGCCTTCGCGGTAGATGGTGCAGCCTTTGCAACCACTCTCCCAAGCTGTGAGGTAGATCTTGTTGACCATATCCTCGGTGGTATTTTCCGGCACGTTCACAGTGACGCTGATGGAGTGATCCACCCATTTCTGGATGGCGCCCTGCATTTTCACTTTCTGGACCCAGTCTACATCGTTGGCGGTAGCCTTGTAGTAGGGTGACCGTTTGATGAGACCATCCAACTCGGTGCTGGACATGCGGGCCACCTTATGGACATCGTAGCCCTGACTCTCCAGCCAGGTGCGGAATTTATGGTGCAGTACATGGAATTCTTCCCAGTGGTCGCCGACCTCATCGATAAAGGACACATTGGCTTCTTTGTCGGAAGGATTCACCTTGCGGCGGCGCTTGTAGCTGATCATGAAGGCCGGCTCAATGCCGGAGGTGGTCTGCGTCATCAGGCTGGTGGTGCCGGTAGGGGCAATGGTCAACAGCGCGATGTTGCGACGGCCGTATTTCAGCATGTCTTCGTATAATTCCGCATCGGCATCTTTCAATCGATTAATGAATGGGTTCTTTTTCTCTTTGTTGGCGTCAAAGATGGGGAAACCGCCGCGCTCTTTGGCCATGGTGACGGAGGAGCGGTAAGCATTAACAGCTAATGTCTGGTGTACTTTTACAGCAAATTCGATGGCTTCGTCGCTGCCATACTGCAGTCCCAGGGCAGCAAGCATATCACCTTCGGCGGTGATGCCTACGCCGGTACGGCGACCTTTGATACACATCTCGCGGATCTTCTCCCACAGGTGCCGCTCGGTGGATTTGATCTCCGTAGACTCCGGGTCGGCATCGATCTTTTCCATAATGGCGTCAATCTTCTCCAGCTCCAGGTCGATGATGTCGTCCATCATGCGCTGGGCTAGTTGTACGTGCTCCGCAAACAGGTTGAAGTCAAAGACAGCCAGGTCTGTAAAAGGCTCGTGAACGTAGCTGTACAAGTTGATGGCCAGCAGGCGGCAACTGTCGTACGGACAGAGAGGGATCTCACCGCATGGGTTAGTCGATACGGTCTGGAAACCCTGGTCAGCATAACAATCCGGCACCGATTCGTTCAGGATCGTGTCCCAGAAAAGGACGCCTGGCTCGGCAGATTTCCAGGCGTTGTGGATAATTTTGTTCCACAACGGGGCGGCATCGATGGACTGTTTGACACGGGGGTCTTTGCTGATGATGGGAAATTGCTGGTTATATTTTCCGTTGGCTTTAACGGCACGCATAAAATCATCGTCGATGCGCACGGAGATATTGGCTCCGGTTACTTTGCCGCGCTCCAGTTTGGCATCGATAAAATCTTCGGCATCAGGGTGTTTGATAGCGATGGACAGCATGAGGGCTCCACGGCGGCCACCCTGGGCTACTTCACGGGTGGAGTTCGAGAAGCGTTCCATAAAGGGTGCAATACCGGTGGAAGTCAGGGCACTGTTTTTTACCGGAGCACCTTTGGGACGCAGGTGTGACAGGTCATGACCAACGCCGCCGCGGCGTTTCATGAGCTGGACCTGCTCTTCGTCGGACTTCATGATACCGCCGTACGAGTCGGCCTGACTGCCGATCACGAAGCAGTTGGACAGGGAAGATACCTGAAGGCGGTTACCGATGCCGGCCATGGGGCTTCCCTGGGGTACGATGTGGCGGAAATGATCCAGTACATGGAAGAGTTTCTCTTCGGTGACCGGATTGGGATAGCGTTGTTCGACGCGGGCGATTTCGGCGGCGATGCGACGGTGCATGTCGGCAGGTGTCTGCTCATACAGGTTTCCGTCAGAATCTTTCAGCGCATATTTATTGATCCATACGCTGGCGGCTAGTTCATCTCCGTCGAAGTAATCGATGCTGGCTTTCAGGGCTTCTTCGTAGGTATAGGTTTTTTTCTTGACGCGGGTATCTACTTTCGGGCGTGCCATTACTTCCATATTAATCGCTTTAAAGTTACCAAATTCCAAATCCAATGTCATATGCGAATATCTTCTAATATGACGATGGCATCCCAAAATACAAGCAAGCATTCAACTTTTTTAGGAAGGCTATTGAAAAGTTATTCACATAGTGTGGATAAGCATGTTTTATATTATGACTACCAGCTATTTATGAATTTCGAATCGACGTATAGAAATTTTCCGTCGATTTCCGGCCTGTTTTTAAAGACAAAAAACCAAAAGATAAATGGCTTTTTTTGCCATGAAATGTAAATTCGTGACTGTGTGCGATAACGGTGCCCATAGGAGGTAAAAATGGTCCTTTTTCCAGCAACCTTTCGCGGATAAAGTGACCGCAGTGCATTCCTTTTTGGGTCAGGTTTCGTTTTTTACTATTTTTAAACAACAGGGGGTAAGACCGGCAATCATCCGGCTTTGACCACCTAACCAAAATTGAAAATTTATGCGCCAACGAATTGTATTCATGTTGTTTCTTCTGGCGGCCTCACCCTTGATGTGGAGTCAGGCAGTAACCTTGACTCCGGATCAGATCATCGCCCTTACGCCGCAATGGGAAGGCCCACGGTTTCCCGATGGGAGACCCAATACACCCGACCGTCTGCTGGAACGTTTAAAAAACATTTCTCTCGAAGAAGCCTGGGGGATCCTGCGCAATGAAGGCTACAACAACCAATATGAGGGGGACTGGAAAGTGATGTGGCCATCTCAGCCGATGGTTGGCCGGGCAGTGACCGCTCAGTACATGCCCCTGCGCCCGGAGTGGGACAACCTCATCCGCGAACAAGGAAAAAAAGACGGCCGGATCGGCAATACCAATTCGTGGCCCATCGATGTGCTTAAAAATGGCGATATCTACATCGCAGATAGCTACGGTAAGATCATCGATGGCACCCTGATCGGCGATAACCTGGGGAATTCGATTTATGCCCACTCCATGAATGGCGTGATCTTCTATGGCTCGGTCCGCGACTGGGAAGGCTTATCCAAAATCGAAGGTTTCAATGCATGGGTGAAAGGGTATGACCCCTCGTACATCCAGCAAATGATGCTGGCATCCATCAACAATCCGATCCGCATTGGGCGTGCCACCGTTTTACCCGGGGATGTGATCCTGGCCAAGGAGGGAGGGATTATTGCCATTCCGCCGCACTTACTGGAAAAAGTCGTTATCACCTCAGAATTTATAGCCTTGCGCGACCAGTTTGGACATCAGCGGCTGCGCGAAGGAAAATATACACCGGGTCAAATCGATGCCCAGTGGTCGGATGAGATCAAAAAGGATTTTATCGCCTGGCTGGATGCCAACCCGGACAAGATCCCGATGACCCGCGCTGAACTGGATGCTTTTATGAAAGACCGGACCTGGTGATGAGCCAGTAAGTCAGTAGTGAGTAACCAGTAGTCAGTAGACAGAAATCTAAAATCTCAAATCATAAATCTAACATCATAAATCTCCAATCCCATGTCTTCTCCTTCGAAAAAATTGCTTGAACGCTTTGGGGTCAGCGAGGATGAACAACCAGACAATAGTGCCAACAGCCGGCGTGATTTCATTCGTAAATCCGGATTGGGTGGTCTGGCTCTGGGGGCGATGATGACAGCGCCAATCACCGAGACCCTGGAATACACCACCCAAAAGGTTAATCGTGCCTCGGCGCCCAGCGATCTGAAGATTACCGATATGCGATATGCGACGGTGATGAACAGCACCGGTCGCTGTCCGGTTATCCGGATCGATACCAACCAGGGGATTTACGGGTTGGGTGAAGTGCGTGACGGCGCCAATTGGCGTTATGCGCTTTTCCTGAAGTCCCGCATCCTGGGGTTGAATCCGTGCAATGTCGAGATGGTCTTCAAACGCATCAAGCAGTTCGGATATCATGGCCGGCAGGCAGGAGGAGTCTGTGCTGTGGAGATGGCATTGTGGGATCTGACGGGGAAAGCCTATGGAGTCCCTGCTTACCAACTGTTAGGCGGAAAATACCGGGACAAGGTGCGGCTCTATGCCGACACACCGGAGGTGGACGATCCCGATGGTTTTGCAGAAAAGATGCGGACCCGGGTAGAAGACCAGGGTTTCACTTTTCTGAAAATGGATTTTGGCCTGCGCATGCTGGCAGACACGCCGGGCACCATCGTCAACTCCAATTTCTGGGACATCCGTCGTCAATGGGATATGTCACCAGGCAGTTATGGAGCGACCGAGCATCCTTTCACCGCAGTCCAGATCACTGAAAAAGGATTGGATATGCTCACGGAATATGTCTCTCGCGTCCGGGAGGCAGTAGGCTATGAGATCCCGCTGGCTTCTGATCATTATGGCCATTTTGATTTGAACAATGCCATCTGGTTGGGCCGTGCTATGGAACCTTACCGCCTGGCCTGGTTGGAGGACCTCATCCCCTGGAAATACACCGAGCAACTGGCTGAGATCGCCCGTGCCATAGAGACTCCCGTTTTGACTGGAGAAGACATCTATCTGAAAGAGGAGTTTATCAAATTGATCGATAACCGGGCGGTGGACATTGTTCATCCCGATCTGGCAAGCGCCGGAGGACTTTTGGAAACCAAAAAAATCGGCGATTACGGGGAAGACCACGGGGTAGCTATGGCCATGCATTTCGCCGGTACGCCGGTTTCCTTTATGGCCAATGTGCACTGTGCGGCAGCCACCCAGAATTTTATTGCCCTGGAACACCATTCCATCGATGTCCCTTATTGGAATGACCTGGCCAATACGGGCGGCGAACCAATGATTCAAAAAGGATTCGCTGTTGTGCCCGAACGCCCGGGCCTGGGCCTCGAACTCAATGAAGAAATCGCCAAACAGCATCTGGATCCCGAAGATCAATCCTTCTTCCGACCAACGCCAGAGTGGGACGATGTACGGTCCTGGGACCGGTTGTGGAGTTGAATGGGCTTAGGGCAGGAGCAAGGAGCATGGAGCATGGAGCCAGAGGATAACCGATGCAGTGCTGACCGCCGGTGGGGCGTCAGCAGGTGGGGCGATGTTTGCAGGTTACCGCGTCTGGATTGTACCAAAAACTAATACATCACCGGAGCATTATGAACCATAAAACTTTCTTTCTTTTCCTTGCCTTCCTGACCCTTGGCTCGCTGATTCAGGCCCAACAGATATCCAGGGAAGAGCTGATCTTTCTGACTCCCGAATGGCGGGGTGAACGATTTCCAGATGGTCGGCCTAAAGTGCCGGACCAAATCCTGGAACGCATGAAACGAGTTACCCTGGAGGAGGCTTGGGCCGTTCTAAAGGGAGCTAATTACAAATATCAGTATGAGGATGGCTGGCAGATGATCAATCCGGACAGCGTCCTGGTCGGAAGAGCGGTGACCGCAACCTTTATGCCGGGGCGTCCTGACATTCACCGGGCGATCGATGCCCGGGGGCACAACATGGATGGCCGCATCAAATCGCAGAATTCCTGGCCCATCGACCTGTTGGTTGCCGGTGATGTCTATGTGGTGGATCAATTCGGCGCACACAACGACGGACCCACGGTGGGGGATAATCTGGGTAATGCCATTTATGCCCGCACAGGACGCGGCATTGTTTATAACGGAGCCATCCGGGACATCAACGGTCTGGAAGAGATCGGTGCATTCACTTCGTTTTTTAAAAGTTACCACCCTTCGCACCACCTGAATAATCCGGATGGTGATTTGAATACCACCCTGGTAGGTATCAACCAGCCTACACGGATCGGATTGGCTACCGTCATGCCCGGGGATGTGGTCCTGGGACGCGATGGAGGCGTTTTGTTTATACCACCACACCTGGCTGAGCGCGTGGTGACGGTTTCTGAAATCGTACGATTGCGGGATCTCTTTGGTCATCAGCGGCTGAGAGAACAAAAATATACGGCAGGTCAGATCGACAACCGTTGGTCGGATGAGATCGAACGCGATTTTTCCCAATGGTTGAATGATCACATCAATGAACTCCCGGTTCCAAAGGAACAGATCCAGCATTATCTGAAAACGCGTACCTGGTAAATTATAACCCATGAAAAAGCAATCCCGTCGTCAGTTTCTCACCAAGAGTTCCTTGATCGCACCGGCGTTCGTTGTGGGGCACGGCCTGCAGCAAGCGATGGAACGAACTAGCCAGCATTCCGCACCATCCGATTTGCAGATTACCAGCATCATATGCGGATACATCCGGGGAGGTCATTCTTTATTTGTAAAGGTCTACACCAATCAGGATATCTGGGGTTGCGGAGAAGGAGTGGATGCCACTCCCGGCACCTATCACCTGGTCAAACAATTTGAAACGCGTATCAAAGGAAAAAATCCCTTGAATGTGCACCGATTGTTTGAAGATTTGCGCCGATCTGGTTTTTTTGAAGGAGCGCAATCGGGGATGTATGTGGCCGTACTCACAGCAGTAGAGACCGCCCTCTGGGATCTTGCCGGCAAAGCGCTCGGGTTACCCGTCTATCAGTTGCTGGGAGGCAAATTCCGGGACAGGATCCGGGTATACCTGGATACGGCACTCTATCAATTCCAGCTGCCCAAGCCGGAGGATTTTGCTGATGCCGCCCGCAAAGCGGTGGAAATGGGTTTTACAGCCGTTAAATTTGACGTGGACCAGGGTAATGATCCCAATAAATACGATCGCTACAACTGGACGGCAAGCCCGGCGGAATTGCAACGGATGTACGATCAAATTGCCGCTGCCCGCGAGGCGGTAGGACCCAATATCGACGTTTGTGTAGACATGCATGGCCGCTACGATGCCATTACCGGTGAAAAAGTAGCCAAAATCATGGAGCCGCTCAATCTGATGTGGTTGGAAGAGCCTGTTCCGGCCGAGAATCCGGAAGCTTATTTAAAGATAACCCAATCCACCACCACACCGATTTGTGCCGGTGAAAATCATTATCTGGCGTACGGATTCCGTCCGTTGCTGGAGATGGGTGCGGTGGATATCATCATGCCGGATCTGCAAAAGGCCGGCGGTCTGGGCGAAGGACAGCGTATCGCCAATCTGGCCAATCTCTATTACGTTCCTTTTGCTCCCCATATGGTTGCGTCTTACCTGGGGGCCATGGCTTCGTGTCACGTCTGCGCATCGGTACCAAACTTTATGATCCTGGAATGGCAAGTCTATTTCCATACCAATCCCATGTATCAAGAGATCGTAACTTTCGATGGCGAGATGGTCAAGGACGGTTTTATTACCCTTTCAGAAAAACCCGGCATTGGCGTAGAGATCAATGAAGAGGGGATGCGCCAGTATGCCACACCGGGGATGCCGTTTTTTGAATAGGAAATTAGAGGTATCAGAAGTACAGACGAAATGTTGTTGGACGGAGGGGCGTCAGCAAGTAATAGAATTATTAAAGACAACGTCACCTAATAAACATGGTGCCAAGGGCAGGGGGACATTCGTTCAGGGCTAAATAAATAGCAGGATATTTTACCTGAGGCGGTAACTTGCTATGAAGCGAACGGGGAATTTATTCGGGATTTAGCCTCTGGTAGCCATGATGAAGATCAGGGTCAGCGCGGAGGTTGAAATGCCGATGATAAATATCAGAAAGCAGATGCGAATTTTATGGTATTTCTCTCCGATGCTCTTTCCCAGGAAATACAAGTCCAGTTTGATGGAGTCCAGGATGAGATCGGGTTCAGCGAGTGTTTCTTCCAGCATCTCGAAATAATCCTCCCGGTGCATCCGGTAATAATTACCAAAGAAAAACGGGCTCATCCGCAAGCGGTCTCCCGATGTGTTCTTCACTTTTTGTGTTCCCATTTTGACGGGGCGGGTGGCCAGTGCGGCAATGATGATGCACGCGACACAGGTAAAAGCAAGGACGCCCAGTGGGATGTATAGCCGGTATTGAACAATCGTATTCAGATTAGCGAGAACAATAGGAATCAGCAAGGTAATCATCAGCGAATTCAAGCTCATCAGGATGTTGGCCTTGTTGTCCGCAATACTGGTCAGGTCGATGTTATTGCGGTAGGTCGTACGGATGATGTTAATCGCTTCCTTACTGATGTCCAGTTTTTTCTTCTTCTTTTCTTTTTCCTCTTTTGGTGTTTCTTCTTCCATGAAAATCGGTATATCCCTGCTCCTCAACGAGAAGTTATCTCAAAATAATCAAAATTTTAAGGTATTGCATTTTTGTCCGCACAACCATTTCGGGTGAGCAAGATAGGTCAACAAATAAAGGGGGTGATAAAGGGTCTAAATGTATCTTCGTGGGAGGAATAATATGTCAAATTGCTGGCTTATGATCGCACAAACACCACAACCTCCCTATTATGCCGTATTGTTCACCTCCTTGCGTACCGGAGGAGATCATGGCTATGGAATTATGTCAGACCGGATGGTTGAGTTAGCCATGCAGCAGCCGGGGTACCTCGGGCATGAAAGTGCCCGTGATGGCCTGGGTATCACCATCTCTTACTGGGCAAGCCTGGAAGATATCCGGAACTGGAAGCGCCAGTCAGAACATTGGGAAGCTCAGGAGCTTGGTCGCACCACCTGGTATAGCGAATACAAAGTCCGCATCTGTAAGGTGGAGCGGGATTACGGATTTGCAGCGAACCAGGAATAAGTGCTAACCGACCCTGACATTTGACGCAAACTGCCATTACGAGGGCCTTTTACTCAACGGATATTTGCAGTAGGCTCATAAATCATAACTCATCATGGCACAACTAGCACATTATCTTCATTTCAATGGAAATTGCCAGGAAGCAATGGCATTCTACCAATCCTGTCTGGG
>Ga0116151_10005070_pt1 | contig 11467 bp, 6 predicted proteins | sample AD_UKC117_MetaG_FD_89893 | JGI IMG/M metagenome (GOLD analysis project Ga0116151, IMG submission 89893) | Active sludge microbial communities of municipal wastewater-treating anaerobic digesters from Hong Kong - AD_UKC117_MetaG | ecosystem: Engineered > Bioreactor > Anaerobic > Digestate... | reverse complement strand
GTCGGCGCGGTCGCGCTCGAAACGTTCAAGCGTGGCGGCCCGCTCGACCGTTCGCCCTACTTCTTCGAAGTGCTGCACTTCCGGCCCAGTGTCGGCGACATGATCGTGTCGCGCGTGCTCGATCGCCCGTGGCCGGCTTCAATCCCGCCCTTCGGCGCGCCGCTATCAGAAACGACGAGCGATGCGCGCCTCAGCGCCGACGAGGCGCAGGTGGCGATCTGGGAAAAGCGCAATCCCGAACTGATCGCGAAGATCCGCGCGATCATCGCCTCGTTCGAGAAATTGAAGCCGAAATAGATATTGCCGTCATTGCGAGCCCGGCAGAAATCGCCTGTTGGCGACTTCACCTGAAAGCGAAGCAATCCATCCCCGGGCGCCGATAAATATGCGGGGATTGGATTGCCGCGTCGCGGCGCTCCTCGCAATGACGGCGTCGACTATCGCGCGTCGACTTACTCCACCGGCGCCGGCGCCAGTGGCTTGCCGTTTTTCGTCAGCGTCTTCACGTCGGGCTGGATCAAGCCTGCCGACATGATGAGCTTGGCCGCAGCATCCGGCGACATGTCGATCTCGATCACGTCCGAAGCCGGCAGGTAGAAATAAAAGCCCGTCGTCGGATTGGGCGTGCAGGGCAGAAAGACCGAAATGTAGGGCGTCTCGCCCGCGCCGATCGCGGTCTTGATCGTCTCGCCGGGCGGCGTCGAGATGAAGACCAGCGACCACTGCCCTTTCAACGGATATTGCACGAGCCCGACCTTGCGGAAGCCCGTGCCCTGCTGCGAGAAAACGGTCTCGAACAGCTGCTTCACGCTCTTGTAGATGCCGCGCACGACCGGCATGCGGTCGAGGATCGTTTCGCTGAGCCGGATGAGCGTGCGCCCGAGCAAATTGGCCGCGAGAAAACCGAGCAGCGTCAGGCCGACGAAGGCAATGACGACGCCGACGCCCGGGATGTCCTTGACCAGATAAATGTCGGGCCACAGCGTGACCGGCAGCAGCGGCCGGATCCAGTGGTCGACCGTGTCGATGAACCAGAAGACGAGCCAGGCCGTGACCGCGAGCGGGCCCGCGATCACCAGCCCCGTGAGAAAATAGGCGCGAATGCGCGCGCCGATGCCGCGCGGACGCGGCGGGTGGGGCGGAGGCAGGGGCGGCAGCTCGGTCACGGACTGGAGTTCCTTTTCGCGGCGCAATGTGGCCGCGAGTGTCAGGTTTTGCAAGGGAGCGGACCGCGAGCCCCAAGGCTCGCAAGACAACGTCTACCCGAACCCGAATCCTCGTCCTGAGGAGCGCCTGCAAGGCGCGTCTCGAAGGGCGGCCAAGCCCGCGACCCGGCCCATGCTTCGAGACGGCGGCTTCGTCGCCTCCTCAGCATGAGGGTCGGGGTGAGCGAGCCTGAAGGCTCGCGGTCCATTCACGCCGCCTTCTTCTGCGCCAGAGCCACCAGCGTGCGCAGCAGGCGCCGCGCGCCCTCCAGCCGCTCGTGCGTCTCGTCGAAATCGCCGGTGAAGACGATTCTCATGTCCGGCCGCACCTTGGCGCGATTGCCTTGCTCCGCGACGAAGCGCACGAGGCCCGTCGGATTGGCGAAGGAATTGTCGCGGAAGGAAACGATAATGCCCTTCGGCCCCGCTTCCACCTTCTCCACATGCGCCTGTCGCGCGAGCGCCTTGATGGCGACGATCTCCATGAGCTGCTCGACTTCAGGCGGCAGCGGACCGAAACGGTCGATCATCTCGGCGGCGAAGGATTCGATTTCCGCCTCGTCGATGATGCCCGACAGACGCCGGTAGAGCTGCAGGCGCAGCTGTAGGTCCTCGACGTAAGTTTCGGGGATCGTGACCGGCGCGCCCACAGTGATCGTGGGCGACCACAATTCCTCCGCCGGCTCCTCTTCGCCGGCCTTCAAGGCCTCGATCGCGTCCGTCAGCATCTGCTGGTAGAGCTCGTTGCCGACTTCCTTGATATGACCGGACTGTTCGTCGCCCAAGAGGTTGCCGGCGCCGCGAATGTCGAGATCGTGGCTGGCGAGCTGGAAGCCGGCGCCGAGCGTGTCGAGCGATTGCAGCACCTTCAGCCGCTTTTCGGCCTGCGGCGTCATCTGGCGCTTCGCCGGCACGGTAAACAGGGCATAGGCCCGCGTCTTCGAGCGGCCGACGCGGCCACGCAGCTGATAGAGCTGGCCGAGACCGAACATGTCGGCGCGATGCACGATCATCGTATTGGCGGTGGGAATATCGAGGCCGGATTCCACGATCGCGGTCGAGACGAGAATGTCGTACTTGCCGTCGTAGAAGGCGCTCATCTTCTCTTCGAGTTCAGTCGCGCTCATCTGCCCATGCGCGATAGTGAACTTCGCTTCCGGAATGTTTTGTCGCAGGAATGCCGCGGCTTCATCCAGATCCTCGATGCGCGGGCAGACATAGAACGATTGCCCGCCGCGATAGCGCTCGCGCAACAGCGCCTCGCGCACGATCAGCTCGTCGAACGGCGTAACGAAAGTGCGCACCGCCAGGCGATCGACCGGCGGCGTCGCGATGATCGAGAGTTCGCGCACGCCGGTCAGCGCGAGTTGCAGCGTGCGCGGAATGGGCGTCGCCGACAGCGTCAGCACATGCACTTCCGCGCGCAATTCCTTGAGCCGCTCCTTGTGGCCGACGCCGAAATGCTGCTCTTCGTCGATGACGACGAGGCCGAGGTCCTTGAACGACACGGTCTTGCCGAGCACGGCATGCGTGCCGACGACGATGTCGACCTCGCCCGCGGCAGCGCCGGACTTTGCAAGCTTGAGATCCGCGGACGACACCATGCGCGACATTTGCGCAACCTTCACCGGCAGGCCCGCGAAGCGCTGCGAGAAAGTCTTGTAGTGCTGTCGCGCGAGCAGCGTCGTCGGCACGACGACGGCGACCTGCTTGCCCGCCATCACGCCCGTAAAGGCGGCGCGCAGCGCGACCTCCGTCTTGCCGAAGCCGACGTCGCCGCAGATCAGGCGATCCATCGGGCGGCCGGCCGCCATATCATCCAGCGTCGCCTCGATCGCTGCGTCCTGGTCCTCGGTCTCGTCATAGGGAAACTTGGCGCAGAATTCGTCGTAGAGGCCGGATGGCGGCGTCATGACGGGCGCCTTGCGCAACATGCGCTGCGCCGCGAGCTTGATCAGGCCGTGCGCGATCTCGCGGATGCGCTTCTTCATCCGCGCCTTGCGGTTCTGCCAGCCGACGCCGCCGAGGCGGTCGAGCGTCGCTTCCTCGTCTTCCGAACCGTAGCGCGAGAGGAGTTCGAGATTCTCGACCGGCAGATAGAGCTTGTCGCCGCCGGCGTAATGCAGTTCGAGGCAATCGTGCGGCACGCCGATCGCCTGGATCTGCGTGAGCCCGACGAAGCGGCCGATGCCGTGATCGACATGCACAACGAGATCGCCGGCCGTCAGCGCGCCGACCTCGTGCAGCACATTCTCGCGCTTCTGGCGCTTGCGCGCGCGCACCAGTCGATCGCCCAGAATGTCCTGTTCGCCGATGACGGCGAGATCGCCCGCGACGAAGCCCTGTTCGAGGCCGATGACGGCGAGCGCGACGGCCTTGAGCCCGATCGTCTGCGCCAGCGAGGAGACGGGCTCGATCTTCTTCAAGCCGTGCTCCGCCATGACGTGGCCGAGCCGCTCGCGCGAACCATCCGACCAGCCGGCGAGGATCACGCGCTTGCCGCTCTCGCGCAAAGTCTCGATATGCCTGACCGCGGCTTCGAACACGTTGGCGTTCTCGTCCGCGCGCTCAGGCGCGAAGGAGCGCCCGACGCCCGCTCCGAGATCGACGCTCATACCATGCGGCGAATCAGGAACGGCGAAGGGCGAGACTCGCGCGAGCGGCGCCGCGTCCAGCCGCGCGCGAAGCTCGTCAGGCTTCAGGTACAGCGCCTCGGGCTTCAGCGGTTTGTAGTTCGCATTGGCCGGATCGGAATCGTAGGCCTCCTTGCGCGCGTCGTAATAATCCTGCGCCTGCGACAGTCGCTCGGCGGCGGCGTCCTCCGCCAACGGATCGAGCACGAGTGGCGCGCCTGCGACATAATCGAACAGCGTGTCCATCTGCTCGTGGAACAGCGGCAGCCAATGCTCCATGCCGGGATGACGACGACCTTCGCTGACCGCTTCGTAAAGCGTGTCGCCGCGCGTCTCCGCGCCGAATTGCGCGAGATAGGCCTGTCGGAAACGGCGCATCGTGTCCGTGGTGAGCTGCACCTCGCTCATCGGCACGAGATCGAGCGCGCGCAATTGGCCGGTCGAGCGCTGCGTCTCAGGATCGAAGGGACGGATCGTCTCCAGCGTATCGCCAAAAAAATCGAGGCGGATCGGCGCGGGCATGCCCGGCGCGAACAGGTCGACGATGCCGCCGCGCATGGCGTATTCGCCGGTCTCGCGCACCGTGCTCGACCGCAGGAATCCGTTGACCTCGAGCCAGCGGACCAGATCGTCGGTCTTGACGACGTTTCCGGGCGCGGCCGAAAACGTGTCGGTCGCGATCGTTTTCAGCGGCGCGACACGTTGCACGAGCGCGTTGACCGTCGTGCAGAGAATGCGCGGACGCTCTTCCGATCCGGCCGAGCGCGCAAGCCGCGACAGCGCCGTCATTCTTCGCGCGGTAATCCCGGCGTTGGGCGAGACGCGGTCGTAGGGCTGGCAGTCCCAGGAGGGAAAATCGAGAACTTCGATCTCGGGCGCGGCGAAGGCGAACGCGTCCTGAAACGCGCGCGAGCGCTGACCGTCGCGCGCCACATGCACGAGCGCCACGGAGCGGCCCTCCGCCTTGCCCGCGAGCGCGCGTGCAAAATCGGCGGCGACGAAGGCGTCGAAACCGTCGGGCGTGCGCGACAGGAGCACTTTGCCGCCGCGCTCCAATTCCTTGAGCGCGCGTTGGAGATCGTTCGCCATGTGACTTCGACGCCTAGACGTTCACCGGCCCGGAATGGCTGTGGAACTGCTTGATCTGCCGGAAAAGCGGCGTGTCGTAGCCGGGTTCCGGCTCCTCCGTCCCGCATAGCCAGGAAAAGGCCTTTTGGTCCTCGACGTCCATGAGACGTTCGAGGTCGAATATTTCCTCGGGGCTCAGCTCGCCCAGCCGCGCATCGACGAAACCGCCGATCAGAATGTCCATCTCGCGCATGCCGCGACGCCAGGCGCGGATTTTGATGGCGCGGCGGCGGGTGTCGAGGTCGTCGGCGGTCATGGAGGGCTCCGGGGCGGCTGGCCGGCTGAGGCCGGCTATATAGCGGCGCGAGCCACGGTTGTCATTCCAGACGGGCGCGAAGCGGCCGACCCGGAATCCAGAGCCGTCGCGCGGCCTTTGCTGGATACCCGCATTCGCTTGTATGACACGGTATGCGCCCCTCGCTGCTCGATCCGCTCTTTTCCGGCCTCGCCGCCCTGCCGGGCGTGGGGCCGAAGACGGCCAAACTGTTCGACCGCCTGCTGGGTCAGGACGAGGCGCGCGTTCTCGATCTCCTGTTCCACTTGCCGACCGGCGTGGTCGACAACCGGCTCGCCCCGACCATCCGCGAGGCGCCGCTGGACACGCACGTGGTGATCGCGGCCCGCGTCGCCGAGCATCGAATCCCGCGAAAATACTCCAACGCGCCGTTGAATGTGCTGGTCGAGGACGACAACGGCGACGACGTGCTGCTCGTCTTCTTCCGTAACAATTTCGACTGGGTTCTTCGCGCGCTGCCAATCGGTGAGATCCGCTGGTTCTCCGGCGATCTGAAACTGTGGAACGGCTATCGCCAGATCGTCCACCCGCGCGTGCTCGACGCCGCGGCGCTCAAGGCGTTGAAGGAGCACGAGCCCACCTATGGCCTCACGGAAGGCCTGCATCAGCGCAATGTCGCCAAGGCAATCGAAGCCGCGCTGATGAAACTGCCCGACATGCCGGAATGGCTCCATGCGACGCTCCTGCGCCGCGAGCAATGGCCGGCCTTTGCGCCGGCGATGCGCGCATTGCATTCCCCGACAAGCCCAATGGACCTTTCGCCCGACACGCTCGCGCGAAAAAGGCTCGCCTATGACGAATTGCTGTCGCAGCAGCTCGCGCTGCGCCTCGTGCGCGCGAAAATGCGGCGGCTGCGCGGACGCGGCGTGACCGGCGACGGACGCATTTCCGGCGCTATAGAAAGCGGGCTGCCTTATTCGCTCACCAATGCGCAGCGCGCGGCTTTGGCCGACATTCGCGCGGATATGGCGAGCGACAAGCGCATGCTGCGCCTGCTGCAAGGCGACGTCGGCTCCGGCAAGACCATCGTCGCGCTGCTGGCGATGGCGACCGCCGTGGAGGCCGGCCGGCAGGCGGCGATGATGGCGCCGACCGAAATTCTCGCGCGCCAGCATTTCGAGCGCATCGAACCAATGGCGCGCGCCGCCGGAATTCGCTTGGCGCTTCTGACGGGACGCGACAAAGCGGCCGAGCGCAGGGCGACGCTTGAGGGACTGGCGAGCGGCGCCATCGACATCGTCGTCGGCACGCATGCGCTGGTGCAGGACAATGTCGCCTTTCGCGATCTCAGCTTGGCCATCGTCGACGAACAGCATCGCTTCGGCGTGCATCAGCGTCTTGCGCTGGGCGAAAAGGGCGAGGCGGTGGACGTGCTCGTCATGACCGCGACGCCGATCCCGCGCACGCTCGTGCTCACCTATTTCGGCGACATGGACGTCTCGAACTTCACCGAGAAGCCGGCCGGGCGGCAGGCGATCGACACGCGCGCCATGCCGATCGAGCGCATCGACGACGTGATCGCCGGCATCCAGCGCGCGATGGTGGGCGGCGCCCGCGCCTATTGGGTCTGTCCGCTGGTCGCCGAAAACGAGGAATTGGAAGTCGCCGCCGCGCAGGAGCGGTTCGAGGATCTGCAAAAGCACTTCGGCGCGTGCGTCGGCCTCGTGCACGGCCAGATGAAGGGCAAGGACAAGGACGCCGCCATGCTCGCTTTCCAGCGCGGCGAAACGCAGGTGCTGGTGGCGACCACCGTCATCGAGGTCGGCGTTGATGTGCCCGAAGCCACAATCATCGTCATCGAACACGCAGAGCGCTTCGGCCTCGCGCAATTGCATCAATTGCGCGGCCGCGTGGGGCGCGGGTCGCAGAAGTCGTCCTGCATCCTGCTCTACAAGGGCCCGCTCGGCGAGACGGCCAAGGCGCGGCTCTCGATCCTGCGCGAGAGCGAAGACGGTTTTCGCCTGGCGGAGGAAGATTTGCGCCTGCGCGGGGAGGGCGAGATTCTTGGTACCCGGCAGTCAGGCTTGCCAGGCTTCAGGCTCGCCGACCTTTCCGCGCACAGTGTGCTTCTCAAGTTGGCGCGAGACGATGCCGAGGCGATTCTCGAACAGGACGAGGCGCTTACTAGCGAACGGGGCAGGGCGCTGCGGCTGTTGCTCTACATATTCGGGCGTGACGAGGCGGTTCGACTGCTGCGGGCGGGTTGACGCGGACCGTGAACCTTCAAGCTCGCATTCATGCAGATGACGGGGAGCCTGAAGGCTCGCGGTCCAATTTCATGTCCGCCTCGCGATACCGCCCGGGCGTGCGATAAATGCACCAGACGTTGAAGGCGAGATAGACGACATAGGTCGCCGCGTAACATGCGCCGGCGACAACAAGCGATTTCACGCTGAGCACGGTCAGCAGAGCGGCGAATAGCGGCAGCGACAGCCATTCGCCGATCGCGACCGCCTTCGTCCGCTCCGTGGCGAACAATCCGTGCAGCGGAGCCCATGACGCGAGACGCAGCGCGTCGCCGAACAGGAACAGTGCGCTGGCGGCTGCTGGCATGACGAATTTTTCGGAATAGAGCAGCGGGATCACCAAACCCTGCGCCGCCCACAGGAGCCCGATCGCCAGCGCGCCGGGAATGCACAGAAATTTCCAGGTGCGCTCGACCTCTCGCAGAAAGGCCGGCCTGTCGGCGGCCGCCGCCATGCGCGGCAGGTAGACGAGGCCGATCAGGCTGCCGGCAAGGCCGGTCACCCATTCGCTCGACCGCCACAGGGCCTGCAATTGCGAGACCTCGTCCCACGAAAGCCCGTGCGCCAGTTGTGCTCGGCTCCACATGATCGAGGCCGGACTCATGATGCCGATGGAAAGCCCGGCGAGCAGGTAGCGTTTGAGTGGCGAAGCCCGCCACGAGGGCGCGTCCGCCGCCTGCCGCCATGCGCGACGCAGGACGGGCGCCGCAAGCCAGATCGCCAGCAGGCTGATCGATGCGAACTGGACCGAGAGGTAGAACCGCGCCTCGACCGCGTGAAAATGGCCGGAGACCGCGACCGCGAGCGGCGCCCAGCTTACGAGCCCGAGCGCGATCATCTTGCCGCGTTCGAGCCGGCCCTGCCACAGGCTGTTGAAAAGGCCGAGAACGGTGAACATCAACCCGCCCGCGACCGCCAGCGCGCCGACGGCGCCGGCTGGCGCGATCTCGCGCCCGAGCAGTGCGTTCAATGCCGGCGTCAGTGCGATCAGCGCGACCGCCGCGCCGGCGGAAACCGCCATGCCCCAGAGGAGGGCGTCCCGCATGAGAATGTGCTCATCCGTGTCGCGACGCGCGGCAAAGACGACCACGCCTGGCCCGATGCCGGCGAGCGCCACGGCGGCCGTCAGCTCGAACAGCGACTGCGCCTGCGCGAGATAGGCGACCAGCGACATGTCGGGCTGCAGCGCCAGCATCTTGTCGAGGCTCGCGCGCGTGGCGAGCGCGATCAGGACGACCGCGACCGGCGACAGGAGCAGGCGGACGAAAAGGCGGGACATGCGGCGGCGCCGGAAGGTTGAGCGCCGCCATTAGACGGCGCAAGCGTCGCCATTCGGTTACTTTTTCCTCAAGTCACCTCGAACCAGGCGGCGAGGCCCGCGGCCTCCTGATCGGCGACGTCCGAGCGCAACGCCCATTTGCCCGGCGTATCCGCCAGAAAGGCGACATGCTTGCGCGCGCCCTTCGCGACGATGACCGAGTTGCGCCAATAGGGCTCCCAGCCATCGTCGAGATCGTGCAGCAGCCGCACGCAATGGCCGTGCACATGCATGGAGATCGCGACGTCCGACTTGTTGGCGAAGCCGATCGACACGGGCGTGCCGCGCTTGACCGAAAACAGCGGCTTGCCCGCGTAGGACTGCGGCGCGCCGTTGAAGGTCCATTGCCCGCCAGGCGTCTTGGGCGGCTGGAGCGCCAGTTCGAGTTTCCTGGCCTGACCCAGGCGGATTTCCGGCGGCAGGCGCGGATTGGCGGGCAGGGTCGTGAAGGCGGCTCGCGGCTTCGCTTTCTCGCCCTTGGCCTTGAGCGCGAAGACCGGTAGGCGCGGCTTGCCCTGCCCGGCCCACAGGCCGAGCGTGAGGTCCGGCCCATCGCCGGCCGGCAGGTCGTAGATGAATTCGAACCGGGCGCCCGGCGCCATGGGGGCTGTGTTGCGCACGAGCTGGAAGGGGTCGCAGGCCTGACCGTCGATCGCGATGCAGCGCGGCGCGCCGCCGTCGAAAATCGCGACCGCCATGCGGGCAGTGCATGCATTGATGATCCGAAGGCGCACGCGCCCGCCGGGCGGCGCGGTCTCGGTGAGCGGCGCGGGCGCAAGGTTTGCGGTCAGCAGCGATCCGACGCGCCCGGCGCCCGGCTCGCCGAAAGGTTCGCTCAGCGCGCCCTTTGCGTCGAGCTTCCAGTCCTGCAGAACGATCACGAGATCGCGGTCGACCTCAGGCGGTTCGGCCTCGTCCACGATCAGAACGCCAGCGAGCCCCCGCGAAATCTGCTCGACATTGTGCGGCTGGATCGCGGGCTTGTAGAAATAGGCTCCAGGCGCCGTCGCCTTGAATCGATAGTCGAATCTCGCGCCCGGTGCGACAGCCTTTTGTGTCAGGCCCGCGACGCCGTCATTGGCATTGTCGCCGATCAATCCTTGCCAATGCAGGCTTGTCGGCTGTTCCAGCTTGTTGACGAGCCGGACCTTGACTTCCTCGCCCTGTTTTACTCGCAACAGCGGTCCGGGAACGGCGCCATCGTAGCCGAAGCCCGCCGTCGCGCCGGCGGACGAAAGCTTCAGGCTCGTCTTGCGCGCTTCGAGAATCTTGAAGCCGTCGCCGGCAGTCTGCGCACGCGCGGGCAGGGCGATGAGGCTCGCGGCGAGCGAGCCGAGAACGGTGCGCCGGCTCGGCGCAATCGGCCTCACGCGAAACCCTGCGCCTTCAGGAGCGCGCGCGTATCCGGATCGCGCCCGCGGAACGCACGATAGGTCTCCTCCGGCGCGGCGCTGTTGCCGGCGGCAAAGGCGTCTTTCAGCCGCTGCGCGACGGCGGGATCGAACACGTTGCCGGTCTCCTCGAAGGCAGCGAAACCATCTCGGTCCAGCACCGCCGACCAGAGATACGAGTAATAGCCCGCCGAATAGCCCGAACCCGAAAACACATGCGCAAAGTGCGGCGTACGATGGCGCATGACGATCTCCTTGGGCATGCCGATCTTCTCGAGTTCGGCGCGCTCGAAAGCGACGATGTCGAAATCTTCCGGCGGAGACATCAGGTGCAGGTCGAGATCCACAAGCGCGGAGGAGCAATATTCGACTTGCCCCCAGCCGACGTTGAATTTTTCCGAAGCACGGATGCGCTGCACGAGATCGTCGGGGATCGACGCGCCGGTCTCGGCATGGCGCGCGAACCGCGCGAGCACTCGCGGTTGCAGCAGCCAGTGCTCGTAGACCTGCGAGGGAAACTCCACGAAGTCGCGCGGCACATTGGTGCCTGATATCGAGGGATAGGTGACGTCGGTCAGCATACCGTGCAGCGCATGGCCGAATTCGTGGAACAAGGTCTTGGCGTCGCCGAGCGTGATCAGCGTCTTCTGGCCCTCGGCGCCCTTGGAGCAATTGAGCACGTTGACGACGATCGGCCGCACATTCTTGCCGTCGAGCTTCGATTGCGTGCGAAAACCCGACATCCATGCGCCGCCGCGCTTGGTCGGTCGCGCGAAATAGTCGCCGATGAACAGAGCGACATGCTCGCCCCTCGCGTCGGTGACATCGAAGGCGCGCGCTTCCGAATTGTAGAGCGCGAGATCGGCGCGCTCGGTAAAGGTCAGTCCGAACAAGTCGTGCGCGACGTCGAAGGCGGCGCCAATCACGGCGTCGAGGTCGAGATAGGGGCGGATTTCGTTCTCGTCGATATCGTAATTCGCCTTGCGCAGCTTCTCGGCATAGTAGCGCCAGTCGTGCGCGGCGATCTCGAAATTGCCGCCCTCGGCCGTGATCAGTTTCTGCAACTCGCCGCGATCGCGCTGCGCCGCGGCCTTGGCCGGCGTCCAGACTTTTTCGAGCAGCGCACGGACGTTTTCGGGCGTCTTCGCCATCTGGTCGGCGAGCTTGAAATGCGCATAGCTGGGATAGCCGAGCATGCGCGCGCTCTCGTCGCGCAGGCGCAGCGTTTCGGCGGCGATCGGGCGATTGTCG
>Ga0116151_10005068_pt1 | contig 11468 bp, 7 predicted proteins | sample AD_UKC117_MetaG_FD_89893 | JGI IMG/M metagenome (GOLD analysis project Ga0116151, IMG submission 89893) | Active sludge microbial communities of municipal wastewater-treating anaerobic digesters from Hong Kong - AD_UKC117_MetaG | ecosystem: Engineered > Bioreactor > Anaerobic > Digestate... | reverse complement strand
CAAAAAAGAATTGGGGTTAAGCTAACTTTGTTTACCGGTAGCTAGACGCACTCCACAATCTCGACCCAACTCAAATCCCTGCAACGGCCGTTTCCCCCCCCACCTCCAAAAGTTACGCAGCGCAGATTGGATCAATCTTAGAGATTGGTCCAATCTAATACGTCGTGAACGGCCGTCCCCATGTTCTCAATGCTCATCCCCATGTTCTCAACGTTCATCCCCGTGGGGATGAGGGCTGTGCGGCTGGGGATGAGGGCTGTGCGGTTGGTGCATGGCACTGTGCGGGCAGTGCATGGCACTGTGCGGCTGGTGCATGGCATTGCGCGGGCAGTGCATGGCATTGTGCGGCTGGTGCACGGCACTGTGCGGGCGGTGCAAGGCATTGCGCGGCTGGTGCACGGCATTGTGCGGGCGGTGCATAGCCCTGCGCGGCTGGAGAAATTGCCTGAGAGAAACGGCCGTCCCTCCCCCATTAACCATTCACCCATTCACCCATTCACCCATTCACCATTCATCACGGCGCGTTAAAATCAGCCCGCAAAAAATACTCCTCCGTGCGCTGCGTGGCCAGCCGGGCCGCATCGGCGACGGCGATGTCGCCATAAAAGGCGCGCTCGATCTCCTCGTCGGCTACCCCTTCAATTTCCTGCCAGGTGGTCATGATGGGCACGCGGCGCATGATCGGCGCGTTGTCCAGGTACACCTGGGCGCGGCTGGGCGGCTGCCCCGGATTCAAAAAGGCGTCCGATTCGGCCACGGCCATGAGCGAAGGCACGGTGCGGCCGGTGGCGGCCAGGATGGTTTGCCCTGCAACTGAGTTGGCGAACTCGATGAACTGCCAGGCGGCCTCCTTGTCGGCCGTGGTCCGCGACAGGCAAAAGGCGTCGCTGTGCAAAATGCCCGCCGAGGTACGGCCGTTCGGCAGCGGGGCCACGTCCCAACGGAAGCTGTCAATCTCCCGGTAAGTGGGCACGCCGCGCCGGCTGTTCAGATACATGGCCGTCGTCCCGGCCATAAAGCGGCTCTCGCTGTCCTGCGACGCTTCCGCCTCGCGCCCCGGCACGACGCCATACACGTTGTGCAAATCGGTGAACCATTGCAGCGCCTCCAGCGCCGGCGGGCGGGTGAGCGTCAGGCGGGTGGGCCGGGCGTCGTCATCGACCAGCGGGCCGCCATTTTGCCAGACGAAGGGGGCCAGCCGGAAAAGAGACGGCTCCATGCCCAGCCCATATTGGTCGATGGTTCCATCGCCGTCCAGATCCCGGGTGAGGGCGACGGCCGTTTGCCGGAAATCATCCCACGTCCACTTGTCCGGCGGCTCCGGCAGCCCGGCCGCAGCAAACAAATCCGCGTTGTAATACACCACCAGGCTGGAAATATTTTGCGGCAGGCACATCAACGCGCCCTGCCACGTAAACGCCTCCGTGGCCGCCGGGTAAAAATCTTCCAGGCCCATGAGGTCGCTTTGCGCCAAAAAAGGGCCGATTGGTTCCAGCATGTCGTTGGCCGCAAAGCTGGCAAAGCGGCGGTAATTCATCAGCGAGATGTCCGGCGGCGAGCCGGCGGCAAATTCTGTCACCAGCCGCGTGCGGTATTCGCTGGCAGAGGGCACGTGGGTCAGCGTCACCTGCACGTCGGCGTGGGCGGCGTTAAATGTGTCCACCAGCTCTTTGTAAGCGTTGTACTCAGCCGGATCGCCAAACACCATGAAAGACACCTCGGTCGGGGCCGGTCCGGCGCAGGCGGCCAAAACCAGCAGGAAAAGGAAAAAGGGCAGGATAAGGCGCGCGCGGAGGAGTTCCGGCCGGTCGGGCTTATGCAGGATCATGAAACGCTCCTTTTCTGACGGCGGTTAAAGAGCAGCGGCAGCAGCAGGAAGAGGGCCACCGGCACCAGCGTGGTCCAGACGGCCGCCGCCAGCACCAAGGCCCAATCGGACCGGCTGAGCTGCTGCAAGGTTTGCAGGGCGACGGGCAGCGTGGCGTGTTCGCCGCTGCGCAAATACAGCAAGGGGCTGGTGAAGTCGCCCCAGTAAAAGACAAAGGTGAGCAGGGCCACGGCGACGGCCGTCATCCGGGCCATGGGCAGGGCCACCAGCCACCACGTTTGCAGCACGCCCGCCCCATCCAGATGGGCCGCGTCGTAGATGGCGGCGGGGATGCGGCGGAAGGCGCGATAAAACATCAGCACGTAAAACGGGCTGGTGCCCATCCAGGCCGGGGCGATGAGCGCCCAGACCGTGTCGTACCAGCCCAATTCGCGGTAAAGCAAAAAGCGCGTCGACCAGAGAGCGATGCCCGGCACCATCAGCACGGCCAGCGAGAGCGTAATCCAGCGGCGCTGCGCCGGTTTGGGCAAACGGGCCATGCCCAGCCCGGCCCAAGAGCTAACCACCAGGGTAATGGGCACGGCCAGGGCAACGACGAGCAGGGAATTGAGGGTGTAGCGGCCCAGCGGCAGGAGGCGGAAGATACGGCCGTAATTCGCCAGCGTGGGGTGCGGCGGCAGCAGCCGCAGCGACGTGGGCAGCGGGTCGCCCGGCGCGTTCAGCGACGCCGACGCCATCCACAGCAAAGGCAGCAAAAAGAGCAGCGCCGCCAGCAGGCGCAGCAGGGCGCGGCTGCCCGCCTTAAAGGACAAAGGTCTCCTCCGTCGTACCGATGTTCCATTGTCTGGCGATGACGACCAGCGCGACCACAATCAGGCCGGTGATGGCGTACATCACCCACATGGCGGCGCTGGCCACGCCAAACGCCTGCAAATCGAAGCCCTGCTCGTAGATGAACAGGGGCATGGTGTAGGTGGCGTAATAAGGTCCACCTTGGGTGAGCAGGTAAATCTGGGTAAACGACTCCTGAAAAGTGAAGATGACGTCGCGGAAGGTGAGCAGCAAGAGGATGGGGGCGATAAGCGGCAGCACGATGGATCGCAGGGTGGCCCAGCTGCCCGCGCCGTCGATGCGCGCCGCGTCTTCCAGCTCGGCCGGCATGTCATACAGCGCCGCCAGGCTGACGATGAAGCCTTCGCCGATTTGCCACAAGGCCATCAGCGCCAGGGCCGGTCTGGCCCAGTCCGGGTCCACCAGCCAGGCCGGCGGCGCAAAACCCAGGGCGCTCAGGAGCAGGTTGAGCGGTCCGTACAGCGGGTTGAGGATCCACAGCCAGGCCAGGGCGAAGGCGGCGCCGGGCACAACGCTGGGCAGGTAAACGGCCGTGCGAAACCAGTTGAGGAAACGGCCGTTGCGCTGCATCAGGCGCGCCAGCAAAAAAGCCCCCGCCACGCGCAGCGGCACCGGGATGAGGATCAGCGCCAGGGAATGGCGGATGCTGAGCAGGAACAATTCGTCGGTGTAGGCCAGGACAAAGTTGAGCGTGCCGGCCCAGACCGGCGGCGAGAGCGCGTCGTAATGAAAAAAGGCCAGGGCAAAGGAAAAGGCCGCCGGGACGATGACCAGCACGATCACGCCCAGGGCATAGGGCAGCAGCAGCAGCCGCCAGCGGGCAGACGGGGAAAGACGAGGATGTAGACGGCCGTTAGACATCAGTGCATGACAGTTCCAGATAGCAGCGCCCGGTTATAATTTCTGGTCGGCGATTTGTCAACTGGCTGGATTGGCGGAACGGAATCATTTGCCCGGACGTTTTACCTGCTAGAATCCTTGTTTCAGGCGAGCCATCGGTTGACGGCGCGGCTGAAACCTAATTTTGGAGGTTGAATATGAAACAATGGTTACTGATAGGGACGCTGCTTTTAGCCGGTTTGCTGGCGGCCTGTACAGGCGGCGGGGGAGAGGAAGCCACGGCCGTTCCCGAACCGGCCACCGCTGCCCCGCCCCTCAATCCGCCGCCAACAGACACCCCGGCGGCTTATCCCCCGGCCTACCCCGGCGCAGACACCGCACCCACACCGGACGCTGCCTACCCGGCCGGCGCGGAACCGGCCACCGGATCGGCATATCCGGTGGAAGTAGACCTGTCCCAGCTCACGCCGCAAACGCCCGGCAACGATAACCAGGCCGTTGCGCCGCCGCCCGGCGTGCCGGATACGCAAACGGCCGTGGCCCACCTCGTCAGCCAGGATCTGGCCGCGCGCTCAGGCATGGACGTCAGCGATATTTCGGTCGTCTCGGTGGCCAGCGTCGACTGGCCGGACAGCGCCCTCGGCTGCCCCGCGCCCGGCTACGCTTATATGCAGGTCATCACCCCCGGCTACAAAATCGTCCTGGAAGCGTCCGGTGAAAGTTATGAGTATCATACCGATTTGAACCAGAATTTTGTTTTATGCGGCGCGGATGGTCAGCCCGTCCCCTGAAAATTAGCCACGCCAGGGCAAATCAAAGAAAAAAGAGGGCCTCAACTTGCCCGAGACCCTCTTTTTCTTTGTTCGTCTCGTATGGGTTATCTGACTATGTAGAAGCCATCCAACACCTCGCCGCCGAAGCCGTTGATTGAGCCATCCCAGTAGAGGCTGAAGGTGCAGCTTGTTGTGCTGCCCAGGCTGCCTGGCGTACAGATGAAGATATCCGCGCCGTCTCCACTGACACCGGGCACGCTAAACGCGCCTACGGCCGAAAGGTACAGGTCGCCACTGCTGGCATCGAACCAGGCGCCTGTTACATCTTCCGAACTGGTGGTGTTTAAGTCGACGTCCGAACCATCAAAGTACAGCGCCCAGGAGCCGCTGGTGTTAGAACCGAAGGAAGACGCGGTGAAGATGATCAAATCTTCGTCGTTGCCGGAAGCGCCGGACACGCTGTAGGAGCCGGTGGTGCTGATGACCAGACGGCCGTCTGTGGAAACGCCCATCGCGTCGATGTCTTCGCCGCTGGTGGTTAGACCCACGTCCGAGCCATCAAAGAACAGCGAGAACGATCCGGCCGTATTGGCGCCGGTCGACGTGGGGAAGAACTGCACGATGTCGGAATCGTCCACCGAACCGGCGGCCCCGGCCGTCGTCGTGTTGTCGAAGCTCATGAGAATAGAGCCATCGGACAGCAAGACAAACGCGTTGATGTCGGTGGTGATGCCCACGTCAGAGCCGTCGAAGAACATGGAATAGGTCCCGGAGCCCATGTCATAGGCGATGATGTCTTCATCGTTGAAGGCCAGCCCACCCGCGTTCCCGTTGGTGGTTGAACCCAGGTAGATCACGTCGTTGCCGCCGGTAATAGGCGTGGGCGAGGGTGGAATGGCAGTTGGTGTGGGCGGCACGGCCGTGGGTGTAGGCGTATTGGTTGGCGCCGGCGGCGGCGTGTTGGTGGCCGTCGGCGGCACGGGGGTGTTGGTGGCCGTCGGCGGCACGGGGGTGTTGGTGGCCGTCGGGGCCGGCCCGCCGCCTTCCGTGCAGAGTTCCAGGCTCCAGCCGTTCAGGCTGCCGCCGTCCAGGTTGGCATTGTCGTCCACGCGCAGGGTCCAGACGCCGGCGCTGCTTTGCCCGTCAAAGGCCGACAGCGGGCTGCTAGGCGGATACGTGCCGCCATCGGTGGGCGGACAGGGCCAGGTGCCGGTCGCTTCGTCGTCGAGGTTGAGGTTGAAGTTGTCCTGGCTGGAGCAGGATTGGGCCATAATTTGCACGGCCGTGCCCGCCGGGCTGATCAGGTTAAAGTCCAGATCGCCGATATAGGTGTGCGTGCCGTTCAAGTTTAGCACGTTGACGTCGGCGATGGTTCCGCCGCCGGCAACGTTAATCACCGAACTGACGCTGGGCGTGCCGCTGCTGGAGATGGCCTTGGGCACGTCGGCGCTGTTGTAGACCGTGCAGGCAATGGGACCGGGCGTGTTGGTGGGCAGCGGTGTGTTGGTGGCCGTAGCCGTCGGGCCAGGGGTGGGCGTCGGGCCTAAGTTGCAGTCGGACCAGGTGTGGGCGGAGACCCAGGTGGACCAGCGGGCGGTAGCCTGGTTGCGTGAATATTCGCCGACGTACCAGAAGGTACGGCCGTCTGGATCCAGGGCCATCCCGGTGTAGTCGCCCCAACGCCGGGGCACGGAGTCATAAGCTGTGTAGAAAGCTTCGCCGGCATGGACCAGCGTCTCGCTTTTCAGAACGCCGTTGGCGTCGCTGGCTTCCCGACCGGCCACGTACACGCTGGGGTATATGCTCGTGCTGGTCTTGGTGTAACCGACCATCATGTCGCCGCAGGCGTTCACGCCCAGGTCGGGGAAGCTGCGGAATTCGCCGCTGGTGGAGAAGGTGCCTTGCTGCACCAGGCTGGGCGAACCGCTGGCGATGTTGATTTCGTACCAGCGCACGCAGTTAACCGTGCCGCCGCCTGGATTGCAGCCCACCGTGTGAGTGGCCCACAACTTGCCGCCCCAATACTCCACGTCCAGCAGGCGGTTGTCGTTGCCTTGAATGTTGCTGCCGCCCAACTGCGGCTGGCTCACCGGCAGGCTGTAGCTGCTGACCGTCACCGTGCCGGCCTGGGTAAAGGTCGGATTGGTCCAGGGATTGGCAAAAGCCCAGACGGTGAGGGTGTTTTGATTGTTGCCATACTGCGCGTCCATGAAGTAATGGGGTTCGCTGGGATTCGTCGGCCAGCCGCCGGTTGTGTAACCCTTGAGTTTGGCCGGCTGGATGGTGAAATTGGCCGATCCCACGTTGATTTTTACCGAATTGGCGGCCTGCCCGGCGTACATGGCGTCTTTTTGGAAGGCAAAGATGTGGTTGCGCACAAAGGAGGCGCCGAACATGTTGGCGCCCAGATAAAGCGCGTCCTGGCCGATGCCCAGGTGGGGGTAGTCGAAGAAATAATCGGTGCCGCCGCCGGGGTTGCCGTCGAAGGAATAAAGGTACCATTGGCCGGTGGCGCTGTCGGTCTGGGAGACGGCGATACAAGCCCAGCCGTTGTCGCCGCCGTTGACGTTGGAATCGTAAGCGGTGATGCCCAGGACGTAACGGCCGTTTTCCTCATCATAGCCCGAGTAAGGATCAAACAAAACCACCGAGCTGCTGCCCGTGGCGCAGTTGCTGCCCCAGAAATCGTCGTAGAGAATCGGGCCAATCAGGCTGTTGCCCGCTTTGTCGAAAACCTGGAAGCTGGTATTCACGCCGACCACGACGTGATCCCGGCCAACCATGATGTCCGGGTCCGGGGGGACGCCCTGCTGCGATTGGGTGTAGTCGATCGATTTGAAGCTGGCGCCGCCGGTGAGCAAGCCCAGGATGGCGCCCCCCGGCTGATAGTTTTGCACGGCGGGATCGACTGGTTGGGCCGCCGATTCTCTGACCAGCCTTTCATAAACCGCCTCGCTGACCGGCCCTTCGTTTTCGTCCATGTCCAGGAGGCCCTCTTCGTACTCCTTTTTCATCCGATCTTCGGCGGCGGGACGGCTGGGGAGGGTGCTGATGTCGACCACGGCCGGGCGCACGGCCTGGCCGTGCACGATGGTGACGTCTTCGCCGACGGCCGTTGCGCCGATAATTTCCCCGTTGCTGGCGTTGGGCCGGCCGGGAGCCAGTGCCAACTGCACTGCCTCCTGGCGGGCTGCGGATTCTGGCGAGGGAACGGCCGTCTTAAACAAAAGCCAGCCACCGACCGCCAAAATACCCAACACAAGGGTTAAACCTAACCATTTTGGCTTAAACATTTCTTCAATTTCCTCCTACAAGATGGTGTTTCTATCTTTGTCACAGAATGCTCAATCGTATACTATTAGGTTCCAACTCCGAGGATGTAGAAAAAGACTCCGAAAGTTCTCCGAACTTTCGGAGTGGAGGTTGAAAAATGGCCTTCCGGCCGGCCCATCAGTTTGCACGATTATTGACCGAGGCCGTTTATCGTATTCGGTATCTGGAATCTAAAAGCATTCAGGCTGTTCAGGATGAACTGGGCTATGCGTTGGGCAAAACAGGCGGTTCCTCCATTGAATATTGGCGCAAAGGCTATATTCCCACCAAGGCGGCTGACGTTGAACAACTGGCTGTCGAAATTGTGCAGCACAGCGACTTTAGTCGTGAGTGGGTCTCGCAGTTTCTAAGCAGCGCCGGTTTCCCAGACCCGGATGATTTGTTGGATCGTTTGTTCGGCCCGGCGCTGCTGACCCCCGTGGAGCCGGCGCCATTGGCCGAAGAGCGCACGGCCGTTCCCCTCAACATACCCCTTCCCCCGACACCATTTCTTGGCCGCCAATCCGAATTAAGCATCATTTACAATCAGCTTCAAGACCTCAACTGCCGCATCCTCACCCTGGTCGGCCAGGGAGGCGTGGGCAAAACACGCCTGGCGCAGCAGGTCGCCCTGGCCAGCGCTGACCTGTTCCCCGATGGCGTCTACTTCATTCCCTTGGCCACGGTCATTTCGCCCGAGTTCATGCTGTCCACCATTGCCAACGCCATCAACCTTTCCTTCGTAGACAGTTCCTTGCCCCGTGCCCAGCTCATAAACCTCCTGCGGGACAAACGCCTGCTGCTGATCATGGATAATTTTGAGCATCTCATGTCGGAAGCGACGCTGATTGCGGAAATCATCAGCGAGGCCGCCGGGGTGCAAGTGTTGGTAACGTCGCGCGAGCGGCTGAATCTACGTGGGGAATGGGTCTTTCACATGCGCGGCATGCAATATCCCAGCCGCCGCATGGCCGAAGAATTAAAGCCGGAATTCTGGCCGGATTTGCTGGAGTACAGCGCAGTGCAGCTTTTTGTGCAAAGCGCGCGCCGCGCCGACAATGATTTTGTGCTGAAACCGGCCGATCTGCCCCATGTGGCCCGCATTTGCCAACTGGTGACGGGCTATCCCCTGGCTATTGAACTGGCGGCAACGTGGGTGCGCGTCCTGGGGTGCGCCGAGATCGCCGCCGAAATAGAGCGCGACTACGAGATTTTGAGCACGGATTGGTTAGACATACCGCCGCGTCACCGGAGTTTGCAGGCGGTTTTTGATTATTCCTGGCAGCTTCTTGCCGGGTTCGAGCAGCAGGTGCTGCAAGATCTGACGGTTTTCCAGGGCGGTTTTCAGCGGGAGGCGGCTACGGCCGTTACCGCAGCCACACTGCCTGTCCTGGCCTCCCTGGTCGATAAATCGTTTTTGCAGCGCACCCGGGTGGAACGGGAACGGGGCGGCGGCACGGCCGTCCACCGCTTTGAACTGCACGAACTGCTGCGTCTTTATGCCGCGGGCAAGCTGGATGATATGGCCCGAACGGCCGTGCAAGATCGCCACGCAGCTTACTTCGTCGGCTACCTCCACGAACGCCGCGAATACCTGCTAGGACCGCAGCAGCGCCAGGGCCTGGCTGAAATCGGCGCCGAGATCGAAAATGTCCGCGCTGCCTGGCGCTGGATCATCGAGCGCGGCGATGTGGACCGCATTCGTCAGGCCATCGATCCCCTCTTTTCCTTTTATGACATTCGCGGCTGGCTGCAAGAAGGCAACGAAATCTTTAAAACGGCCGCCGAGCGCCTGCGTACCATCCGCCAAAGTGATCCGGCTCTACTAGACGACGTGATTTGGGGCAAGGTGTTGGCGCGTGAAGGCCAGTTTTCCTATCGGCTGGGGTTATACGGCCGTGCCCGCAGCTTGCTCCAGGAAAGCCTGCCCATTTTCCGCAGCCTCCAGCGCCAAAAAGAGACCGTTTTTCTGCTCAACTTGCTCTGCAAAATCGCGTACCGCCAGGGCGCTTACGCCGAAGCCATGGCCCACTGCCAGGACAGCCTGGCCATCTGCCGGGAAATCGATTACGAGTGGGGCATGGTCAGTGCGCTGGCCTCCATGGGCCACCTGGCCGCCGACCGCGGCGATTACGACGAAGCCAAAAATTTGTATGAGCAAGGCTTGTCGTTGGCGCAAAAAGTGGGCGATCAACACAGCGTGGCCCAACTGCTAAACGATTTGGGCAACGTCGGCTGGCGTTTGGGCCGCTACGAGCAAGCAGAACGACTGTGCCGCCAGAGTTTAACCCTCTTTCAAGAAGTGGATGATCGCCAGGGAATTGCCATGGCCTATAAAAACCTGGGCAACATTGTCGGCGATTCCGGCGATTACGAACAGGCCCGCTCTTTTTACCAGACCGGGCTGACCATTTGCCAGGATATTGGCTACCGTTGGGGCGCGGCTGCCTTGTTGAATAATCTAGGCAATGTCGCCTGGGAAACCGGTAATTACGACGAGGCCCGGCAGTATTGTGCTCGCAGCGTGGCTGTTTGGCGGGAGATCGGCTTTTTGTGGGGGATCGCCGGTTCGTTGGAAACACTGGCAAACGTGGACCTGGCTCTGGGCGACACCCGCCATGCCCGCGCCTATATCCGGGAAGCCCTGGAAATTGCTCTGGCTATCAATGCCGTGCCGCTGGTGCTGCAATTGTTAGTGGGCCTGGCCCGCTTGTTGGCCAGTGAAGGTGATCCAAAATCCGCCGGCGACCTGTTGGCCTACGCGCTGCACCATCCGGCGATGGATGAGGAAGGGCGAATGAAAGCACGCGCCCTCTCCCGTGAATTGGCGGTGAGCGTGCCGGAAAACAATGGTCAGAAGCAAACCGTCGCCGATATGGTAACGGCCGTGCTCCACACCATCCTCTAATCCCCGCCTATCGGGAACATAATGCCCGCCGGCTGCGTTTTAAAGGCATTGACAAGGTCAGTACCTGTCCAAGGAGGACGCAGCCATGAAAAAATCAATTCTTCTGTTCGTCACCGTTTTCATATGGTTATTAGCCGTCACCGGTCTGGTCTCCGCCCAGACCCCAGAGCCGGTAGGAACGCCTATTCCCATTGAGCCGCCGCCCATTGACGTCACACGGATTGTGCCGCCCTGGCAAACCGACGGCCTGACCATCGCCTACCAGCGCGTCGACGTAACCATCGACAACCAGGTCGCGACCACCCACATCGACCAGTTGTTCGTCAACGACAACGATTGGCTGCTGGAAGGCACGTATCTCTTCCCCCTGCCCGAAGGCGCGGCCATCAGCCAGCTCACCATGTGGGTAGACGGCCAGCCTATTGAGGCCAAAATCCTGGAGCGCGACGAAGCCCGCCAGATCTACGATAACATCGTGCGCCAACTGCGCGACCCAGCCCTGCTGGAATATGTCGGAACGCAGGCTGTACAGGCCAACGTCTTCCCCATCCCGCCCCGCGACGAACGGCGTATCGAAATTGAGTACACCCAGGTTCTGCCGGCGGACAGCGGCGTGGTCCACTACGTTTTCCCACAGTCGACCAAGCTGTATACCAACGCGCCGCTGGATAACCAGAGTATCCGCGTGGACGTGCGTAGCAACGAGGCCATTCGTGCCATTTACTCGCCCAGCCATCCTGTGGCCGTCAGCCGCGAGGGGGATTTCCGGGCGGTGGTGGGCTACGAAGACAGCAACGTCGTCGCCGACCAGGACTTCGAGTTGTATTACACTGTCACTCCGGAAGACATCGGCCTGAATTTGCTCAGTTACAAAGAAGCCGGCGAGGATGGGTTCTTCTTGCTGCTGGTAGCTCCCAGCGTGGAAGCGACAGAAGTGATTGCCAAAGACGTGATT
>Ga0116151_10005067_pt1 | contig 11469 bp, 13 predicted proteins | sample AD_UKC117_MetaG_FD_89893 | JGI IMG/M metagenome (GOLD analysis project Ga0116151, IMG submission 89893) | Active sludge microbial communities of municipal wastewater-treating anaerobic digesters from Hong Kong - AD_UKC117_MetaG | ecosystem: Engineered > Bioreactor > Anaerobic > Digestate... | reverse complement strand
TTGAAACCGGGACGATACTTTATGCAGGGGGATGAAGCCTGTGCTGAAGGCGCTGTCGCCGCCGGATGTTCTTTTTTTGCGGGATACCCCATCACTCCGGCCAGCGAGATCATGGAGACCATCGTCAGAAGATTTGAAGAAGAAAAACGTGTCTTTATCCAGATGGAAGATGAGATCGCATCCATGGGTGCCATCGTGGGGGCTGCCTGGACCGGGGCCAAAAGCATGACCGCGACTTCAGGCCCGGGATTTTCACTGAAGATGGAAAACCTGGGATATGCCATTATGACCGAGACCCCCTGTGTTGTTGTGGATGTCCAGCGTGTGGGCCCTTCCACAGGACAGGCTACACGGACAGCCCAGGGAGACCTCATGCAGGCCCGCTGGGGAACCCATGGAGAGCATACCATCATCGCGCTCTCTCCCTGGAGTGTGGAAGAAGCCTTTTATGAGACCATCCGGGCCTTTAACCTGTCCGAACAGTTCAGGACCCCGGTGATCATCCTCATGGAAGAAGCCACGGGACACTTGCGAGAAGTCGTCTCTGTCCCGGAAACAGTCGAGGTGATCAACCGTGTGGAAGAGGGCGAAGGGTCTCCCTTCGGAGGGAAAGAGCCCCTGGATGCCGTCCCGCCCATGCCCCGTTTCGGAACCGGGCGCAGGCTCCTTGTCACAGGCTCCACTCATAATCCCGACGGATACCGGAAGACCCAGGACCGTCTGACACAGGAAAACCTTCTGAAGCATCTTCGGGACAAGATCGAAAATCATAAAAAAGAGATCGTGGAATACGAGGAGTATTTCACCGAAGATGCCGATACCGTCCTCATCTCCTTCGGTTTTGCTGCGCGTGCCGCCCTCAAAGCTGTGAAGGAAGCCAGAAAAAAAGGGATGAAAGCCGGCCTGCTCCGGCTCAAGACAGTCTGGCCCATGCCCACAGAGAGATTTGCTGCCCTGGCTGCTCAAGCCGCACGCATCATCGTTCCCGAGATGAACTACGGCCAGCTTCGGGGAGAAGTGGAGCGCTTTACAGGAGGGAAACGTGTCTTGGGAATCAACCGGGCTGACGGAGAAGTCATCACTCCGGAGTCCATTCTGAAGGTCATGGAAGAAGGAGGAGCGTTATGAAACAGGAATATTTGAAATATATCCGTGAAAATGTCTTTCCCTCGACATTCTGTCCCGGATGCGGCCATGGAATCCTTCTGAATGCCTTTGTCTCGGCACTGGGTGAACTCAACTATGACCAGGATAACCTGGTCCTGGTCTCGGGAATCGGATGCGGAGGCTGGATCGCTTCTCCCCATATGAATACCGATACTCTCCATACCACACACGGACGGGCCATTCCCTTTGCCATCGGTGTCAAAATGGCCAATCCCAAGCTGAAAGTCGTTGTCATCAGCGGGGACGGGGACCTCACCACCATCGGGGGGAACCACCTCATCCACGCGGCCCGGCGGCGGATCCCCATCACCGTTATCTGCGGCAATAATAATATCTACGGGATGACCGGCGGGCAGGCTTCCGCCACGACCCCTGTGGGGGCCAAGACCATGACCACGCCTCTGGGAAACGACTATCGTCCCTTTGACCTGGTGAAGCTGGTCAAGGGCGCCGGTGGTGAACATGTCTACCGTTTTACCGCTTTTCACGCCATGCAGATGAAAAAAGCCTTTAAAGAAGCCCTTCAGCGGGACGAGTTCTCTTTCTTTGATATCATCACCGGTTGTCCCGTCCAGTACGGACGACGCAATGACTTGAGGGATCCTGCAAAGATGATCCAGTGGATGAAAGAGGAGAGTGTCCTCTTTAACGGCGAGTACCATGATGACAAGATCATGGTGGGCAAATTCTAATCAGGAAGGGAGCGCATCATGAAAGAAATAATGTTTGCAGGCATCGGAGGGCAGGGCGTTATCCTCTCAGCCAATATCCTGGCCCGGGCCGGGATATTGAAAGGCTATTTCGCCGCTCAGTCCCAGTCTTACGGATCAGAATCCCGCGGGACGGCGACACGTGCTGAAGTGGTCCTCTCTGAAGAATTTGTGGATTTTCCCCATGTGGAGCATGCGGATATCTTCGTTGTCATGGCTGAGATGGGCGTCAAACTCTTTGCTCCGAAAGTCAGCGAATCTGCTATCGTCATCTATGACAACTCGGTCTTCGAGCTGTCTGAAAACATCGGCAAGACCCGTATCGGCGTTCCGGCCACCCGCCTTTCCATCGACAACTTCAAGCGTCCCCTCTTTGCCAATATCATCATGCTGGGCGCCATGGCCCGCCATTGCAATATGGCCGGCCCGGAAGAGATCGAAACCATCATCAAAGAGACTGTCCCCGCCAAAGCCCTGAACGAAAACCTCCAGGCCTTCCGCCTCGGCTTCGAGTAGGGGTCAGGTCTTCAAAATTAGGGGTTTGAGATTTGCAGTTCGAGTTAAGTGATGGTGTTATGTCGGTTTTAGAAAAGGTTAGATAAACCGGCAAAAAGATAAACAGGAAGATGAGCAGTCGCTTAATGCTTTGAAATTGTGTAATTCTTTTTAAGATTAGATATTGATTGTTCTATTTGTTTTTTTTTGTATTTGAAGCGGGGATTATGCTTGCATAAGTGACATATAACCTTGTCGATTTCTGACACCATCGTATAGTGCAGGCTAAATATTTTACCTATTTCTTCATTTTTTAATTCTGTAAAGTGTTTTAATGCCCATATAAACAATTTTCGGTATGGTGATCGGTTGTATTTTTCGAAGATATGTCGACAGTCACCAGGTAAATGATCTTTGAAAACATATTGGATATCCTTAAAGGTTAATGATGATAAATGCTTAGCCATAGGGTGTTCGGTTTCTGATAATTCCTGATTATTAATCATTTTGAAAACCATATCAGTGATTTTTTCTCTAAATGTATCGCTTCCTAAAATATTTTTAGAACCATATATTTCTGTTTTGTCAATTCTTTGGTTTTTATTGTACCATTGTAAAATGAATGATTCGTAGGAATAATTGGGTAATTGCCCCCGCACTATATCTGTTGTTACGAATGGGTGAATCTTTTCTTCGTTGATATAATCATGAAAACTGCTCCAGGGATAAAGAGTTAAATCATCGACAATCTTAGCCCGAAGGGGATTGAGGTGAATATAAGTGCTTAATGTTAAGAGATAAGAATCATCTTCGACAAGGATTGATTTGAAGCGCCCCTGGAAAAGCGAGCCGGTTAATTTGTATTTTGCGTTGATATAATTTGAATAGGATGCATTTAAGTAATGCATAAAAACTGAGAGATTTGGCGAGGGGGTCTCTATCAAAAGGTGATAATGATTATCCATCAAACAAAAGCAGTAGAGGATCACTGAGTATTTTGTAAGGCTTTCCTGGAGTTTTTTAATAAATACTTCGCGATCGCGGTCTGTGAAAAAGATGTTCTCTTTCCTGTGGCCCCTGGACATCACATGGTACAAGGCATGTTCATACTCAATACGTAACGGACGTGCCATAATAATATAATACAAAAATGACACTTTATTTCAAGGGGCAATATTTTCGAGAAGAAAAAAATCTGTTTTAAGTAGATGGCCTGTCAGTATAAAATGATGAGAAATCCTTCAAATCACAAAACCCCTAATTTTGAAGACCTGACCCCTCTACTCGGGGCTATACTTTGCGGGGGTTTTCTGATAAAATGAAAACTCAAGCTGGAAGGAGTGGCATGGGGCGACAGATGAAACATCTTTTAGTCCGGTTTCCGGTCCTGGGGCGTCTGGGACGCTCCGTCAAATACCGTTTTTCAAGCAGGGTCCGTCCCTGCAGCAAAGAGGATCCTTCCCTTCATGATGCGGATCCGGTCTATCTCGATCTTGACAAGTTGGCGGTTGTCCCCGTTGTGGGGATCGTCCAAGACCACGATCCGCTCCCCTATTACACGAAATATGAGCGTTTTTGCCGGGCCAATTATATTCCCTACCGCTTTGTGAATATCCACTCTTCCCGCTGGATGGACGAAATCCGGGACTGCGATTGTCTTGTCTGGCGCTCTCTCGAGTGTCCCTGGGATCTTTCAGAGTTTCGGCGTAAGTTTTTTTTCATGAAAGAACACCTGGATATCCCGACATTCCCCTCATTCAGTGATACCATGATCTACGGGGATAAAGGATTGCAGTCCGAATATCTGCTGCATAAAGGATTTCCTTTTCCGGAGACGTTTTTGACCCACGATTACCGGGAAGCCATGGACTGGGTTGAATCAGCGTCTTTCCCCCAGGTTCACAAAGTCTTTCCCTCCTCCGCATCTCAGGGGGTTGTTATGATCCCCGACAGACGAAGAGCCCGCTCTCTGATACGAAAAGCCTTCGGTCCGGGACTCAGAACCTGCTGGCCCGGGATGCGACTGAAAAACAGCCTCTTTTTTCAGGAGTATATTCCGCATACCGGGTTTGATCTGCGGATCACCATTATTGATGATGACCATATTTTCGGGTATTATCGTGTTCCGCCCAAACGCGATTTCAGGGCTTCGGGGTTGAGTCCCACGATCAAAAAATCTCTCCCGGCAGAGCCCATTCATATCGCCCGTGCTCTGAAAAAGGAGTTGGGTTCGGTGATTCTCAGCGTCGATTTTCTTCAGTCGGCAAAAGATAAGAAATTTTACATCACGGAATTTTCTCCCCTGATCAAAGTCATCACATGTGAACAGCTCCATGTCAACGGGCGTCCCGGCCGGTACTCCTATGACGTGCAGACAGGGAAACTCACCTTCCATAAGGGACGCTTCTGGCTCCAGGAGCTTTCCCTGCGCAGTTTTCTGCTGAAGAATTTCGGGAAGGAGACGGGATGATCATCACAGGACGAGATTATACGGTTCACCTGGACCGCGTTGGAGGATATCCCTGGACAGGAGATGAGACCTGTCAGATCAAGGGGTTTGATAATGAGGGAATTCCCCTCGATACCCCCGGACACAGGCTGTTTACCACGTCTCAATGGAAGGATTATCTCCAAAACCTCAATGGCCACGCGGCGGTGGTCTCAGCTCAGGAAGGGGAGCTTTTCGTTGTTGCGGATTATCTCCGGACCTTTCCTCTTTTCTATACCATTCAAAAGGGACATTTTTACTTGTCCGACGATATCAGGAATCTCCCCGGGGGATGTACACAAAAAGCTGATAAGCGTGATATCCTCTGTTTCGACTCTCTCGGCTATGTTTTAGGGAAGAGGACCCTGTGCCCGGGCCTGTTTCAGATGAACGCCGGGGAGTCTCTCACATGGAGCGGGGGGGCTTTAAGGGCCGAGGCCTACTATAACTATGACTGTGAGAGGTCGCCTCTGACCGATGAAGAGGATTTTTTCAAAATGGCCGGGGAGATCACAAAAAGAGCGGGAAAGCGTCTGGTCAACGGGCTTCAGGGAAGGCAGGCTCTTCTTCCCTTGAGCAGCGGGTTTGATTCCAGGCTTGTGGCCTGTCTTCTTAAAGAGCAGGGTTATGACCATGTGCTGTGCTACACTTACGGGTGTGAAGACTCTTATGAAGTCCGGATCGCCCGGGAAACAGCAGAAAACCTGGGTTTCCCCTGGGTCCGGATCCCTCTGGATGAAAAGATCTATCGCCGTTACCGGGACGAGACCCTCCGATACCTTGAGTACGGCGGCCAATGCGCCAGCCAGGCAACGCTTTATGATTTTGTCGCCTTGCGGTACGGACAAGAGACCGGCCTCATTCCACGCTGGGGCGTACTCATCCCGGGCCATATCGGAAGTCTTCTGACAGGCCGCTACCTCCCGAAGCTGACGGGGAAAGAAGTCTACACAGCTGATGACGTGGCCCGGCATGTCCGCAGGCTTTTCGGACAATACAAATACTTTTTTTCACCTGTGAAAAGAGCCCGTGTGCTCAATACGGTCAGACAAGAGGTCCTCGGCCAGCAGGGGGGCGAGGAGTGGTATTGCCTGGCTGCACAGATATGGAACAACCGTTTCAGACAATCCCGGCTCACCGTCAACGGGCTGCGTCATGCCGAATTCCTGGGCCTTCCCTGGCTGATCCCTCTTTGGGATCGGGCCCTTGGACGCGAGTGGTACTCATCGCTTCCTTCCATCAGGCAGGGGGATATTCCGTGGAGGACTTTTCTCAGGAAAAACTATTTTATTCCCATGGATGTTGATTTCCCCCGTGGCGGGCCTAATATGGATAGGAAAAAGCGGAGCCGTTGGGTGAAGATCCTGCCGCTGGCCGGGAGGCAGCTTATCAAAGTGGTCCGTGGGCGCATGAGAACGTACCCCGACGTGAATGATTTTCACTCTCTCATCACTCTTCTTCATGAGAAAGCAGGGACGTCTCCCTCCCCCTTTGCCGACCACTACGGACGGATGTTTGAAGCTTCACGTAAGATCATGATAGAAAAGAGGAGAAATGGACAATAAGAACATCGTGCTTGGAATCCTCAAAGAGCCCGACGGCCTTCATGAAAATTATGTCCGCGCCTGCGAAGCGCTTGATGTTCCCTACAGGATCATCGACATCATCTCCGACGGCTGGATAGAGCGTCTCGAAGAGTGCCCGTGCAGCGCCTTTCTCTGCCGCCCCACGGCCCGGAGGATGGTCTTCAAACAGATGTTCGATGAGCGCATTTTTTTCCTTGAACGTGAGATGAAGCGTATCGTCTACCCCTCTTTCCGGGAGATCATGCTCTATGAGAACAAGCGTGTCCTTCTCTACTGGCTGCGGATCCATCACATCCCCCATCCTCCCACGCATATCTTCTATGACAGGGAAGACGCTCTGGCTTTCATCAATGGCAATTCCCGCTTCCCTCTCTTTTTCAAGGCCAACCTTGGAAGTGGCGGGGGAGGTGTGCGCGTGATCAAAAACAAAAGAGCGGCCGAGCACCTCATCAACAGGATTTTTACCCGCACCGGTCTGGGATTCAAAGGATTTGTTAAATGGGCTCGTGGCCCTCTGGGGATCCCCTATCCCCTTTTTGACGATATTCAATTTAATAATATCTACTTCCAGGAAGCCGTCCAAGTCAAGCATGAGTGGCGAGGAGTCAAGATCGGAGAGTCCTACTTCATCCATGAGAAGCTTCCTGACAAAAAGGGGTTTCGGAGTGGGTCCGGGCAAGCTGCTTACGGCCACCCCGGAGATGCTCCTCTGAATTTTCTCAAACGGGTCTGTAACGCGGGGAATTTCCGCTCCATGAACGTCGATTTCTTTGAGACTGAAGAGGGGGAATTCCTGGTCAACGAGCTCCATACCGTTTTTGCCTCAAAGATCAACCCGTTTCAATCAAAAGTGGATGGGATCCCGGGACGGTTTCTGTATAAAAACAAAAGCTGGGTCTTTGAACCCGGAGAGTTCAACCGCTTTGACAGCTGTGAGTTGCGGGTGAAAGATGTCTTGAGTCTGCTGGAGGAACAGAATGGCTAAACGTTTTCAGAACTTAAGGCGTCTGCGGGCCTTCATCAAAAAGGAGCTGCAGTTCAAAGAGCATGTCCCTTTTTTGAAACGGATGGCTCTTCTCCGAAGGGGGTTTTTCAGCGAAGCCCATGTGATCTACGATTTTGAAAAGTACGGATATCATGCTTTTCTTACCGACTGGCAGCGGCTCAGGACGCGGGAGATCAACGGGGCATTCGCCCTCTTCCTTGATGACAAGATCGTCTTTGAAAAGGTCTTTGGGCAAGACTTCTCTGTCCCCCGGAACCTCTGCCTTATGGACAGGGGGCACACATTCCCTCTGGACAGCCGCCGGCAGGTGGATTCCCTTTCCGCGCTTCTGGATTTTGTGAGGGATGTCAACGGCCTGGTGCTCAAGCCCCTGAGAGGGGGAGGAGGCCACGGGATCATTTTTTTAAAACATGAGGGGGACACCTTCACTGTCAACGGAGAAAAGACGGACCCCCGGCCCCTCCTGGAAAAGATCCTTCGCGAGAAGATTTCTTACCTGGCTACAGACTTCATCCCCCAGGGCTCTTTTGCCTTGTCTCTTTATCCCCGAACAGTCAATACGTTGAGGATCGTGACCATGCTGGATCCCGACACCGGGAAAGCCTTCATCCCCTCCACGGTCCAGCGCATCGGGACGAAAGCTTCAGAGCCCACGGATAACTGTGAGCTCGGCGGGCTCAGCGTCCATGTGGATCCCGAGACAGGAGAGCTGGGAAAAGGGGTGGTCCACCCCAGGGGGAAAGGGCTTACGTGGATGCAGCACCATCCGGACACAAAAGAGCGCTTCACCGGGCGGAAGATCCCCGAGTGGGAGAAGATGACATCCCTCATCTTCAAAGCGGCGGAAGCTCATCCCTACCTGCCCTATGTGGGCTGGGACATCGTCCTGGGGGATAAGGGCTTCCATGTCATTGAGGGCAACAGCTACACGGGGGTGGATCTCCTCCAGGTGCACAAGCCCTTTCTCCTCGACGCCCGGATCAGGAAGTTTTACCAGGCGTATGGGATCATCAGGAAGGGCCCCGGATGATTCCACGTTATATTCAAAACCGTGACAGACTCAAGGCGCTTCTCCCGGAACTGAAGGGCCACCTGGAGAAGTGTTCCCTTTGCCCGCGCCGGTGTCAGGCCGACCGCCGGATCCGCAAGGGGGCGTGCGGCGTGGGAACGGAGACATCCGTGGCTCTTTTCCAGCCTTTTTTCTATGAAGAGCCTCCTGTGAGCGGGACTCAGGGTGCGGGCAATGTCTTTTTTACAGGCTGCAACCTCACCTGTCTTTTCTGTCAGAATTACGAGATCTCCCAGGAGCATAGGGGAGCCGCGTTAAGTGTCGCAGAGCTTGCTGATATTTTCCTGCATCTTCAAGATGAGGAGAGGACCCATAACATCAATCTTGTCTCTCCCACACCGCACCTCCCTTTTATCATCCCCGCCCTGCTTCTGGCCGCCGACCATGGGCTGACCATCCCTGTGGTCTACAACACCAACGGCTATGAGACAAGCGAAAGTGTGGAGATGATCGTCCTCTTTGCCGATATCTTTCTTCCTGACCTCAAGTATGTCTCCAGGGACACTTCGGGAGAGCTTTCAGGAGCGGCCGATTATCCGCACTTTGCGTGGGAAGCCGTGGAGAAGATGATCACATTCAACGGGTTCGGCCGGTATACTTCTGACGGGATCATGGAAGAAGGCGTCATCATCCGGCATCTGGTCCTGCCGGGATATATCGATGAGAGTGTCCGTCTTCTTGAAGAGATCCGCCGGCGCTTCGGGAAATATGTCCCCGTGAGTGTCATGAGCCAATACACCCCGGTCTGGAAGGCTCAAGAGCATCCGGTTCTCAATCGGCCCTTGAAGAATGAAGAATATCAGCGTATTATTGATACAGTCGAGGAGCTTGGTTTCGAAAAAGGGTGGGTCCAGGACCTTGAATCCGCGGGAGAAGATTATATTCCCCTCTTTTTCGGCGATAAAGTGCAACTTTTCAAGCGAAAGGGCGTATAAGTTAGTGTGCAGGCGCTTAACATTGAGGAGATTTATAAAAACTACTTTGATAGAGTCTATTCTTACGTGTTAAGGCGTATAATGAATGTTGAACGGGCAGAGGATATTACGGCGGGGGTTTTTATGAAAGTGCTGAAGAACCTTCATACCTACAACCGGAATAAGGCCGCCCTGGGGACGTGGATCTTTACCATTGCCAATAATGAGATCATCAATTGGTACCGGCAGAAGAAACCCCTCTCTCTGGTGGAAAAGCACGACTTCCTGCTGAAATCTGATGATGTCCTTCAGGAAGTGCATGAAATACAGGAGGCCCTTGAAGCAGAAGACACATGGAACAAAGTCATCGCTGTGATGAACGACAAGCTTGATGACGAGGAGAAGGATCTGCTCATCGGGGTCTATTTTGATGATTTGACATACCGGGAACTGGCGGAGATCAAGAAGGAGAATGCCTCCACCTTGCGTTCCAAAGTTCACCGGGCATTGAAAAAAATTCGTAAAGATGTCATATTTGAGGAGGAAAGATGACGAAGAGAATGAAAGATTTTATAACACCGCCACCCATTTTCAAAGAGAACCTTCTTCAGGCCCTGCTCCTGGAAGAGAAAGCCCTGGCCAGAAAACGGCGGATCCGCTATGTGGCCGGAAGTTCTTTCGCTGCTGCAGCGGTTCTCCTCATTCTGCTGACCGTGGCCATGCCGGGCCCCGCTCCTGAGCAGCCGGTCACCGTCAAAGCATTCACGGCCCCCATGGGCCTGGATAAGGGCGGAGTGGCTGACCTCTACCGGAAGGTGGAAGATATTTCGTCCCAATCTCAGGTCAAGGATGAAACACTTGGCAAAAAGGCGGTGGACAAGACCATCCTGCTGAAGTCGGGAAAACCCCTCCAGCTTCAGATCGAAAAGGACGAGTTGGAAGAACAGGCCTATGCCCTGGCCTATTAAGGAGAGCATGACAGTGAAAAAAGGGATTCTGGCGTTATTGACGGTTCTTCTTCTCTGGAGCGGCCTTTCCGCTCAGGAGAAAGATTCCAAAGTCGCTTTTTTAGGGATCATTGTCAAGGATACCGACCGCGGCGTCCTCATCGACAGTGTCCAGGAAAACACCCCGGCTCATCAGGCAGGCTTCATGGTGGGGGATGTGATGATCGGCTGGAACGAGCACACCATCTATGACGCTTCCGATTTTCTTTTGAACCTCTACACACAGCATCCCGGTGAAAAAGTCACCATCACCATAAAAAGGGAAAAGAAGGTCAAGCAGTTTGAGATCACCCTTGTGGAGAAGAATGACCGCTATGCGGCTATCTATAACGAGATCCCTCTTATTGTCAACCTGTTCCGTCTGGAGATCATGGGATATGCCCTGGACGAGATCGGGATCATGGTGGGGAATATCCCCTCGACACTGAACGAGTATTTTGAAGTCCCCGACGGCGGAGTCCTGGTCCAGATCGTGGAACCTGAGTCTGAAGGGGCACGTAAGGGGATTAAAAACGGCGATGTGATCTATTCCATCAACGGCAAACCCACCCCTTATACCGTCCAGTTCAGGCAGAACATCGACGAGGAGAAAGAGTTTGATATTAAGCTGAAACGCAAGGGAAAAGAGATGACCTTTCATCTGAAAAAGATGGAGGCTGCCGAGTGAGAGAGATCATCATCACCAAGCGCTTTTCTTTTGATGCCGCTCATTTCCTGACCCAATACAAAGGGAAATGCGAAGCCCTCCACGGCCACACCTTCACCCTTGAAGTGAGTGTCAAGGGAACTCCGGACAAGGAGGGGATGGTCATCGACTATACGCTTCTGAAAGATATCGTCCGGGAAGCCGTCGTCGACCGCCTGGATCATACCTGCCTCAACGATCTCTTTGATTTTTCCCCCACATCAGAAAATCTTTTGTCCTATATGGCGGACGTGCTGGAGCCTCTGCTCAAGACCAGCCGATACCGCCTTCATAGCCTTACACTATGGGAAACGGCAAACAACAGAGCCTCCCTTCAGTTTC
>Ga0116151_10005066_pt1 | contig 11471 bp, 10 predicted proteins | sample AD_UKC117_MetaG_FD_89893 | JGI IMG/M metagenome (GOLD analysis project Ga0116151, IMG submission 89893) | Active sludge microbial communities of municipal wastewater-treating anaerobic digesters from Hong Kong - AD_UKC117_MetaG | ecosystem: Engineered > Bioreactor > Anaerobic > Digestate... | reverse complement strand
GACTGCCTGTCCATTTTCCTGTATCTTGACCATGATATCACCTTCAAGTTGATAAAACAACTCTTCCGTTTCGTTATAATGATAGTCTTTCCGGGCATTGGGTCCTGCTACAATCATCACAATATAGTCGCCGGCATCTTTGTAGAGATTTTTGTTGCCCACAGGTGGTTTCAGCTCATTTCTGTGTTCGTCTATCCATTTTTGAAGGTTGAATGGTCTTCGTATTTCCATAATTAATTGTTTATAAAAGCTAATTTACTTTGCATTCATCAAATAATAAAATTTAAGCCTTAATTTGAAATTTAAATGCGAGTTATGGCTTAATAATGTCATTTAAATTTGATTAGATAATGCCTTTTTTATGTTTTTTACCAATGAAGGGCCTTCATAGATAAGTCCAGAATAAACTTGTACTAAACTGGCACCAGCATTTAATTTTTTTCTTGCTTCGTCAGGAGAGTTGATACCACCTACACCGATGATAAAAAGATTTCCCTTGGATTTATTGTGAAGTTTACGGATAATGTCTGTGGATTTTTCTTGAATGGATTTTCCGCTGAGTCCTCCATTTCCGATATTTGATACAATTTCTTCCTGTGTTTTTAGCCCATGTCTGTCAATCGTGGTATTAGTTGCAATGACACCGGCTATTTTGGTCGATTCTATAATTTCCACGATATCATCAAGTTGAGAATCGGTGAGATCTGGTGCAATTTTTAAAAATATTGGCTTCGGCTCACTTTTTTTCTGGTTATTAAGTTGAAGGGTTTGGAGTATTTCGGTCAGTGGTTTTTTATCTTGTAAATCACGCAATCCAGGGGTATTAGGGCTGCTGACATTTACCACGAAGTAATCAACATAATCAAATAATTTTTCAAAGCAAATCAAATAATCCTGTATCGCTTGGTCATTAGGTGTTTGTTTATTTTTTCCAATATTACCTCCAATAATGATATCATTGTTCTTTCGATTTTTCAATCTCTCGACCATGGCATCGACGCCGTCATTATTAAATCCCATTCTATTAATTAAGGATTCGTCTTTCGGTAGTCTAAAGAGCCTTGGCTTAGGATTTCCTTGCTGTGCCACCGGAGTTACGGTACCTATTTCGATGAATCCAAATCCCAAAGCAGACATGGTCTCATAGTATTTGCCATCCTTGTCAAAACCTGCCGCAAGACCTATGGGATTATTAAATTTTAAACCAAAATATTCTCTTTTCAACTGTGGTGATTCATTTCGATAATTACTTCTAATCTGCTTAGACAATATCGGAATACGAAGTGAAAAAGTAAAAAAACTAACCGCAAGTCGGTGAGCTTTTTCCGGTTCTAACTGAAATAGAACTTTCTTTAGGATGCGGTAAAACATGAGATAATATTTGTGGACAAAATTAAACTTATCAAAGTCTTGTATTTAAAATTGCTTAAAAAATAATTACTTAAACAATAAAATCAGACTCAATCGTGTTATTAAGAGTATGAAAAATAAAGTAAACCTTAAATACAATCTATGGATAAAGACTACACTGAAAACTTATTATTGCGTTACATCTATGGAGAATGTGACATTTTAGAAAAACTAGAAATCGAAGATTCACTGGAGCATGATTTAGAGTTACATGGGGTATTTAAAACCATGAAAAATGCTCAATCAAGCTTGCCTAAAGTGAGTTTCAAACCTAAAACTACGAGTGTGAATAACATTTTAGGTTATAGTAAAGCTTGTGCTTTGATGGGTCTCTAAAATCTTGTTTTTTATCTTAAAAATGGTGTTTTTGGGCACGAATTAGTAGCTCAAAAACACCATTTTTTTTGAATTTTCTAGAGAGACTTTTCACATCTTAACAATTACAGATAAGGGTAAAACATTAAATAGCAAGCGACTCCCTTGTCTATAAATGCACCATTTTTTATCTCTCATACATCTTAACATTACTACACCACCTTAAAATTATTAGCAATGGACAGAAGAAAAAAGTCTGAAATTAATGCGGCTTCAATGGCTGATGTTGGGTTTTTGCTGTTGGTATTTTTTCTCGTAACTACAAGTTTTGTCAAACAAAAAGCAATATCAACGGTTCTGCCTCGATATTTCGACGGAAAACCAGGAATACTTGCAGATAGAAATGTGCTGGATGTAAAAATCAATAAATTCAACGAACTTTTGGTAGAAGGCGAAGAGTCTGATATTTCCAAACTTGAACAAATAATTTGCGAATTTATTTCTAACCCAAATCAGGTCTCTGACAAGCCAAAAAGACCAGCCGATGCCGTTATTTCGCTTCAAAATGACGAAGAAACTGATTACGAAACCTACATTCAAGTGTATTCTATCATTAAAAATGCCTATAAGACATTGCGAAATCAAGAATCGAAAAGAAGATATGCCCTGCCTTTTGACCAACTATGCATTAGGGATAAAAAGTCCATCATCGAAGTCTTGCCAATTAAAGTATCAGAGGCAGAGCCATTCATTTCCAGCTAATTTTTACACTTCACTAATTTACAAACTATGAAAATCAAAAGAAAAATAAGCAAAGCTTCACCAGAAATATCCACCGCCTCAATGCCTGATATCGTTTTTATCCTATTGTGTTTTTTCATGGTGACGACGGTGATTAAGGTAAAAACCAACAATCATATTGAGATTCCTAAGGTGCGATACGTGAATGAAAACGACAGTAAAGACCACATTGCGATTTATGTTAATAATAGTTCCAATGTTATTCTAAATCAAAAAACGATAAGTGTTGAAAATCTCAATACTGAATTAAGTGGAATTGTCACTACTTTGGAACCGGAACAACTAGAGAAAATGGAAATCGACCTCTATGTGGATAAAAATACGAAAATGAAATCACTTTTCGAAGTCAAGAAGACTCTACGATTATTAAATTTATTAAAGGTGAATTATATAGCTGGTCAAGATGGATGAAAAAAATATAAAAAGCGCAGCCCGAATTTATTTTTAGAGCTGCGCTTTTCCAGTAGTATCTAAAATTTCTTCTTTAGTATTCTTTTATCACCTTCAGACTGAGGTCCAAAGAACCGGCACTATGAGTCAAGGCTCCTACACTGATATAATCAACACCTGTCTCAGCGATTTTTCTTACTGTATTAATATTAACCCCGCCGGAGGCTTCTGTTTCGAAGCGCTTCGCCACAGCGGCTACGGCCTCACCTAAAATCGGCAGTTCAAAATTATCAAACATAATTCTAGTAATTCCACCGACCTTAAGGGTCTCGTACAGTTCTACCAAGTTTCTGACTTCTACCGTGATATTGAGTGGCAATTGTGTTTCTCGAAGATATTCATGTACTTTTTCGATAGCTTTAGTAATACTGCCACAGGCGTCAATATGATTGTCCTTTATCATTATCCAATCATACAAGCCATACCTATAATTGCTGCATCCACCGATATGAACCGCCCATTTTTCGAGGAATCTCATGAGTGGTGTCGTCTTTCTGGTGTCAAGAATCTGCACGGGTAATCCCTCTACTTCTGCCGCAAAAATACTGGACATAGTCGCTATTCCACTCATCCTTTGCATGGTATTCAGTACCACTCTTTCTCCTGCTAGTAAAGCTTGAGCATTGCATTCGACCTCAAAGGCGACATCCCCTTCTACAACATCAGCCCCATCTGCAATGAATACATCAAACTTAGCATCCGGGTCAAGTTTTTTAAAGACTTTCTCAGCAAATTCTACCCCTGCTATTACCCCGACATCCTTAACCAACAATCTCGCATTTTCAATTTTGTCTTCTGGAATGCAAGCCAAGGAGGTATGATCTCCATCTCCAATATCTTCGCTAAGGGATTCAGTGATAAACCAATCCAGTTCTTCCGGATTTATATTGTACATCTTTTTCAGAATTTTCGTGCTAAAATATTATCCTGCTATTTCTTCTCTGATTTTGTTCAAAGCACTGCCCGCTCTTACCCAATCAATCTGTGCCTGATTGTACGTGTGGCTTACTTCAATGTAATCACTGCTACCATCGGCATGCTCAAGATTGATAAGCATGTTTTTGCCTGGAGTCATATCGTTGAAGCCGTACAAACTTACCTTATCGTCTTGTCTGATCAAATTATAATCCGCAGGATCTACAAATGTAAGGGCTAACATACCCTGTTTTTTTAGATTCGTTTCGTGAATTCTAGCAAATGATTTGACCACGACGGCTTTCACTCCAAGGAATCGTGGTTCCATAGCCGCATGTTCTCTTGAAGAACCTTCACCATAGTTTTCCTCACCGAATACAATAGTTCCAATACTATTTTTCTTGTAAAGTTTGGCAGATTCCGGGACCGGCATGTATTCGCCATTTACAAAGTTTAGCACCTTATTGGGTTCGTCATTATAGGCGTTAATAGCTCCTATAAGGCAATTGTTAGAAATATTCTCTAGGTGTCCTCTATATTTCAACCAAGGTCCTGCCATCGAGATGTGATCGGTTGTACATTTACCTTTGGCTTTTATTAATGTTCTCATCTCGAGAAGCTCTGAAGCTTTGATAGGTTTAAATGGCTCAAGTAATTGCAATCTATCTGAGTCAGGATTCACCTTGACAGAAACCCGGCTTCCATCCATCACAGGATGTTGATAACCTGCGTCTTTCACGTCAAATCCATTGGGAGGTAACTCGTCACCATAAGGAGCATCAAGCATCACTTCCTCACCATCTTTATTCTTTAAAGTGTCAGTCAAAGGGTCGAAATCTAGTCTTCCAGCCAAAGCCAATGCTGTAACTATTTCTGGCGAACCTACAAAAGCGTGAGTATTAGGGTTTCCGTCTGCTCTTTTTGAAAAGTTTCTATTGAATGAGTGTACAATACTGTTTTTTTCCTTTTTATCTGCTCCAGCTCTGTCCCACTGTCCTATACATGGCCCACAGGCATTGGCAAACACCTTGGCACCCATCTGCTCAAAAAGATCTATCAATCCATCTCTTTCTATTGTGTATCTCACTTGCTCTGAACCTGGAGTAATCGTCAACGTAGATTGTGGTACAATTCCTTTTTCCACAGCTTGTCGAGCAATCGATGCGGCTCTTGTGATGTCTTCATACGACGAATTGGTACAAGAGCCTATGAGGCAATATTCCAATTCTAAAGGCCAGCCATGTGCCACTGCTTTTGCTTTCATTTCTGATAATGGTGTTGCCAAATCCGGTGTAAAAGGGCCATTCAAAAGTGGTTTTAACTCATCAAGGTTGATTTCAATGACTTGGTCAAAATATTTTTCTGGATTCTGATAACATTCTACATCTCCTGTCAGATGTTCTCTAATGGTATCCGCCAATTCTGCGACATCAGCACGACCCGTAGATTTTAGATACCTCGACATGGAGTCATCATATCCAAATGTGGAAGTGGTGGCACCAATTTCTGCCCCCATGTTACAAATAGTTCCTTTTCCTGTACAAGACAAACTGGTCGCTCCTGGGCCAAAATATTCAACGATAGCTCCGGTACCCCCTTTAACGGTCAATATGCCGGCAACCTTAAGGATGACGTCTTTTGGAGAGGTCCATCCGGATAATTTACCTGTCAATTTTACACCTATAAGTCTGGGCATTTTCAATTCCCAAGGCATACCTGCCATCACATCTACGGCATCAGCTCCACCCACTCCTATGGCCACCATTCCGAGTCCACCGGCATTGGGTGTATGAGAATCAGTTCCTATCATCATTCCTCCCGGAAAAGCATAATTTTCTAATACCACTTGGTGTATGATACCGGCTCCGGGTTTCCAAAATCCGATTCCATATTTATTGGAGATTGATTCTAAGAAGGCATAGACTTCAGAGTTACTGTCCAAAGCCCCTTTTAAATCGACATCAGCTCCTATTTTTGCTTGAATCAAGTGATCACAATGTACCGTGGAAGGAACCGCCACTTTGTCTCTTCCAGCAGTCATAAATTGCAACAAAGCCATTTGTGCTGTAGCATCTTGCATCGCCACTCTATCAGGAGAAAAGAACACGTAGTCCTTACCTCTATTGTAGGCTTTCAATTCGCTATCAGGATGTAAGTGAGAGTAAAGGATTTTTTCTGCCAAAGTCATTGGTCGTCCCAATGTTTTTCTTGCTTCTTCAACTTTTGCGGGGAGGTTTTCATAGATGGATTTAATCATATCCAAGTCAAAAATCATAGGAATCTATTTTAGTACTATTAATGAAATTTTAGGGGTGCAAAGTTACAAAATTAAATTGGTTTTACTCCCTGTGTATCTTCACATTGTAAATATCAACGAGGACCTTGATTGGATTTTGAATTTTTTTAAACAGCTTTTTATTACAAGTAATAATCGATTGTCTAATAAACCACTTTTATCCACTTACAGAATTCCTTAAACCCCATAACTCACAGTATCATCAATCCAAATTATCTGATTTTGGCAAATATTTGCTGTGATCGTTAGATTGATTATTTTCCGTATTCATGGTTTCCTTTTTTAAATCAGAATAAAAAGCTTTCTTCTTTTTTTCTGTCTCTGATAGGGGTTTAAGCACATTATTTTTTGTGTTATTTGGAATTACTTGTTTTTTCTCTGGGAGACCAGTTGGATTATTATTATTAATTGCGCTTGTTGCTTGTTGCTCTTTCTTTTGTGTATTTCCATTAGATTCCAACCGGGATAATTTCCATTTTTTATAATAGTGATTTGCAGCATATAATACTACAATACCAATAATTATTTGATAGATTATCTCCACTATTTCTTCACCTATGAGCCCTGATAATGCAGAAGTAATTCCAATAATAATAATTAGTGGAGACCACCATTGCATTTTTAGCCAAAATAAGGTATGTGCATTCGACTGTTTTTGATTATCGCCATTTGAATTATTTTCAGACGGTAGTTGTGTTGAATTCAACTTCCTTCCTAAAAACCAAACGATTATCCCACCTAAAATTAATCCAATCTGAAAAGCCGATGTGTCTTCACCAAAGATATATTCTAAGAATAACCCCAATGCAATGGGAATTATCAATACCAATATTCCTAACCCTGTCCAAACAATCATAATTTAATGTTTAATTTTGTATCCATAAAATAATGTTCCTCTAAATTAACCTTACTTGCTAAACTCAAGACACTGGCATATTGCCAATATTATTAAATTTTTTTAACACTGATTATTTTTACCGGACAAGCTTTCCCCGCTTTATCGACATCTTCTAGCACATTGTTGTCGGGTATTTTTACGGTATGAAATCCTTTTTTCTCAATACTTTTTAATAACACGGATTTACCGTCTTTTTTGCTCATTCTGAAATTTTCGGGATTTAATTCTGCACAATAATTACATCCGATACATTTTTCACGTTGAAGGGTAATAATAATCATTCAACTTCCACGATTTTGTACAATTTGTCAGATGGTCTCACTTTAAATCCCACAGGCATCGAAATGATGGCTCCCTTGCTTGCTTTTTCTACTTTTTGACCATCGTCAATCCTGAGTTCATCGACCACAAATTCTTGTACGCCTGTAGTCGGTCCGGTTACCATAACTTTGTCACCAACAGCTACATCGTATGCATCCACAGAGAATTCACCAACTTTTATATTGTTAAAATAACTTCTACCCGTTCCCACAAAAACTTTCTTTTGAGTGGCTTCTGATCCATTGGCACTAGACCACTCACCGAGCTTCTGACCTAGGTAATAACCATCCCAAAACCCTCGATTATAAACGGTCTTGAGTCGTTCCATCCAATCCTGAACCTTCTCCTGTGAAAAACTACCATCGGCAATAGCATCAATTGCTTCACGATAACACTTGGTCGTCGTGGCCACATAATCGGCTGCTCGACCACGACCCTCAACCTTTAAAACTTTCACACCGGCGTCGACTATCTGATCTAGAAAACCAATAGTACATAAGTCTTTGGGAGACATCATATATTCATTGTCAATTTCGATTTCGAAACCAGTCTCTTGGTCGACAACCGTATATTTTTTTCTACAATTTTGCTTACATGCACCCCTATTTGCTGAGCTATTATAAGAATGTAAGCTCAAATAACATTTTCCTGAGACTGCCATACATAATGCTCCATGACCAAAAATCTCAATTTCTACCAATCTTCCCGAAGGTCCCTTAATCTGTTCTTTTTCGATAGATTCTACGATCTTTTTTACTTGCGATACACTCAACTCTCTGCTCAACACAATGGTGTCAGCAAAAAACGAATAAAATTTGACTGTTTGAGCATTGGTAACATTGACTTGAGTGGAGATGTGCAACTCAAGATCTATTTCTCTGGCATAAGACATAACGGCCTGATCAGCGCCAATGACAGCCGTAATACCCGCATCTTTTGCCGCATTCATGATGGTCTGTATTAGGGATAAATCATGATCATAGATGATTGTATTAAGCGTGAGATAAGATCTGACTCCAGCGGTTTTGGTACGTCTGGCAATTTCGTATAAGTCATCAATCGTAAAATTGATGGATGATCGTGCTCTCATATTTAGCTGCGTAACACCAAAATATACTGAATCCGCACCATTATCAATAGCGGCTTGTAGCGCTTCGAAACTGCCACATGGCGCCATTAATTCTATCTTACCGTCTCTTGTCATTTTAAATTTGTAAAGTAGATATAAAATCAATAATTTTCAAAATGGTTGCAAAAATAGGAAAGATTGGTATAAAACCTTGATTTTAAAGCGAAAAGCTAATATTGAGAACCTGTATAAAACAAAAAATGCTCCATCGTCACTGCGACGATGGAGCCTATTGTCATTCTCGGTTTTTGCTTATTATAAATTGGAATTACATTTCCTAAGAATATTTGATACTCGAAATATAATTATCCAATTCGTCGAGTGAATGATATAATACTTCTCTAGGTTTACTGCCTTGTGCCGGACCTACGATGCCCAGTTGTTCCATCTGATCCATTATTCTTCCAGCACGATTGTATCCCAGTTGTAATTTTCTTTGAATACTTGAAGTAGATCCGTGACCACTTCCTACGATTAGCTTGGCACTTTCTTCAAACATATCATCCAAATCAGACCATGCCAAAGCTCCGTTTCCACCTTTTTCATCATCGCTGCTATATTCAGGCAGGAAAAACGGTTCAGGGAATCCCTGTTGTTCACTTATATGGTCAATCACCGCTTCCACTTCAGGAGTATCTACGAAGGCACATTGCAATCTTATGACATTACTTCCTACACTCAGCAGCATATCACCGCGGCCAATTAATTGATCTGCACCACCTGCATCCAATATCGTCCGACTATCAATTTTTGAAGTCACTTTAAAAGCCAGCCTAGCCGGGAAGTTGGCTTTAATAACACCAGTAATAATATTTACCGATGGTCTTTGCGTAGCAATGATGAGGTGTATTCCTATGGCACGTGCCAACTGTGCCAGTCTTGCAATTGGCAATTCCACCTCTTTGCCCGCGGTCATCATCAAATCCGCAAATTCGTCGATTACCAATATAATATATGGTAAAAACTTGTGTCCATCATTTGGATTCAGCTTTCTCGCCGTAAATTTTTGATTATATTCATCAAGATTTCTTGCTCTGGCCGCTTTTAATAAGTCATACCTCGTATCCATCTCTATACACAGTGAATTCAATGTGTTGACTACTTTTGAAGTTTCAGTGATAATGGGTTCATCTTGATCAGGAAGGTATGCCAAAAAGTGCTGATCTAGCGACGCATAAGGAAATAGCTCAACCTTTTTTGGGTCGATTAAAACCAATTTCACCTCTGACGGATGCTTCTTGTACAATAAAGACATCAAAATGGTGTTGATACCAACTGACTTTCCTTGTCCAGTTGCTCCTGCCACTAATAAATGGGGCATTTTGGCCAAATCTGCGACAAAAACCTCATTACTAATGGTCTTTCCCAAGGCTATGGGTAACGCCATTTTGGATTGTTGGAATTTTTCAGAATTAATCACCTCTTTGAGTGAAACGGTTTGTTTATTTTTATTCGGTACCTCTATTCCTATCGTTCCTTTTCCTGGAATCGGTGCAATAATTCTAATTCCTAAGGCTGCCAAAGACAGAGCAATATCGTCTTCCAGATTTTTTATCTTGCTTATTTTAACACCCGGGGCAGGGACAATTTCATAAAGAGTTACTGTCGGACCCACCGTGGCTCTAATTTTTATAATCTCAATTTTGTAATTGAGCAAGGTTTCTACGATTTGGTCTTTATTGGCTTCCAGTTCCGCTCGATCTACCTCTGTTTTTTGATCTTCATAATCATACAACAATTCCAAAGTCGGTGGCACATAATTACTCAAATCAAGTGTTGGGTCATAAGGCCCAGATCCACGAGGAACTTCAATCGATTCGTCTTCTTTAGAAATATTAGACAGTTGATCAAATTTTTCATGCTCGTCCTCTTCGGCTTGTTCCAAAATTTCCATATCCAAGTTTGAAGCTGGCTCTGAAGAACTGGGTTTCTTTTGTATATCAGATTCTAGAGTTACGACAAATTCGTCCTCATCATCAATGGGTGAGTGAATATCATCAGAAAAAATGGCTTCTCGCATAGTTTCATTCACTATATCTTTTCTATGCTGAAATAAGTTTTCATTTGTGTGGGTTAGTGCTTCTGAATCTTCAGTTTTAACGGATTCTGAAGTCGATTTTGAATTTGAGTTTCTGTGTAATAATTTATCTATAAATTGGAATTTTGAATTTTTTAAAAAATCAGTATTTATACCGTCTTGAACAAATGCTAAGCTGGGATTAAACCGCCATACAATGTATGCCATGGAAGTAAAAAGGATAAAGAAAAAGAGACCAATCTGGCCAACAAAATTGCTCATCCATATTGAAGTACTTTCACCGAATGCTCCTCCCCAAGTGAAGTCAGAATTTTTAAATAAAAAATCAAGAACCATGGAGAAAAATGCCATAAAAATGACTGCTTTAGTAGATTGAAAGAAATATTCTTTAAGTGGTTTTTTCTTGAGAATGTCAATGCCTAACTTTCCCAGTAAAAAAACGACAACCAATGAAGGTAATCCGAATCCCCAGTAAAAAAATAAATTTGAAATGTAAGCTCCCAATCTTCCCAGCCAGTTGTCCACAGTAATTCCACTGGCAAACATGCCTCTAAGGCTAAATTCCAAAACCTTGTCTTGGTCTTGCCTCCATGTATATAAGTATGAAATAAAAGCAATGGCTAGATATAAAGCCGCTAGAATACAAATTATAGCAATCAACTTTGGCCATCGTTCGTCTTTCAAAGTAAAAGCATTTTTTTGGGATTTGCTTTTCCTCTTGACTCCCATAGTTCAATAATCGGTTTTTGTTAAAATATACTTGTTTTTTCTTCGAGCTACAAAGATATACAATTCATTACATATTACAATAATTTTTAATATAAAATTTGGATACAATATTCATATTAGAATTTTCTTGCGTTATAAAGAAGCTGAAAACCAATCAATTACTATAATT
>Ga0116151_10005058_pt1 | contig 11478 bp, 13 predicted proteins | sample AD_UKC117_MetaG_FD_89893 | JGI IMG/M metagenome (GOLD analysis project Ga0116151, IMG submission 89893) | Active sludge microbial communities of municipal wastewater-treating anaerobic digesters from Hong Kong - AD_UKC117_MetaG | ecosystem: Engineered > Bioreactor > Anaerobic > Digestate... | reverse complement strand
CCTTTGATTTGTTTCAATTATCCATTGATCAACATTGAATATATTATTTAGCCTAACTAATTCCTCGTAAAAATCATTTGCATTTACCCCGTTCTTAAAGAAAGAATCCGCTAGCCTTGATAAAGCAACACAATAATCATTGCCATATTCGCTATTAACCTTACCAATGTTTTCTAATAATGCCATGTTTTTGTACGACAGTTCATACACATTATTACTCTGTAATAGCGAAGCATATGGTACTTTTTCCGGGTTATCTATATGACTGATGTCTTCTTCAAACCATGATAAGTCTCCTAGATAATGAATAAATGAAGCTTGTGCTGAAACATTACTGTTGAGACCAATAGCTCCGTGAAATTCTGTATATGTATATTCACTGCCCAGTAATCCATATCTTGCAAGTTTATAACCTTCTTCAGAGCCATAAAAAGTGTCTATAATTCTAGGAACTATAATTTCCGGTTGGGAAATGTCTCTTGAAATATGAATTGTTTTAAATCCATTACAAAGCACCGATGATTTCGGTGTACCACTGGCATCTCTAAGATAATAGCAATAAGCAATATTATCAGGATATATATAGTTATTATCAATAATTCCCATGTGGGAACCAATACTTGGATTTGAAAATTCACCTTTGTAAAAAGTATCATATTCGTTTAAAATCACTTTATTATCGATAAGGTCTTGAATGAAATACAGAGTATCAAGAAACCCCGGATTATATATGCTATTTTCTATTTTTCCAGTATCAGGATTATATCCTGCAAGGGCATATTGATACATGCTCCTATTTCCTTCAACCATCGAATAATAGTATGAAAGAAAGCATCCATTTGCCTCAAATACATCCTTGAAATTCAATAATCTTAAGAATCTTTCAGATAAGCCTAATCCATGAGTATCATTTAAACCACTATTATTAGGGTCAGAATATGTAAATTTATAAAACATTTGATACAATTCATTTACGGTTTGGGGGGGAGTTAGATTAAGTTCCTCCAGCCACTCTTTATTTATAGCTCTAGCTATAATCATAGGGCTATCTGTTATAGGTATTCCCCATATATTACCATAACTATCAGAACATGCATTTCTAAAATAGAGAGGCAATTGGTCCCAATATTCTGATTCAGCTAAATAATCATTGAAGGGTAAAATTGCATTCTTATCAATCAAGTCTCTGATTTCCGCATGATTATATCCAAAATTAAATAGGAAAATATCGTTATTTGATATATAGAACTCATTTAAGTATTTGACTCCATCCTCTGGTAAACCTATATTGGTTTCAAGCTCTATGTTAAATTTTTCTTTCAGTAATGTTGCAAAATTATCGTAATAACCAGAAAATTCACTACCCTTAACACCCTCGTTAGTGGCATACCTTATAATAGCTATTGGTCTACTTGTTTCTTTTGGTCCCAAAGAGTTTAACGTATCAATAGGTAATTCTTCTTGACTTTTTGTGCAACCAGTCAGTGATACTATAAAAAGAATAAGGACTGATATGCATATTATCTGTATAATTCTAATGTTTCTGATTTTCACTTTATAATCTCCTCAATTACAACAATTATGTATAGCTGGGTTATCTTTAAGTACTCTGTATAAAGCACGGAAAATCTATGAAATTTCCCTGAACTGGAGTGTCTTTATTATAGAATTGAAAACTGAAAACTTCTTATTGCTTATTATAATTTCAACCTCCAATATACAAATATAGTACCAGCCGTGTTGACAAATTGATGAAGCTTTGATGTCCAACAGCTATTTCTATTATATTCGTTATTTCTTTTATCGTCAATCTATTATCGATTTTTTTCAATTGCTAGCAACAAGAGTCTCCCCTGAAACACATCTGTGTAAAACATCTTCTCAGATATCCCTATTTTTCGTACAACTTCTTAACAGAGTATCTGCCTCTGCCTGATTAAGTCGAATACTATCTTTCGTTTCTTAAATATACTGGTCTTTAATTAGTGTCACTTTCATTCATATTGCACATTTTATCTGGCATTTTGTTCAGACCAGCATAAAGGGAGAAGGTTACCATTTATTGCAGCTTTATTATTTTCGATATTTTAAGCATTTTACTGCTCATAACTTATAATGTAGTGGTATAATGTGTTGGAGGTTTGTATTATGAATTTTACATTTAATAGTTCGGCAGCAATGATTTATGATTTTCTCAGAATAATCATACAGAAGTTCAACGGAATAGACTCCAACAGTATAATTGAAAATCTTGGTGTAGAAAGAGATCAATCTATCTCTCATATAAAAGCTAAGATTTGGGATGAGAGTTTTAAGTCCACTCCCGGTTTGTCACTGCTGTTTGGCAAGGGTCTTGGACAGAATGCTTTCATCTCTCATATTTATGATTCCAGAATTCCGACCTTTTCTTCTATTGATGAACTAATAAATGACTTTTCTTCTATATCAGATAAAGACCTATTATTTAGTATATTAAAATTCTATTCATTCAATGATGACACTGCCTTTCTCAACAGCTTATTGAATGATGAAACAGCTTTTTATAATCATATTCTTTCTTTGGAAAATCTATCAGACAAACAAAGACTTGAACTTATGACTTTCTACGGCAATCCTTTGTTATTAAAGACTCCTTTAATCAAACTTATGAGATGGACGGAAACACAAATACAAAAAGTATATACAGATAACAATGACCGCATAAGAACATTTGAACGCAAGATGAAAAGTAAAATAAAGGTTAATCCGGATGAAATCGTTGATACCCTTACTCATCTATCGAATGGCTCAATACCAAACAGCGAAACAAATGAAATTACATTATCCTATTCTTTTCTTAATGAAATTCTTGTTTATTCAATTGGGAAAACCAATCCAACGGTTTTATTGGGTATAAATTATGAAAAATATCTAAAGGCAATTGAGCACGATGATTCTAGTATTTCGAATGAGAATTTTCTAAAAGCATTTTCCGACAGCAATCGGCTTGAGATAATCAGGATGCTTAATGGCAAAGAAATGTTTGTGGGGGAAATTACCAAAAATTGCGGGTTGTCATTTTCTACGACATCCTATCATATAGACATACTTATTAATGCTGGTATTCTGCATAGGCATATAAGTAACCGCCGTGTTTATTATAAGCTGAATGTTGGATATCTTACCCGTAGATTGGATCAAATAAAGGGTTCTATAATATCGAAAACTTTTTAAGGAGAATTAGGTTATGAAAGAATGGAACAGTCCGAGAATTTTAACAATTGAAGAAGATGATTTGAAAAAACTAATTGTAACAGGTGCATGCTCACTGTTTTGTATGGTTGCCTAGGATGCACCTGCAAAAGAAACGAAGTAACAAAATTAAAGATCGAATTGAAATATTTCTTAAAAGCTACTTATATTAGTGAGGGTTGGACCCCTATTTTAATAAATCAAAATTGCTTTCCCCTCAACCATTAAGCACTATCCATGAATGTTATGTTTGTTGCATATTTTCATGGTTTTTACTTATAATACTAATATTTTATATGGTTTAGGAAAATTTGTTATCATGCATCATATCTTTCACTCCAAAACAGACAGCCATAATTCTTCTGATTCAATAACTAAATCTGCAACCAGTTTTAAAAATGAACCATAATTCATGGATGTATGAGCTATATCCAATGCGTCATAATAAGATGCACGTTGTTCATTCTTTATTATTATTGGAGTATAACCATTCCTCATTAGTTCAAAATTTAAAAGCAGCCTTGCCGTTCTTCCGTTGCCATCTATAAAAGGATGTATTTTTACAAACTCTCCATGTAAAAGTACAGCCCGTACCACAGGATGGAAATTCTTCCAGTCACGATTGTACTCATTAATAAGTTTTTGCATCAGATAATCCAAGTCAAAATGTTTCGGGGGTATATGTTGTGCCCCACTGATCACCACATTTTCATTTCTGTATTTCCCGGCATTCTTATTATCGATTCCTTTTAATATTATTGAATGTATGCTCTTAAGATTCCATTCAGTCAAGCTTTCATCAATTGCCAGATTTTCTATAAACAGGATTGCTTCACGATGGTTTATTGCTTCAAGATGCTCCACGACACTTTTCCCACCTATCGTCATTCCCTCGAGGACAACCTTGGTCTCAGACATTGTCAAAGTATTTCCCTCTATAGCATTGCTGTTATATGTCCATTCAACTATGAGTTTATCATTAAGAGATCCTGCAAGATTTTCTGTCAGGGGACGGTATGCATCAATCCTTTCTTTTAATTTGTCTATATAGCTAAAATCATAATATAATCCCAAATATTGCTTTTTTTTGCCTTCACGTCCGTCAACAGGTTTAACAGCATCACTTGGAATAGACCAACTGCGCCCCACTTTCGCGGCACCTTCTATCCTGCCCTCACTGCACAAAACCCTGATTCGTCTTTCGCTGATTTTCCATTTTTGGCTGGCTTCATTAACACTTATATAGTCCATTAAATCACCTTTCCTACTCTTATATTATTCCGTTATCGGAATATTGTCAAGGAATTATTATTCCGCTACCGGAATAATATAAAAGAGCAGATTTCTCTGCTCTCTGACTTTTGATTTGTTTTTGCAATTTTAGTTTAACACCCGCAAACCACCGGCAACTACTCCCACTCGGCTCACGGCATCTTATCCCAAACATTTCTTTTTAATTTTGGTGCATATTTTATGCTTTTTTACTCATATTATTGTCATTAGATGTGGTTATGAAAATTTTTGTTATCATTTTGTTATCAAAAAAGCTATTTTACATTGTTAAGGAAAAGCTTTATTTTTGGTTGCATATTTCGGCAACATCCGGACACTGATTCCGGAAGTATCCGGACACCTTGTCAGCCTGAATTAAAAAACTGGTACCCTTTGGCTTCCTCCGTTTACTGCGTTGTTCTGCCATACTCCTTTCAGAGAGATATACGGGTCTCCCGAGTTGCCTCTTGTACTTTGTATAGCATGCCTAACTCATAGACCCCGGGGCAGATCGTGAATACTAGCCGTTCGCATTAACGAGTGCAGACTTCTGGGGCGTCAATACCATCGTCCTGCACCGTTGTGTATTTTCGAGGCTCAATCACTTTCAGGCCTACTACCTAATCGCTTACTCTTAGTCTATCTTATTACTACGATACACCCAAAACTGGCTACCGGTGACACGGCCATGTCTTACCGGACGGGATTTACACCTGCTATTATAAGCAACCTTTCTCGGCCACTACTGACGCTTACTATGATTCTATAAAAATTAATATAATATTTTTGCAGTACCTCCCACTATTCAAAACAAGTGTAAAAAAGCGAAAGGCCAATTTACTAAAAGATAGCCTTTAAAATTAACTCTTTTTAGTTTAATACTCATTGCCCTAGTTGTAGTAACCTAAAAGTGTTGAATATGTATATGGACAGTAGCCTGGAGTATGTATACATAAACCCCAATCCCCCCATTTTGAAATGAGTTTAGTGCTAGAATACTTCTTTGCCGAATGCCCATCACTTGGATATACCACTTTACTGCCAACAGGAGCATTAGTGGGTATCACTGCCTGAGTTCCATATGCAATCAGAGTATAATATTGATCTGATGTATAACTCAAGCTTGATGTTATCCATATATTATTACTAGATGATGTAGAATACCATGCATATGAATGGCAATTATATTTTCCTGTTGCTGAGCGTATTCTATTTACAAGCGGGTAAGTGTTGTCGACATAAGAATTGCCTGCATCTATAACTGCTTGAACATTTTCCCCTGCAACTAAATAGGTATAGTTCACTGCATTTCCACTGGGCGTTGTAATAGTATAGATTAGATAAGCTGGTGTTGCCATAGATTTAACTGCAACAGAAAAGAAACATATAACCAAGCAGCACACTAATACTCCCAACATAGAATTATAAACAAAGGTATTTTTAGAGGTTTCTTTAATCATTTATATATCCCCCTTCTAATAATTTATTTATAATAACTTCAGCTATTTCTGTATTGATCTTTCCTTGTCCTAAAATTAGGTTGTTTTCAAATGAGCTTAGTGTCGCATCTAGTTCTTTATCTTCAATTCTCATAATACATGCTATAAGATATATATTTGCTTCAATCGGTAATGTTTTAGAAAAGTTTTGAGTCTTCTTTTCCATCGCAGATACAGCAGCAATTAACAACTCATATCGCTCTTCTTCGTTAAATCTAGATAGAACCACCTCTTGAGATATAAAATAATCGATAAAGTTCAGCCTTATTGGATAATAGGGATCATTAGAATCAACTGCAGATTTTAAATCAAGTCTTTTATATATCTTTATCATTTCTCTTGCAATATCACCTCTCTCATACAACTCCCTAAAACCGTTAAAACTGTCGTTTAAGCTTTCTAACCCCTGTATGTATGAATTGTATGCAAACATATCTCCAAACAATGGATAATTAAAGCATGTTTCTATAAGGCCACTCGTCGATATTTGCTGTAAAATGCTATCCGGAATTTGTGTTACCTGTAACATTTCATTATGCGATTCTAATTCTTTCCATTCATCTGGATTCTCTAGCGGGGTTAATGGAAATATATATACATCAGCATTATCATTTTTCTGGAACCATAAATCATTATTCTCAGCCATGACAGTAAACGTGAATATTACAGTTATGAAAAAAATAATTATTATGAAATTTCTTTGATGTTTAATCTTCATCCTGGTCTGCCCCCGATCTTAGATCCAACTTCAATGTTAGTAATTTCTGACCAATACTCCTGTCCTTAACTGCTTGATTCCATACTATAGCCTTTGTTTATCATCGTCAAGGGTGGCTGCAGGCCACTTACGAAGCCCTTGACACTGATAAACAAAGGCTTCTTTATATCTTTTACAAGTTGTATTTCATCGATAAAGACGTAATATTCTTTATCTTTTTCAGTAATCATGCTTCTGATGTATTTACTTAGCTCCAGGGGATTCCTATTTCGCATTGACATCGTCATCCAGGGAAATCCTTATGATGCAATTATCTTCAATGTCAATTGAGTTTAGGTATTTGTAAAACAATTCAAACAGCAGATAAGATTTTCCGCATCTTCTTATCACGGTTATAATCTTAATCAGATCATTCCCCTTTTTCTGAATCAACTGATTTAAATATTTATCCCTACTTATAACCACATTTCTCCCCAAGGAACATTATTTGCCGTATACGGCACTTTTTCCTCGTTAACAGTTACTATACACAATCCAAACGAACAACATTCAAGAAGGAATTTATGCCTTAAACGGATAATTTTCTTTCTTTATTCTTATTCGAGCGGAAGTGGTTTCGAGGCGCAAGTCTATTTGATGAATAATTGATTGAACTGGTTTATCGCCCCCCCTATGAAAATACCTTTCTCTTTAGCTACAGAATGAAGATATATCCAACAGCAAATATGTACATTCGCTTTTATTTTCCATATTCAATATTTTTTCGTTTTTGGGAAATAGATAGAACATAATACCATTTACAGCTGAAACTCAAGAGACCAATCCCATCAGGCATTTTCCCTCTGCTTTTTCGTCTATTGTCATGATTGCACATCTGTTGATTGAGCATTTACGAAAATCGCTAAAATTGCCAACTTTCAAATATCGAAAATCAGATATTATATAGTTTTATATGATAAGCTCGTAAACCACCGGCTACTATTCCCACTCGGCCCTCGATATCTTAGCTTAAACATTTATGTTTAATTTTTGTGCATATTTTATGCTTTATTATTCATATTATTGATATTTGATGTGGTATGAAAATTTTTGTTATCATTTTGTTATCAAAAAGCTATTTTATATTGTTAAGGGAAAGCTTTATTTTGGGTAATTCAACCTCAATAACATTCCATACGATTTTCATGTCAATACTATCGTAATCATGAATAAGAACATCACGAATACCAGCCATTTTCCTCCAGGGTATATCACTATTCAAATTCTTGAAATCATCAGAAATCCTTTTGGCAACTTCACCTATCACTTCGATATTTCTAATTACCGCATCTTGAATCAGTGCAGTGTTTATGAATACTGCCTGCCCGTCTACTGTATATTCTTCAATCTTATCAATGGCATCAACTATCTGTTCGATATACGTAATATCCCGGCTCATATTGAGATTGCACTCCTTTTGATATTTTCTCCAATTGAATTGTTTTTCAATCCATCCTCAGAAACAACATCCACTGAATGGCCAAGTAATTCCTCAAGCTCTATCTTGATTTCGATCAAGTCAAAAAGAGATGCATCCTCCTGAAATTTCACAAGAATATCAACATCACTGTTTTTAGTACTGCTGCCATTGACTGTAGATCCAAAAACCTTGGCCCTAATACCCTTATTTTGTTTTACTATCCTAATAATCTCTTTTTTATTAAGCAATAGTTCATTCAGAAGCATATAATCTCTCCTCTTCTTCTGGTTTGATTATATCATTGGGATAATACTTGAACAAGATAACCTTAGATACAAGACTTTTGATTTATACCAAATAGTTATTCCTAAACAAAACTTTTTGTTGCCATGAAGTGATGCGAAAATACTTTATCCAAGGGTTTTTTTGACCCTCGTACATCATTCCCACTCTCTATTTTGACTTTTTCACGCGCTCCAGCGGGCTATTTCACGTGGTTCTAAGTCATTATTTTCAGCTTTATCGATGCTTTTTCCCGTCTATTAAGGTCGATAGTACGCTTTTAGTACGGTTTTTTCACGCATCTCAGGCGTTAATTTTGTCTTCACTATTCTAAGTTTTGAACTATTATATCCTGCAGAGACTTCTAAATCAATTTTATTATGTTAATATCTCACCTCTCTGCCACCGCCTCTCTTGGGGCGGTTTTTTATTGAAAGAAATCTCCAAAGTAAACTATCAAATAAGAATCCAGGAGGGTCACAATGGAAAATCAATTTTACGATCAACAGTATCTGAAACTCTGCTCTATTGCAGATAAAGAAGGCAGAGCCTTCGCTCGTACTGCATTAGAGTCCTTTGCCGATCGAGAAAGTCTACAAATGTTTTTAAACTCGCTGTTTTACAACCACTCCATTATGGAGAGTGATCAGTTCGCCGTTTATCTTGGCCTGATGTATGAATTCATCGGGCAGGAAATGCCGGATGATATGGACTGTTATATTGTCATGGATCAAGAGTCCAATATCTTTTTTAGCTACTTTCTTACGACATTGCTGAGGACCATTCTTAATCAGGCTGGAGGTGATCACCCTTGCCCTGCCATGTAGTTGCCATTGCCAATCAGAAAGGCGGTGTTGGAAAAACCACAACCTGTGCCAATCTGGGGATTGGTTTAGCCCAGGAAGGTCGAAAGGTTTTGCTGGTGGACTGCGATCCCCAGGGCAGCCTCACCATTAGTCTGGGGAATTCTCACCCAGACCAACTGCAGTTAACACTGGCATCTGCCCTCTCAAAAACCATGAATGATATGGATCTCTCTCCAAAGGAAGGCATCCTACATCATTCTGAAGGTGTGGATCTGATGCCCGCCAACATAGAATTGTCCGGACTTGAGGTATCGCTGGTCAATGTCATGAGCCGGGAAAAGATCTTGAAACAGTATCTTGATGAAATCAAACCCAGTTATGACTACATCCTGATTGACTGTATGCCCTCTCTTGGCATGCTGACGGTCAACACCCTGGCCGCTGCAGATAGCGTTCTCATTCCTGTGCAGGCTCAGTACCTTTCTGCAAAAGGCCTGGAACAGTTGCTTCAAACCATCAACAAAGTCCGCAAGCAAATCAATCCTAAGCTGAAGATCGATGGCATCCTGCTGACTATGGTGGATAACCGGACCAATGACGCCAGGGAAATAAGTACCCTTTTGCGGGAAACCTATGGAACCAAGCTAAAGGTGTTCGACTCGTCCATCCCCCACTCCGTGAGGGCAGCAGAAACTGCCTCTTATGGGAAAAGCATCTTTGCCCATGATCCCAAGGGTAAAGTAGCAGAAGCCTACAGAAATCTGACGAAGGAGGTGCTGAAGCTTGAAACCCAGCGGCAGAAATCTAAATCTGACCTCCTACGATGAGATCTTTCAGACCGAAGAAACCAGGATCGAAGCAACCCAGGAGAAGGTCATCGATATTCCTTTGACAGATTTGCATCCGTTCAAGAATCATCCCTTCAAGGTAACAGATGACGAATCTATGCTGGAGACCGCCGAGAGTATCACCAAACACGGAGTCCTGGTGCCGGTCATCGCCCGTCCCCGTGAAGATGGTGGATATGAGTTGATCTCCGGCCACCGTCGCAAGCGTGCCAGTGAGTTGGCCGGTAAGGAGACGCTCCCGTGTATTGTCCGCAATCTCGACGATGACGCTGCCACCATTATCATGGTTGACAGCAATATTCAGCGTGAAAATATTCTACCCAGTGAACGTGCCTATGCTTACAAGTTGAAACTGGAAGCGATAAAACATCAGGGACAGCGCAATGATTTAACTTTGGGCCAAATTGGCACGAGGTCAAGAGCTGACGAGAAATTAGCTGATAGTGTCGGTGATAGTGCCAGAAATGTACAGCGTTTTATTCGTCTCACCGAGCTAGTTCCTGAGCTGCTAGATATGGTCGATGCCAAGAAGATCGCTTTCAATCCGGCAGTTGAGCTTTCCTACCTCATGCCTCATGAACAGGTCCAGCTGATGGAAGCCATGGACATGGAGCAATCCACCCCTTCCCTGTCTCAGGCTCAGCGCTTGAAGAAATATAGTCAGGATGGCAAGCTGACCTTTGATGTTATGACCGCCATCATGTCTGAGGACAAAAAAGGTGAACTGGACAAGGTGACGCTTACCGGCGAGAAGCTCAAGAAGTACTTTCCTAAATCCTATACGCCCCAGCAGATGGAGGAAACCATACTCAAGCTGCTGGAAGGCTGGTCGCGGAAGCGCCAGCAATCACAGGAACGGTAATTCCCCTCCGAAGTGCTTCGATGTGAAGCGCTTTTTTTATTCAACCGGTCGAAAGGAGGGATGCAGATGGCTGTATTTCGAGTTGAGAAAACGAGGGATTACACCGTTATGGCGAATCATCATCTGAAAAACAAGGATCTGTCGCTGAAGTCCAAAGGGCTTCTATCTCAGATGCTGTCACTCCCGGAAGACTGGGATTACATCCTCAAGGGACTTTCCATGATTAACCGGGAGAGCATCGATGCCATTCGGGAAGCGGTCCGTGAACTGGAACGGGCAGGATACATCGTCCGGACCAGAGAGAGAAATGAGTTTGGTCATCTCACAAGAAAACAAATACAGATTCAATAATGACTAAGGTATTAAGTAAACATCCATCAAGGAGTCTATCCAGGAGAAAATCGAGTACAAGTTTATTGTTCAGCGTTATGACAAAGATCGTCTGGATAAAAACACCACCTTCATCCGGAACATCAAGAAATATCTACTGACTACGCTATT
>Ga0116151_10005056_pt1 | contig 11483 bp, 10 predicted proteins | sample AD_UKC117_MetaG_FD_89893 | JGI IMG/M metagenome (GOLD analysis project Ga0116151, IMG submission 89893) | Active sludge microbial communities of municipal wastewater-treating anaerobic digesters from Hong Kong - AD_UKC117_MetaG | ecosystem: Engineered > Bioreactor > Anaerobic > Digestate... | reverse complement strand
GTCAAGGCTAGAAATCTGCCCGGTTCCTTTTTTAGTTTTTCGTAAGTCAGCATTTTTCTCCTGTTTCATTTCTTTTTCTGCTGACCATTTTATTCTATTTTCTTATTTCCGATAATGTCTATTAATTTACTAGCTAATTAAGGAGGCGGTTTTATGGCCTGTAATTATCTTATCAGTACTAGAGTACGGGGAATCTTTAGGAATTATATAAGAAAAACATTGGAAAATAGTTAGAGATTTAAATAACGGGCAGAGGGGCAAAGCAAATTATTTGAATCAGAGTAACGGAATTTGAACTTTTATTTGTGTACCCCAGCCAGGTCTAGTTTGTATCGTTAATAAACCCGCCAGAAGTTCAACTCTTTCCTGAAGGTTTCGTAAACCTATGGAATTGATACTATCTAAAGACGGGTAAACAAAACCCACCCCTCTGTCTTCAATTATTAGAATAATATTTTCGGCATCTTTAGTAAGAACAACTTTAGCCCGGTCGGTTGTGGCATGCTTGATGGCATTCCACAAAGATTCCTTAGCAATATAATACAAATGCTCCACCTGAGTCCCCGTCAGCTTTACATTCGCGTCGATGACTAAATCCACTTTAAAGTTGAACTGTTTTTCCAAAGAATCACGGTAGTCCTCCAGAGCTTTGTCGAGACGTTTCTCCTCAAGAGCAATAGGGCGCAACTCATGAAGATGAGTCCGGATTTCGGCTAACGCGGTTTGAGAAAGGGCATGAATCAGTTCAACCGCATTCTTGGCCTTGCGGTCCAGCTTTTGATCGGCATACTTGAGCGCAGCTTGAGCTGCCATGCCAATACTATAGAGCGACTGCGTAACGGAGTCGTGTAATTCTCGAGCTAATCTATGTCTTTCTTGTCTAATAGCCAGTTCGCGATTTTGAATATGCAAATCAGCATTATACAAGGCCAACGCCGCCTGGTTGGCAAACAAATGAATTATCGGGGTATCACGCTCGTTGAAAAATGCTTTATTCTTGCTCCAAATAAGGAGTACACCCAACGTTTTATCACGTATCTTTAGAGGAGCGCAGAGTAACGAGTAGAAACTAGCGGGGGACAAAAATTTACCAATGGGCCGCGCCTGGCTATCTTTAGGATAACTACTGATCTCTGTTTTATGAGTGGCTAATACAACTTCAGCGATCGAGCCTTTAACCGGCAATTGTGAATCTATTTCTACGTTTGAGTCAAGACTGCTACAGCTAACAACTTTCAGATTATCTCTATCATTACTCAACAGTAACACCGCCACACCATCAGCATTTGTAAGATGTCTGGCTTGGGTTGTAACAAAATCTAACAAATTTTCCAGGTTCGCATTATTGACCAACTCTTCAGTGGTAAAGAGAACACTTTGAATTTCCGAAAGCAAACGCTGTTCACTATCGGAGAGTAATTCCGTCGTCGTTTTCAATTCGATAGGATCCATTGCGTTGACACAAAACCCGATAACTTGACGTTCCGCGTTGAGGACAGGATTATAATAGAATTGCAGCCACTGTTCTTTGCCCTCACTCATAACCCGTTGCATTACCTTGATGGTCTTACCCTGTAAAACTTGCGCAATATTTTCTTCAAATTTTTCCCGATCTTCTTCCGGTACCAACTCATGTATCGGGTATCCCCGTTCAATAGGTCTACCTGAAATCAATTTCATTTTTTCGAAAGCCGCTTTATTACAGATTCTGATTTTACCGTTTCGATCAACCAGGATATGAGCGTGAAAGCTGGCGTCGAAGATAGCCTTCAAGTCTGTATTCGATTCTTTCAAAACCTTTTCAGACCAGTGCTTATGAAGCGCTGTCTCAATAGAAACCAACAAAGTCTCTCCTCTGAAAGGTTTAATGATGTAGCCAAATGGCTCAGTTTGGACCGCCCTTTGCAGAACCTCATTATCGCTGTGGGCTGCTAGATAAATAATAGGGATATCAAACTGATGATAGATCTGTTTGCCTATTTCAGTACCAATTATTGCCCTAGCTAACTCGATGCCCACCAATACTAAATCCGGACGTTTTTCTCGAACTTTGTCAACAGCCTTAATATCCGCTGAAACAATATCAACTACTTCGTATCCAAACTGTTCGAGTGAACGCTTGATATTCAGCGCGGTTACCGCGTCATTTTCAACAACGAAAATTCTTGGCTTAGCCATATTCTTCGCCTTGATATGGGAGCAAAGTTACTCCTTTTAACGAAACCATCGATAAAAAATCTTTAAGAAGCTGATTTAAAAATGCGGGTTTACAGACTCGTCCACAGATTGGCACAGATGTTGATTTCAATTTTGACACTACCTGTGAGCATCGGTGTCGGTCTGTGGACCCTTGAAGGCCTTAAAAGCCGCTGCTTGACAAGGTCGATTAAGGGCTGGTCGGAGACGAGCACGGATGAATAGTGTTGGTTCTATTTATTTGCCCCGTGCAGAAACCAAAAAAGGCCAGGGTTAACCGATGTTCGACGGATTGGGTAATGGTCGTAATAAATTGTCGGCGCGGTAAAACTCTGAGCCAAATTGAATTAGATTGCTTAAGTAAGATCGTCTTTGACCTCGGCGGATAGTATTGTCGCTCTACAGATTAAGGAAATGCAGAATGAAGAAGTAGTGGCATGGAATGCGAAAATCTTTATTGTGTTTTGATAATGAATATGAAGTTGGCAGGTGGATAAAGCCTAGTATAACATGGCGTTCTAAAGAATTTCTAAAGAAAATCTAAAGGTTTTCTTTAGGAAAAAGTTAGAATCAATTTCGCTAAGAAACTGTTTTAAAAGGTCATTTAGGAGTTAGCCTCCGTAACATGAGGCGGGGCATCGCAATGTAAATAAAAGCCTCACTGCTCTGAGGCAGACGCTCATAATCCTCGGACAAACGACGATGGAGCCTAAACCAGACAAAGGTGCGTTCAACCACTCAGCGGTGGGCTACAGCACAAAGCGCCCTTCTGCCCTTCTGGGCGCAACACGGGTCTCAGCCGAAAGGAGAAGATTGTAGCTACCCAATCGACTAAAGAACCACGATAAGCACCATCAACCCAGATCAGACGTAGCTTTTTGCAGAAACCGGCCAGCTTTTGTAACAACAAACGAACCCCATCGCGGTCCTGAACGGCGGTTGAGGTGACTAACACCGCCAACAAGAAACCACAGGTATCAACCAGAATGTGCCGTTTCCGACCGGTGATTTGTTTACCACCGTCAAAACCACGCACGCCGACTGGGGTTGTGCCCGTTTTGACACTTTGGCTGTCCAGACTGCCGGATGTAGGATGTTTGTGCCGACCTGTTTTACGGCGTATTTCGGCTCTGAGCGTGTTGTGGGTCCGTTGCTAGGTGCCATCATCACACCAAATTCTAAAGTAATAGTACACACTTGGCCATTTCGGGTATTCTTGGGGCAACATCCGCCATTGGATGCCGCCGACAACAATGTAAAGGATGGCATTGATGACCTGGCGCATATCCAGCGTACGCGGTCGTCCACCTGATTTGGCTGGTGGGATCGTTTCCTGGATGATAGCCCACTGGCTAGTTGAAGGGATAGAACCTTAACGATCCATCTTTCACCCTCTCGTTATATGTGGTATACTGAAATTAATTCACTTTCTTTCCTTACATCATCTACGATTACAACCCATTGATTAACCTATACAACCAAAGTGACTGTGACCGGCTTCCTCTAACTGGAGCATTCCCTTAAAGTCGACGTAGAAAAATTATAAGATAAGCAGTTAATTCGGCCATGGCCAAACATCCGAGGTAAAACATGAGTAAAGTCACAACGATTTGTGGCTGGTTTGTCATTTTTCTATGCTTGGTCGTTTGGGCCGGCTGGCAGTTCGATATTCCGATCCTGCGCACCCTCCTTCCATCTGCTCCCGTCACCACCCCCCTGACTATGTTTATTCTGTTGATTCTAAGTTTGGCGCTGCTCGTCTCCCATAAGATTGTCACAGAACCGTTGGCGGCTCATTTGGTTTGGATCTGCTGGGCGCTGGTCGGGATAGCAGTGCTGGCCGGGGTGTGGACGGGATTACAGTATATTTTCCACTTGGGGCCTAATCTGGAAGTTATACTGTACCCGCAACTGGTCACCCAAGAAGGCGGTATTTTTCCAGGCCGGCCTTCACCCCATACCACAGTGAGTACTATTTTGGTTGGATTATCAATCGCCATGTCTCCTTTATCAGACCAACTCTATAAGCGGTTGACCCTGATTCTTAGCCTGACGGGCTTCAGCATCGCCTGGCTGGCGCTGTTTGGTTACGCCAGCTTGACCAATCCGTTCTATGCCGTGCCCGGCAATCCGGAAACCGGTATGTCGCCCCTTACCGCGCTGGGTATTGTGGCGTTGGTCGTGGGTGTAATGGGGCTGCGCCCCGACGAGGGATTTTTGCGGCTACTCACCGATTCTTCTTCAGGGGGACAGATGGTCAGGATTTTATTACCGGTGGCCATGGTCACTCCTTTAATTTTCGGGTGGATCATCTTCTATGGCGCCGCTGAGGCATTAAGTCCGGCCATGCTATTTGCCTTGAGTTGGGGCGGAACCAGCCTGCTCTTTATAGCGCTGGTCGTCTGGCAAGGTTTTATTCTTCATTATCGCGATGTGGAACGAGAGAAGGCAGCCGAAGAAAGCCGCCGATTATTCCACCAGATCCAACAGGCCGAAGAAAAATTTCGAACCATCCTAGAAGCGGCCCCCGATGCCATTGTCATTGTTGACGAAGAAGGCCGGATAGTGCTGGTTAACGCCCAGACGGAAGTCCTATTTGGATATAATCGAGAAGAGTTGACTAACCAACCTGTTGAGCAGCTCATTCCTCCTCGCTTTCGCGACCGTCATCCCCAACATCGCCGCCAGTTTTCGACTGCACCGCGAGTGCGTCCGATGGGCATTGACCTTGAATTGTTTGGCTTGCGCCAAGACGGTGTGGAATTTCCGGTGGAAGTCAGCTTAAGTCCGCTTGAAACAGCGGAGGGTCGCCTCAGAGTGTCAGCGATCCGCGATGTTACAGAGAAAAAGCAGGCCGCCGACCAGCTACAACAGGCCGAAGAAAGATTTCGAACCATCTTAGAAGCAGCTCCCGATGCCATCGTTATTGTTGATGAAGAAGGCCGGATGGTATTGGTTAACGCCCAGACGGAAATCTTATTTGGATATGAGCGACAAGAATTGATTAACCGACCCGTTGAGTACCTTATTCCTCACCGCTGGCGCGACCATCATCCCCAACATCGCCGCCGGTTTTCAGCTGCGCCGCGAGTGCGTCCGATGGGTGTTGACCTTGAATTGTTGGGCTTGCGCCAAAACGGTGTAGAATTTCCGGTGGAAGTCAGCTTAAGTCCGCTTGAAACAGCGGAAGGCCACTTGACAACGGCCATCATTCGGGACGTTACTGAGAAAAGGCGGGCCGCCAACCAGATCAAACGTAATAATGCCCAACTCAAACAGCAGGCCGAGGCCCTGGAACAGAGCAACCTGGAATTACAACAGTTTGCCTATGTCGCTTCGCATGATCTGCAAGCGCCGCTGCGCAATATTAATGGATTTATGCAGTTACTCCAACATCACTACCGGGGCAAGTTGGATGAACAGGCCGATGACTGGATCAATCGAGCCGTTAACAGCACCAGGCAATTGGAGACAGTTATCCACGATATCCTGGCCTACTCCCGAGTCGATGCTCAGACCCGACCCTTTGAGTCCATCCCTCTCAATGAAATCTTCGACGAACTCACCACGATGTTGGCTCCGATTATCCAAGAAACTCGCGCCCGCATCACTCGGGACAATCTACCCACCGTCATGGGGGATCGCTCGCAGCTGACCCAGGTATTGCAAAATCTCATTGGGAACGGTTTAAAGTATCACGGTAATCTTCCGCCCCAAATTCATGTCTCAGCCGAAAATGGGGACGACAACTGGCTTATCGCAGTCCACGACAACGGTATCGGGATTGAACCAGAGCATCACCAGCGCATTTTCGAAATCTTTCGTCGTTTACACTCCCAGCAAGAATATCCCGGCTCAGGTATCGGGTTAGCGGTTTGTCGCCGCGTAGTTCAACGCCACGGCGGCAAGATCTGGGTTGAGTCTGAGCCGAGTCGAGGCAGCACTTTTTATTTTACGATTTCTCAGACACCTCAATGAAAGGAGAACCATTCATGAACGGCTTACCGATCGACGCCAAACCCATTGAGATTCTATTGGTCGAAGATAATGAAAATGATGTCATTTTAACCCAGGAAGGCTTCAAACTAGCCAAACTTAAGGTCAATCTGCACCACGTGACCAACGGGCAGGAATGTCTGGCCTTTCTGCGCAAACAAGGTCGCTACGTGGATGCCCCAACCCCCGACCTAATCTTGCTCGATTTGAACATGCCGGTGATGGACGGTCGGGAATTGCTTGAACAAATTGGGGCTGACGAAACCTTGAACCATTTACCGATCGTGGTATTAACCGCTTCGGTCGAGGAGCGAGACATTTTAAAAATGTATAAACTTCGCTGTAGTTCCTACATTGTCAAGCCGGTAGACTTTGCTCAATTTGTCCGCGTTATCCAGGAAATGGGCAATTATTGGTTTACCGTTGTGGTCTTGCCTCAACAAACCAACTAACAACACCGCGAAACCTGTTGGAGCGACAAAGCTGGCTTTGTCATGTCCGATCAAAGCAGGGCTTTGATGCTCCAAACTTTCATTTACTATGTAGAAGACCCGGCAGCACAAACCAAAAGCAACTGCCCTGCCCTACTTGACTCTCAACCCCAATACGACCACCCTGCGCCTCAACCAACTGCTTGGCGATGGCCAACCCCAAACCGGAGCCACCCTGCTGCCGCGAGCGCGACTTATCGGCTCGCCAAAACCGATCAAATACGTGTGGTAAATCTTCAGGCGCGATGCCGGGGCCGGTATCCGTCACCGAAATTTTCACAAACTGATCAGGCGTTGATACCACCTCGGCGACCACCTTCACCTGCCCCATAGCCGGGGTGTGGCGGATAGCGTTCGCCAGCAAATTATGCAAAATTTGGCGAACCCGGTCGCTGTCAGCAGAGACCGGCGGCAAATTCTGCGCAATCTCAAGCTCTAACGTCACCTCTTTTTCATGAGCCAACCCGCCAAACAAATCGATCAGCGTTTCAATCAGTGATCCCAACTCAACCGGCTGGCGGTTGAGATCAAGTTGGCCGGCCTCAGCCTGAGCCAGATCGCGCAGGTCGGCGATGAGGCGGCTGAGAGTGAGCGTCTCATCGTAAATGGAGGCGATTTCCGCTTTTTCCAGGGGATACACATCATCCAGAATGGCCTGCAAGTTGCCTTGAATGACGCTTACGGGGGTACGCAACTCGTGGGCCACGTCGGCGATGAGGTTACGACGCAGTTGCTCAGCTTGCTGCAAATCAGTGGCCATCTGGTTGAAGGCCGTCGCCAGGTGGGCCAATTCATCGGCGCCTTTGACCGGAACGCGCTGGTCAAGCTGCCCTTGCGCGATCTGCCCGGCGGCGGCAGCCATTCGCCGCAGCGGTACCGCCAACTCTCTGGCAATGACGATACTGACCAGCACCGCCAGGCCGCCGGCCATCAACCCCGCCAGCCACAAAGCCCGGTTCGTCTGGGTGACAAAACTGCGGGCCGGTCCCGTCAGTTGGGCTGCCGCGCCCGCCGGCGTATCAACCAACAGATAACCCACCGACTGCGCTTGATTACTCAACGGAATGGCGTTACTGATTTGAGTTCGGCTTAGCTGGTTCGAGACCTCTCTCGTAGAGTCGCTGTAAACCACCCGGCCGGTGCTATCGGCCAGCACAAACGTGGGCCGGCCAAACTGCATGCCCATTCCCTGCCCATGCCCCATCCCGCCACCACCCTGGCCGCGCCCGTGTAGGGTCTCAAAAACGGTCTCCACGCCGTCCCACGTGCCGTGCGTGGTGTAGTAAGCCATTAAATCCGGCTCGATGGCCAGACCAGCCTGGCTGTTCGTCATAAATTGGCGAAACTGGGTGGTGACCTGATAGTTAGCCAACAGACCGGCGGCGATAACCGTTACCCCGATGACCAACCCAAACGCCAGCGACAGCCGCACCCACAGTTTGTTCACCCCTCACCCCGCAGCCGGTAGCCGACGCCGTAGACCGTTTCGATATAGATCGGACTGTCGGCGCTGACTTGCAATTTTTTGCGGAGGTTTTTGATGTGGGCGTCGATGGTGCGCTCCATGCCTTCGTAGCCGTAGCCCAGCGCGTTTTCGATGAGTTTGAGGCGGGTAAAGACCTGGCCGGGGTGCTCGACCAGAGTTTTGAGCAGATCGAACTCGGTCGGCGTCAGTTCGAGCGGCTGCCCGTCGAGCAGAACTTCGTGGCGGTCCAGATCGATGCGAAGCGAGTCGAACTGAAACAGTTGAGGCGGTGCGCCCCCGGTACTCGTCCGGCGCAAAACGGCTTTCACCCGGGCCACCACCTCGCGAGGGTTGAACGGTTTGGTGATGTAGTCGTCGGCGCCTAACTCCAAGCCGGTCAGCTTATCGGCATCCTCCACGCGGGCGGTGAGCATAATCACCGGCGTGGGGGCCAGCGTCGCATCGGCCCGAATAATACGGGTAATATCCCAACCGTCGCGGTCGGGCAGCATCAAATCGAGTACGACCAGATCAGGTTTCTCGCGGCGCAGGGTGTGCAGCGCGGTTTCGCCATCGAAGGCGGTCAGGACTTGGTAGCCGGCCTGTTCCAGATAGGACCGAACTAACCGCACGATTTTTTGATCGTCGTCAACAACCAGAATGCGAACCATATTAACCTCGAGGCGCGACCGCCTCCCTGCGGGCCGATGCCGCTTTACGCTGCCGGTAGCGAAACAGACCATAGACGCCGCCGGCAAAAATCACAATGCCGACCAACAGACCACTGAAATCACTGATGAATTGGTTGATCAATTCCCATTGACTGCCAAAAGCATACCCTAATCCGCCAAAGAGAACAATCCAAGTGGCTTCGCCGCTCAGATCATAAATCAAGAAGCGCCAAAATGGGTAGCGGCTACCGCCGGCAATGAGATTGATCGGCAACGCAATGGGGGTTAACAACCAACGGGTTAAATAAATGGCGGCCCCGCCGCGCCGGTTAAAGGTCGTTTGGGCGTTCTGCCAGACGGACGACTGTCCAAATCGACGTTCGGCCCAATCCCCGGCAAACCGTCCCAGGCCGTAGCTCAGGCTGTCGCCTAACACGGCTCCGGCCAAACCAAATATGGCGGCGCTGGGCCAATCGATAACCCCCTGCCGCACAAAGCCCCCGACGGCGATGACGGCCAACGTGCCAGGTACAGGCACACCCAACGCCCCCAGAACTAAAGCCACGCCAAAAGCCAGAGCCCCGTAGTTGATAATAGCCGTGAGCAGGAAATCGGTGACGTTGATGTCAGTCACGGATCACCTCCCGGCGTGGGTGGGTTCTCCGCTTGATAGTGGCGAATAGCCGTTTTGACCACCTCTGTCAACGCGCCTGGGTTGCCCGAGGCCTGTTCGCGATTGAGATCTCGCAAGCTTTTCTTGCGATTACCCTCGGCAGGAATATCGAGCTGCTCGAAGATGAACGACTCCGGCACCTGGTAGGCTTGAGCAATATAGGGGACAGTCATCCAGCCCCGGATAGCCTCAACATCGGTTACGCCCGGTTCGAGGCCGGTCTGCTGAATGCGAATGTATGAACGCGCGGCTCGTAGGCCAAAGAAGCCCATGAGCAGCAGGCCAACAACCAGGAGGCCGATGAAGATTAGTCGTTCGATAGTGAAATATTGACCTTTTGATTTTTTTACAGCCATAAGAATTTTGACCTGCTGTCGTTAAGCAGTACACTCCTTCGGTCGGCAAAGCGCCGCCTTAGTATAGCGCCGGATGACGCACGCGATCCAACGCCAATGCAATACCAGGTGAACGATCAAAACGATGGTGAGTGTCACGCCCGTCCACAGATGCAGATCGCGCCAGTCTTGGCGCGTCAACGCCAGGATAGTCATATTATAGAATGGGTTGCGCCCGCCTTGAAATCCACCGCTCGGTAAAACGAACCAAACCAGTAACCCGGACACATTGACCAGTAGGAAAAAGGTGAACAGCAGCACATCGAGCCAGAAATTGAGCCGGGCTTGCTGAGCCACCTTACCGAAAATGCGATCCGCTATGCAAGAAATCCACTGCCAATGCCAGACCAAATGAACCACCGAGCCGATGAGCATACCGATCCCGGCCCAAACGTGGATTTCGTTCCAATCGTAATGAGTCAAGGTCAAAAAGGTCAGCCCTTGGTTGTCTCGCCCACCGGACACGATCAGCCATAAGAGTAACCCGGTTATCGCCGTTGTGGCAAATAGAGTTAAGAGCACCATATCGAGCCAGAAATTGGCTTTAGTTTTGTTGACCATCATCATACCCTTTAAAGATCAAACAAACTTTATTGAAAATGGGCGACCATTATCCAATCTGCTCAAACAATTGTATTGCGTAGTACGTATTCCGTAGTGGTGTAGTGAAGTTGATACGCACTACGCAATACGCACTACATCAGATGGATAATTTAATTAATTAATTTTCACCCTAACAACTTACTATATAACACCATCATTCATCCGATTCGCCTGCCTCATCACCTGCTTCGTCATCGGATTCGGCGCGCGGCCGGTCGCTGCGATTCTCAGCCTCTTCACCTTCCTCCGAACCGAACGTTTTCTGCAAACCGGCCACGAATTCTTTGAGTTCAGGCTGCGACAATCGGGCTTCGGAGTGGATTAAGGTATATTCCCACAGCGGCATCTCGCCTCTTTGTACGGTTTCGGCTGCTTCGTCGCCTTCGCCGGAAGGCCACTCGGACAGGTTGAACTTGGCGCGGCCTTCATGCACATGGTCGGCGACCGACCAGGAAATGGGCGCGACATAGCTGTACCAGGGCCATTTGGTTTCATTACTATGGCAATCAAAGCAAGCCCGTTCCGCGTAAGCGCGTGTAGTCGGCGAGTCCCAGTTGGGTTCGGCCACCACCAGCGGGTTAGATCGATCAACCGGGATGAATTGAATCGCGACCAGAGCGACGACGCCAACGACCAGCGCCCAGGCCAAACCTTTAAATATCCCTTTTTTTGTGAACATATCAGATTTTCTCCAGTTTCGAATCGTGTAGCAAAAGTTATTAAATGAATAGGTCAAACATAAACGAAAACGTTTTTTCAAGTTTTCTAAGACAACGCAAACATTGGACTGACTAAGCGCCGGTCCAATGTTTTTGAATTATTCAATTATTTTCGGTAGACCGCCGCAGTTTAACAAAGGATGGCTGGAGAACGGCTGATTTTACTTGAGGGCAAACCTACTGCCACTGGCTTGCACCCATCCGACCGCCGCCCTGACGACCCATTTGCTGCCCGTGGCCGGTTCCGGCATTGTCACAGACGCCGTCGCCATCT
>Ga0116151_10005054_pt1 | contig 11486 bp, 4 predicted proteins | sample AD_UKC117_MetaG_FD_89893 | JGI IMG/M metagenome (GOLD analysis project Ga0116151, IMG submission 89893) | Active sludge microbial communities of municipal wastewater-treating anaerobic digesters from Hong Kong - AD_UKC117_MetaG | ecosystem: Engineered > Bioreactor > Anaerobic > Digestate... | reverse complement strand
TATGGTGTTGTCACCATGCCTGGCTTTGCTTCCAATTCCGGGCTGGAGACGCAATCGTTAACCGTCATGGGTGCGGACCCCACCGATGAGTTTATCGTGGTCCACGAGATGGCGCATCAATGGTTTGGCAATGCGATTACGGTTCGTGAGTGGGGTGACGTCTGGCTGCACGAAGGCTTTGCCCGCTATAGCGAAGCGTTGTGGATGGAGGAATCGCAAGGTATCGATGCCTACAATGACCTGATCGTCGAACAGTACGAAAACCAGAAAATCTATCCGCCATTCTTCGAACAAACTTTTGGCGACGAATCAGTGGACGAAGGTCAGGTTGTACCACCAGTGGACCAACCACTCGAGTGGCTCTATTGGACCTCCTATACCGGTGGCGCAGTCGCACTGCACACCCTGCGCATGGAGGTCGGCGACGAGCTCTTTTTTGAGATTCTGCCCACATTCTTCGAACGTTTCAAAGATGTGCCCGTTACCACTGAAGACTTCATCGCCACAGCGGAAGAAGTCTCCGGTCTGGACCTTGGCGATTGGGCAGAGACCTGGTTGTACGGCAACGAAATCCCGGCCGAGTTCCCGCTGCTGTCTGACTAGCACTCGTTCCGCGCTGAGCGCCGATAGACGATGGACGACGGATTCCGGCAATCGGCCATCGTCTATCGGCCATCGTCTAATCTTACCACCAAACAGGAAGCAACATGTTCGATTCCGTCGTACGAAATTATCTTTTTCAAGACTTTCGCCTCAAGCCCACCCGCGACAAGGTGATTCTGGGCATCATAGCCTTCGTGTTCGTGATTCTGGCGTTCCTGGGCTGGAACAGCGTGTTGGATGGCCGGAACCCGTTTGTGATCTGGATCTGGTTTCCCTACTCCATTCTCGGCTCGCTGATCGGCTATTTTATTCTCTCCTTTCTCGATCGGGAACGGCGCGTGCGCTCGTTTCACTTCCTCCTCATTCTGAGCGTCATGCTTGTTACCGGGCCAGTTGCCGCGTTTTTCAACGCTCTCTCCCCCGCTATGCTCGTCACGGTTGGCTTTATTGAAGAAGGGATGAAAATTGTGCCGGTGATTCTGCTGGCGATCTATCTCCCCAATCTGATCCGCACCCGCAAAGACGGCATCGTTTATGGGGCGCTGGCCGGGATGGGCTTCAATATTATCGAGATCGGTCTTTATATCGCCAATCAGATGCATGACAACACGGTGCTAGAGTCGATCTTTTTGCACTCCACACGTTTTGGGCTCTTTGGCTTTGGCGGTCATATTGTCTGGTCTGCGTTTGTGGGCTTTGGCGTGGGGCTGGCAGCAGAATCCACCAAACACGGCTGGGCAAAATGGAGCCGGACCGTCTACTTCTACCTGATCGCAGCTATCTCGCACACCCTTTATGATTTGGGAGCCAACGCCGTTGGGATGACGCTGATCAGCTTTGTCGAGGCCGCGCTCCGAGGCATGGACACCGGCGCCATGTTGGAGACAGCGGGCACAGCTCCCGGTCCGATCAACGACGGCATGAGATACGGGGTCTATGTGTGGACCTCCGTCCTGATCATCATCATGATTGTGCAGGTGCGCCGCTCCTTCCGCCAGGAGAATGAGATCCAGATCAGTGAACTCTCTGCCGAAGAGCCACCGGTTGTGACAGCAGACGAACTGGAAAAGCTCAAGCACGAACGGCTCTTCTCCAAGCGAAAGTATCGAGACTTCCCCAGAAGAGTCGGGGCGAAGATGGTGCTCTACCAGAACATGCTGGCTATCCTCAAGCACCGGGTGGCGCAGGAGGCCCTGGTGAGCGCCAAGGCAGACCCCGTATCCGATCTGCGCACGGCGATTGCATCGAAACGCAACCAATCAACCACATAGTGAAAGGAGACTCTTATGCACGTAGACATTCAATACCGTCCTTCCTATGCCATGGCTGTAGTGACGCTGGATGCTGGAGAGGCCATTCAGGCCGAAAGCGGAGCCATGGTCGGCATGTCAAGCGGGCTGGAGCTAAAAACCGAAGCTAGGGGCGGCTTCTTCCAATCCCTGCGCCGCAGCGTCTTTGGCGGCGAGAGCTTCTTCATAAACACCTACACCGCCACCGGCGCCGGGCAGAACATCGCCCTGGCTCCACCCCTGCCCGGCGACATCGCCGTCATCGAAATGCGCGGTGCGCCGCTGCTGGTGCAGTCCGGTGCGTACTTGGCCTCCTCCGCTGGCGTGGAGATCGACACCAAGTGGACCGGGGCCAAAACGTTCTTCGGCAGCGAAGGGCTGATCATGCTGCGGGCCACGGGCACCGGCACCCTGATCGTCTCCAGCTATGGTGCGATCCACCCCATGGAGTTGGGGGCAGGTGAGACCTACACGGTGGACACCGGTCACCTGGTTACCTTTGATGAAAGCGTGGGCTACGCGGTGAAAAAGGTGGCGGGCTGGAAGAGTACCCTCTTCAGCGGTGAGGGACTGGTGGCCGAATTGACTGGACCAGGGCACTTTACCATGCAGAGTCGCAGCCAGGATGCCTTTCTCTCGTGGCTCATTCCGCAGCTGCCCAAAGCCCCGCCATCAGGGTCAAATGGCGCTTAATATCTGTCCGTTCACATATTGATAAGACTTACGCACTGAGAACGGATTATCAGAGAGAAAGAGTGACCGACAACGTGCTCGTTCTCAGGTGGCTGTGTAAGTCCTGATTGATTTTAACCCAAATGTCAACGGACCTACGTATGTCTGCAAGCGTACAGCTCGTCAATGCCGGTGTCTTCTTCCTAGTTTGGTTGATCATTCTTTATGCAGGCGCGGACCATCCGCCCCCACCTGGCTTTGTGCTACTGGTGCTGCTCGATCTGTGTGCTGCGCTGCTTGTCTTCTGGCGCGTGCCCCGCTACCTATGCTGGATCGCCGAAAAGCGCCACCGGCTCTTGCGCGTGGTGCTGGAAGGTCTGGTGACGGGATTGGTCTTTGCGTTGGTGGCGATGGTCCTGCCCACCGTGCTGGGCGGCGACCCCGCCATACGACCGACTGGAACTGAGCGCATCATCTGGTTTGGTGTGCTGGGATGCGTTGGGGCGGTCAATGCCGTGACGATTTACCTTGTGAATTGGGTGGTGTGTGTCCTGTGTCAGAAGCAATAAACTTTTTATTCGTCAAAACGCAAGTCCACAATTGGAGTTGAAGCTGGTGGAGGCCGGCTAAGTCCGTCTCACCAACGAGGCGGGAATGGACGTTATTCCACGATTGGATTTGATGCCACCGTGAGATCATATACTTCTATGATGTTTGGTGAAAGATTCACATTCCATTTTGGATTCTGATCGAAAAAGGCCACAGTCTCAGTTAAGCGAGGCTGTGGCCTTTTTATTGCCGGTCGGGATAATTATCCGAACTACGTGTGGCGTTATTTTGCAGTGGGTGAAAATCAAAGTGTAATTGGTCTGCCGCAATGCAAAGTCACCCACTGCACTGCAAAGTCACAAGTTACAGTAATTTTATTCCCGCACAGTAAACAATGCCCCGGCGCTTCGCCCCCACACCTCGGGGAAGTACATCATTTCGCCGTAGACCGGCAGCACGCGATATTCACCCGGCACGGTTGCCTGCACCTGGAAGGTATACTCGTAGGTGCCGGCGGGTAGATAGGTAGCCATCAACGCCAATTTTTCATCACGCAGGTCAATATTCGTCGGCGTCCACCACCACCAGGGTTTGCCGGCGTCGACTGGTTGCAGGTTGCCGAATTGGTCATACTGCGCGCTGGTCGTCGCCAGCCGCGGGTCAATGGGCTCGGTGCCGGCCGGGATCGGCACTTCGACCAACGCCTGATAGAGATCGCGGTCCGCCACGATGGTCACGGTAACACTAATGACATCACCGACGGCGGCGCTTTGCACGGGCGCCCCGTCGAGCGTGAAACGCCGATCTACCACAATGCCACGGTCACGGGCATCGATCGCCATTGCATCGAGATAGTAGCGCAACTGCGTGGTGTAGTAGAGTTGGCCACTCCCATTGCTGCGCTCGAATTGCAGTGCATTGGCTTCCTCGCGCAACAGATCGGCGACGGCAACGCGCAACTCGACCTGGCTGTCAATCGTCGCCGGCGTTACGCTACCCGCTGCGGCTTCTTCGCCGTTGAGCAGCACGCGCCAGTCGTAATCCCCTGCCAACTCGCCGCTGGTAACCATCCAGTCGGTCAGGGCGATGATGGCCCAGGCGTTCTCCTGGGTGGTGGCCCAATGGCCCGCCTCGCGCGCGCTCATCAGCCAGCGCACCACCATGGGCAACAACGGCTCGTCGGGATCAAGCCGGACAAAGGCCGCCAAGACCATGCTGGTTGTGCGCGTGTCGGTATTGAGCGTCCACCAGTCGGTGTTCTCTTCGTGCCACGAGGCACCAGTTGCGCTTAGTTGGGCCGCCCCATACAGGCTATCGAGCAACGTCTGGATCTGTTGGCCAAACGCATCATTCTGCTGCATTTTGGCCATACTCATTGCCAGAAGCGCCTGCCCATAATCATCGAGTCGTTCGCGCACATCGTAGAGTGTTGCGGCACGGCCGGGATCGCCTTTGTCCATCTCGGAGAGGACAAAGTTCATAAAGGCCATCTCGTTGAGCTGCCAGGCGTCGCTCACATCCTGCGGGGCCTGGAATTGACGGTCCAGATAGTCCGCCGCGTTGTTGAGCACCTGCTGCGGTACGCTGTATTCCATCTGCGCGGCATTGCTCAAGCCCCACAGCACGTAGCTGGTAATAAAGGCATTGCTCTCCTCGCCGGGCCAATAGCCCCACCCACCATCATCATTTTGACGGTTGACCAGCCGTTGCACGCCGACACCCAATTGAAAGTTGAGCTGGCGTTCCAGTTCACGGTTATCAATGCCGAGGGCTGTTAGCGCGCGCACGGTAAAGAGGTTGGGCAAGAAGCGGCTGACCGTCTGTTCATTACATTCATAGGCATAATGTTCGAGATAGTTCAACCCATCGCGCATACCGGCGGCCAGACTTGGCTCGACTGTTACCGCTAGTTCACCGTTGTCGGTGGCATTCGCCGGCAGGCGGATCGCTTCGACCTGCCCTTCCGGTGGCACCGTGCCTGAGGTTCCCACGACTTCGGGCGTCTCATAGCGCACGACGGGCACAGGGAGACGCAGCGCGTCGCTAAGCTCCGGTCCGTCGACCACGGTGGCGGCCAAGGTGACGACGACCTCGGTGACCGTGCTGCTGACGGCGACCGGCAGGTCGATCTTGGTATCACCACCGGCAGGAATGCTGAAGCGTTCTTCGTTTGTCTCGAACAAGATATCGGAGCCCGCGATGTTAAAGCGCAATGTGCCTTCATGAATATCTTCGCTGGATGTGTTGCGGATCACGGCACTGACCGTGGCGCGGTCCCCAGCCGTGAAGAAGCGGGGGAGCAGCGGGCGAATCTGCAACGCCTTGGTCGCCACCACATCGGCTGTTGCTTCACCGACCAGCGTGTCAGGCGTGATGGCCTTGGCTGCCAGGGTCCAGGTTGTCAGGTTGTCCGGCAGCGTGACGGCAAAGACAATGGCGCCACCTTCATCGGTCGTTAGGTTTGCACGCCAGAACGCGATGTCGGGGAAATTCTCGCGCACTTCCAGCAACCCCGGACCGCCACCGCCACCGCCGCCGCCTTTGGCCCCTTCGCTCAGCTGTTGGCTCAAGCGGTCGCGGTTGATGTTGAGGGAAGCGCCGGTCGTTACGCCGAGTGGACGCTCATAGTAGAAGACATCGAGAAGGGTACGGCTGTCCCCCTGCGCAAGTGAGAGCACCGCTTTATCGACCACGGCCACACTGACATCGGCATTGGCGACCGCTTCCCCGGCTTCATCTTGGACGGTGAGTGTGTAGGTGACGGTATCGCCGGGCTGCACGGCTGTTGCCGATGTGGCCACTTCTATGGTTAAAGCCTTCTCGGCGGTATCAACGTTGAGCTGAATGTACCCCAAGCGCATGGCCGGCGTTGGATTGCTCGTGTCGACCCCCTTGACAAGCACCACGCTGACAAAGATATTCGGGATGTGGTCCGTCGTGATGGGGATCTCCAGAATTGCACTGTTGCTCTGCACGGTGACGGTCCTAGCCTCCAGCACACCACCCCGTTCCAGAGTCAGCAGCGCTTCGACGGTACCGGTGAACGGTGACGGCACGAGAATCTCCGCAGTGTCACCTGGCTCGTACAACTCTTTGTCGGCGACCAACTCCATGCGGTCGTTGTTTTCGCGGGGCCACGCCACATAGCCGCTGCCGCTGGCCCAGACAAAGGTGGCACTGCTGATTGTGTTGCCCCGATCATCCTGGCCGGTCGCCGCAATCTGATATTGGCCACCAGTTTCAGGCGCCCAGGTCAATGTTGCTTGCCCATTGCGCCCAGTGGTAACGCTGGTGCTGTAAACCGGCGTGCGTTCCACACTGGTCTGCCAGGCAAAGGCCCCATCGGCGCCCCGTTCATAGACGCTGTTCCACGCAAATTCGTAGACGGTGACATCTAACTCGCTGCCGGGGTAGGGTTCGCCTTGCGGTGTAATGGTGACAATGTCGACAGCATTCTCCTGGCCAACTTGCGCAACGTAACTTTGGGGGCTGAGGCCGATGTAGAATTCGCCCTTATGCACCGGGAAGGTTGTGCGCCCACTCACAAATTGATTGGTCGGGCTCTGCACCGTGACATCAATAGTCCAGCGCTGGCTTTGCAGCGATTGGCTGAGATCGGCGGGCAATTCCAGGGTGAAGCTGCCCTCGCCATCGGTTGTGCCGACCCCTTCCTGCACCATACCGCCGTTGAACGCGCTGCGATAGGGATCGTAATCTTCATTTTCGGGGTCGTAGGGGGTGAAGCTATAGGTGCGCCCCGCGTCATCGCTCCAGTTGAAGAAGTAGGGTTCGGCGAGCAGTCGCCAGGTAAGCGGCGCATTGCCCAGCGGGCCGCCACTGAAGTAATTGGCTTGCACCATGATCGTGGCGGTCGCGCCGTTGCTATACTCGGGCTTATCACTCGCGACATTGATTTCAAATTCCGGTTTCCGGTAGGTGGCCACCTGAAAGCCGACGCCGCCATAGGAGGTGCGTTCGGGGCCAATTTGCAGGCGCGCTTCAATGTAGTAGTAACCGGTCACCGCTTCGGCGGCCAGCGTGACTTCACCGTCAATAGTGCCGTTGGCGCTCGGTGTGTAGTTCCCTTCGGTTACCGTGTTGCCCTGATCGTCACGAATCGTAATCGCCACCGGCAGATCGGTCGGCGGCAACTCGTATTGGTCATTGACCAATTGACGAATGATGCCCTTCCAGTAGACTGTCTGGCCGGGGCGATAGATGGGACGGTCGGTGTAAAAGTAGCTCTGGAACTGTTCGGCACTGTAGCCGCCGTTGATGTTGAAGTCCCACGGCCCGATTCCCTGGCTCCACTCGCTGGAGGCCGCGCTAAAGTTGGCATCACCCGGCTCGCCGCTGAGCGCAATCACCGGCGTCCAACTGTTATTGGGATCGAGGTTGAGATTGGCGAGCGCAATGCCGCTCGCATCGGTGGTCGCTTCGCCCTGCAGGGCACCGCCGTTATAGAAGCGCACCGGCTGTTCGCCAACGGGGCTTCCTGTCTGTAGATCGGTGACCCAAGCCAGGCTGTCGCCACCGGTGCTCTTTTTAAGTAGCAGATTGTTGTTGCTGAGCACAATGAGCGACTGCGTGGGATTGGCGAAGGGATCGCTCTGGGCTTCCGGATCGCGTTCGGGGTAAGTCAGCTCCAACAGGTAGATCCCGGGATCGAGCAGTGCATCGGTTGCGGATGTCAAGGTGATGATCTGTTGTGCCGTGACATTGCGCCCAACGCGCGGGGCGTAGTTGCGTTCCCACAACAGATGCTGCTCAGGATTGGGCACGCTGTAATTCTGCCATGTCTCCCACTGATTTTCACCGGCGAGCCGCAGCATCTCCTCCACCGGTAGCTGATAGAGCCGCACGTCGAGGCTGCTGATGTTGCGATAGAGCGTGCTCACCCGTGTCTCGGTGTAGGCGCTGAAATGGGTGAAGCGGTCGATGCCCAGCCGTACAAAAGAACTTTGATCGCCGGTTGTAAAGCTGAACGAGTAGGGCTCACCCAACGTGTTGCCATAGGGGTCGGCGACCGCCGCACCGACGGTGACCGTGTATGTCGTGCCCGATTCGCGGAACCAGTTGACATCGACCGTGTTCTCCCAACTGCGGTAGTAGGTGGCGATTTGGGTATTGGTCATGGTCGGCGTGACGCTGATATTGGGCGCAATCGTAGTCTCGCTGAGCACTGTGTTGAATTGAATCGACACGGTCATTTCCGGGGGCGTATCGGTTGCACCGTCCGCTGGTGTCGTCTGCACGACGGCCGGCAGTGGTACGACATCAAATGTTTGCGTGTAGCCGTTGCGTAGATTGCCCTGGCGGCTAGTCGGCTGGGCGGCTTCCGCGACCGCCACTTGATAGCTCCCCCCAAAGTCAAGCGCTGTCGTCGGTGTAATCGTCAATGTGCGATTTGCCTTATCCCACTGCCTGTCGACGGTCAGCGCTGTGCTGCCATCGCCGGAAAGTGCCGTCAAAGTCAGCGCCGCCTCGGTGCTCTCCCGGTCCATCGGCTGGCTAAAGCTGATTTGGAAGCTGCTGTCGGACGGAATATTTGGTCCATTGAAATAGGGCATCGATTTGCTCTGCGCTTGCACGCCCAGCACAATCGGTGTTGCTGTGGTAAAGGCAAACTGATATGGGGCGGCAAGGCTCTCGCCGTTCAGGTCGGTCAACTCGGCTACCGTCACGTTGTAGCTGGTGCCACCGGCCAGCCCCAGTGCCGGCTGGAAGACGTAAATACTGGTGTTGAGCCATGTACCTTCACCCTCAAGTGTCGGCTCGATGGTCAACGGTTGCGGCAGGGCTTCCTGATCGTCCACCCCCACCAATGCAACCACCGGTTTGTTAAAGACAACCACGATCTGGCTGTCGACTGCAATATCGACGGCACCATCGCTTGGCTGGGTCGAGGCGACTGCCAGCGGCGTTGCGGCAACAACGGTCAGCTCGACCGGGCTGCCGAGCGCAGTGCCATTCGCTCCGGTGGCGTCGGCATCGATCAGAAAACGGTACCGCTCGCCCGGTTGGGGCGCCTCGGTCGGCGTAAAGACCAGCTCTTCCTCTGCCACGGTGACATCGCCGGCCAGCGTCGGCTCGACAGAAAACGCACTTGTGGTTGTATCGGGGGCCAGTGGCTGATCAAAGGTAAAAGTAACTGGTCCACCATCCCACGATGCGCCATCGAGGGGCACTGTTGTGAGGAGGGTGGGAGGCAGCGTATCCTGCACCTGGGGACGAGCATCGACGGCTGCCCGTGCGTGGGGGGTGCGGCTGCTGAGAAACAGGGCAAAAGGTGTAATCAGCAGGACCAATAGGCTCAGAAGCAGTAATGGTTGGCGATGGAAACGCGGGCGGAACATAGTGGAACTCCTCTTAGGATGAAGATAAGCAAGGTTTGAACGTTACCATCAACCCTCAGAACGGACGGCGGCAAGATGCAACGACAGGGGGAATGTCGCCTGGGTCTGGGGATATAGTAATGATAAGTATAGCACAGAATCAACAGCGAGTGTAGGTCTGTAGTCGGTCCGGATGCGTACCACATTTTTGGCATTGCGTCGGGCGCTTCAGTGAGTCCTTCCGTGCAATCCCAAAAAATGGGACGCACCCGTTCGGTCCAGATCTAGGCATTTTGTACGAGAACAATGGCCCTCTGTTATAGACGTTCAGATAATGTTTCGTTGTAGGCACCCAAAGGGTTCCCGTCCCTTGCGGTTGCCCTACTCCGGGGCAACCGCAAGGGATTGCCCTACTGACACGGATCTTTATTCTGAACACCTATAATACAGTGTGGCGTAAATACCACGGCAGTAAATAAGCCCGAGCACCTCGGGTGGATAAACCAGAATCACGAGGGCTTATTTACGCCAGGATTTACTAAGGGCTGCGGTTGGCCTCGGCAAAGGAGGAAACGACAACCAGCGCCCGCGCCGACTCCATCCAGGCGGCGTCCGGCGTTGCTTTGCCTTCCAGCCAGAATTGGTGGCTACCCGGTTCCAGCACCCACCACTGCTGTATGCGCATGAGATCCTCGCCCTGTGCAAGGATTTCGTCATCCTTACGCAGACGTAACTCGGCCCAGCGCTCTCCGTTTGCGACATAGCCACTCACGGCAATGCGCTGACTGTTCTGGGGCATGCCGGGGTGAATTGCATAGGCGGTGTTTGAGGTTGGCGCCGTTAATACCAGCGGCGCGGTCGCTGAACCCTCCATCCGTGTGGCCAGGGCGCTTTGCTGGTTTGTGCCAACAGTAGCTGGCGTCGGCGGTGCCAACGCGATGCCCTGACTCAGCATCCAATCGTGATAGGCTGCCGGCAACAACCAATAGACCCGTTCCGTGATGCGCTCTGCCGGTGTCGCTTCCGTAGCCCGTAATCCCGTGGCCCGATCGATACGCAGCACCTGGAACTGGTTGTCAACCTGGGTGGGTTCTGTGCCGGTGATAAAGCGTTCCAGCCGTGTGCGTGTACAGTTGGGTGACGGCAACAGGCCGCTCGGCGCACAGATCGCAATCTCGCGAATGCCCTCCGGTCGCGGAAAGGCGAGCGGTGGCTGGTGGTGGGCGGCCAACATCAGATCGCGCCAGATCGGTCCTGCCCCATCGATGCCGCTGACATCGAGCATCGGCGTGTTGTCGGCGTTGCCCACCCAGACGCCAACAATGCGTTCGGCCGAGTAACCGATGGTCCAGTTGTCGCGCCAATCGGTTGTCGTGCCCGTCTTCACCGCGGCTGGAAAGGGCAATTCTACGACGGACTGTTCGCCAAAGGCAGGAATCCGCGCCACATTGTCGGCGAGAATATCGGTGATGAGATAGGCCGTCTCCGGTGTGATGAGTTGGGGGCGCGAGGCTGGTTGCGGTTTGTTTGGCTCCAGGATCCCCACGCTCGATTTCTCTCCCGGCAGCGCTCTCGTGTCCTGTACCGTCAGGATCGCTTGTGTATCCAAACGCCGACCATTGCGAAAGATCCCGTAGGCCGCCGTGAGATCCAACAATTTGACTTCGCCGCCGCCGAGGGTAAGCGCAAGGCCAAAGTCGCCGGTAAAGGTGCTGATGCCGGCCTGGCCGGCAAGCGCTTTGAGGGTGTCGACCCCGATGCGGTCAAGCGTTTTGACCGCGGGGATGTTGTAGCTATTGGCCAGGGCCGTGCGCACGCTGACGGGGCCGTGAAAGGCGCGGTCGTAGTTGACGGGAGTATAGGGAACGTTACCACCTTCTTCGTCGGTGACATAGAAGGTGGTGGGCAGATCGGCGATGATCGTGGCGGGCGTAAGGGGCGCAACGCCCGCTTGGGCCGCCCACTTTGGATCCAGCGCCGCGGCGTAGGTCAAGGGTTTGATGGCACTTCCCGGCTGACGCTCAGCCAGCGTTGCGTT
>Ga0116151_10005052_pt1 | contig 11494 bp, 11 predicted proteins | sample AD_UKC117_MetaG_FD_89893 | JGI IMG/M metagenome (GOLD analysis project Ga0116151, IMG submission 89893) | Active sludge microbial communities of municipal wastewater-treating anaerobic digesters from Hong Kong - AD_UKC117_MetaG | ecosystem: Engineered > Bioreactor > Anaerobic > Digestate... | reverse complement strand
TCGATGTGCCAACCGGGGAATCCTTGTCCCCATGGTGATTCCCAACCAAGCTTTGCATCAAATTTCCACAACGCGAAATCGGCAAGTTGTCGTTTTTCAGTGTTCTCGGTAATCCGACCCTCGCTATCGTTATCGAGATTGAGTCCACCTAATTTTCCGTAGTCTGCCATTTGTGCAGTGTCAAAATACACACCGTCACTCGTCGTATAGGTGAAACCTTTTTGTTCGAGTGTGGTGATCATATCAATGTCTTCTTGAATATGTTCTGATGCTCGCGGTAAGTGGTGTGGAGTACGGATGTTCATGTCAGTCAAATCTTGTGTGAACGCATCAACGTAGGTGGTGGCGAGCGCTAACATATTGTCAATGGTGATATCTTTACCTTCGCGTTTTAAGCCCTTGGTCATTTTATCGTCACCATCATCTCCATCAGACACGAGATGTCCAACATCGGTAATATTCATTACCTGTTTAACCTCGTAACCAAGAAACTCAAAACTACGGCGTACAATATCACCCAGCAAAAAAGATCGAAGGTTTCCAATGTGTACGTAATCGTACACTGTTGGTCCACAATGGTACATTTTGACAACGCCAGGTTGGCGCGACCTGAATCCTTCTTTTTCTTTGGTGAGTGAATTATAGAGTTTCATGACTGCACATAGTATATCAAATCATGGTATAAAATCATGAACGCGCAGGTTGCCAGACATGAATTCGTATGTATAATGGCGGGTATTATGAGTAAATTTGCAATTATTGAAACCGGTGGGAAACAATACCGCGTTTCAGAAGGCGATGTCATAACCATCGAAAAACTTCAAGGAGACTTCAACCAAGGAGATAAAATTGTTTTCGATCAGGTGCTGATGACCGATGACGGAAAGGCAGCACAGATCGGTACCCCATACTTGGCTGGAGCAAACGTTACCGGAGAACTGCTCGAAGAAGGGCGTTCTAAAAAAGTAACCGTTATTCGTTACAAAGCAAAATCCCGATACTTCAAGAAGAAGGGACACCGACAACCGTTCATGAAGATTAAGATCACCAAACTCGCTTAATAAAAAATCACCAATAATGGTGGTTTTTTATTGCTGAATCCGTGACTTAAACGCGTATTTCAGCGTCTCGGTGTCAGAATATTCTAATTCTGTTCCTGTTGAGAGCCCACGACCGAGTGTTGAAAAGGTGAGGTTCGGGAATTCATCACGGAGCATAGTGTAGAGACGAATACGCGTGTGTTCGGCTTCGGGACTGATTGAGAGAGCAAAAATAACTTCATCGAGTGCTCCTGATGCTGTGTCACGCTCAATACGTTTGATGAGTGTATCTACCCGTGCGTACGAACGTTTTTTCTCGTTCGCGTTAATGAATCCTCCGAGGATAAAATATTTTCCATCATAGACGTGGGTCTTGTGGAGGTTTTCAAAGTCAGCGTCTTTTTCGACAATGGCGAGTTGCTTTGAATCCTTTGCTTGGGTACATACTTCACACACCAGTGAACCATTCTTTGGAAAAAAGCGATAGCATTCGCTACATTGGTTAATTTCAGCCTTTACGTTTTGTATCCCTGCGACCAGTTCGTTAATGTACCCCTGGTCTTTGTGGAGGAGGTAGTAGACGAATCGGCGCGCTTGTCGCCGTCCGATTCCGGGAAATGATTCAAAGAGTTCTGCCAATTTATCAATACGATTATTCACTAGGTAAGTATATCAAAATACTAAAATCTCGCATTTCTGCGTTTGGTCTGTTACTGTCCGTTTATGGACACCTCCAGACACTCACACTTCAGCATCTTGAATTCCAAGATTTTAGAAATTTTGAAAAATTATAAAAACCCGTAGAACATTCAATTCCACGGGAAATCTATTATTATTTTTTTTTCAAATGGGTTTACAAACAGCATCGTAAACCTGGATCATTGCGATCAATATGGTATGCACAAGGACTAAGATAAAACCAGTTATTATAGATAAGACGATTGTTTTACCTTCAATAACTGAAAATCCTTTGGCAATTACTAACCCTGAAATAAAGAGTAATCCCAATAAACTCACATAACAAGATGTAGTACTTCGGAAGTATTTAAAGATTTTGTTCATTTTTTAAAAGTCTTTAGTGATTATGAATATCCTCATAAAAGAACATTCATAATCACTAAAAGAGCTTTAATTTCATTATAATATTTAATTATTTTATGTCAAAAAACAAGCACAAGCTTGTTTTTTAAAACTCATCATCGAGCCCTCCTCCTTCATAATCTTGATGTTTTTTGTCGAGATCGAGGAAGGTGGTTCTCGCTTCATCAAAGAAGAGTTGGCAGTATCCGACCGCACCGTTTCGGTGTTTTTCAATGAGGATGTCAGTAATTTGACTGCGACCGACGCCATCCTCGTTGCGTTCTTTGTGGAGGAACATTACGACATCAGCGTCCTGTTCGATCGAGCCAGAATCACGAAGGTCAGAGAGTCGTGGTTTACCACCTCGTTGTTCAACTGCACGCGAGAGCTGTGAGAGTGCAATGACCGGTACTTCAAGCTCACGTGCGAGTGCCTTGAGCGAGCGTGAAATTTCGGTTACCTGGTTCACCATCGAATCGTAGTTTTTTGATGTAGTCATGAGCTGAAGATAATCGACGAATACCAGTCCAAGCCCATGTTCAGCTTTCAATCGGCGAGCAGTCGATCGCATGTGATTGATGCTGTTTCCTGGTTTGTCGTCTATATAGATTGGGGCTTTGCTCAATGTTTCCATAGCTTGCGAGATACGCGCAAAGTCGTCATCAGTGAGTCCGCGCCCGGTTCGAATTCGCCAGGCATCGACCTGTGCCTGTGCCGAGAGCATACGATCGGTCAACTGGTCAGCGCTCATTTCGAGCGAGAAGAAACCAACCGGAACGTTGTGGTTGACTGCGACTTTGCGGGCGATATCGAGTGCCAGCGAAGTCTTACCTGTTGATGGTCGGGCTGCGATAATGATCAAATCAGATTCTTGAAATCCAGAAAGGATATTGTCGAGCGCTATATATCCCGTTGGCACACCGCGAAGTTTGCCATCACCCTGGGACAAGATTTCAAGTTTCTCCCACGATTTTGGAATGATGTCTTTGATGCTCGTAAATTTATCACCACCTTTTGGATTTGCAGTGATGGTGAATACTTTTTTCTCAGCGTCATCGAGTACCTTGTCAATTTCTTCGTCTTCTTGGAATCCGAGCTCACTGACGTAATCACCAGCCTCGATGAGTTTGCGTAGGGTTGATTTATTACCAACTGTTTTTGCGTAGTAGTCGATGTTGGTTGACGAGGGTACCGTATTAGCGAGTTCGTTCAGGTACGACAATCCACCTGCCTGTTCAGCCAAATTCATGCTGGTTAATTTTTCTGATACTGATACGAGGTCGATGGGATCACCAACCCGCGCGAGTTCTGTCATGATGCGAAAAATAACTCGATGTTTCTGCACGTAGAAATCGTCTTCATGAATCTGATCAATCACGTCGTTCAATGCGACCGGACGGAGCATAATAGAACCGAGAAGTGCTCGCTCAGCATCGATGTTTTGCGGTGGTACCCGCAGATTGTGTGTCTGTTGTGCCATAAGAGTATGGATGCATTGTAACCGAGGTTACCGATAAGCAAAAATTTCTATCGGGGAAACGCTGTGGATCGATATGGGGATAATAGCAATGACTTACAAAAAATTTGTTTTTACGTATAATCAGCACCATGAAAAAACTTTCTCGAGAACGAACAGGGGAGGCGATCATCCTCAGCGAATCAATCGTATGGGGTTTATTTCCTATTTTAGTTATCCTCTCATCACAAGGATTAGCGCCTATTACCGCTCTCGCGTGGACGACAGGAATTTCTATACTGTTTTTTGCGATTGTTATTATTCTTCGAAAATCATGGAAACCGATATGGAGCCCGGATATTCTGTTCAAGCTATCGATGATTGCTTTAATTACAGGTATTATTTTGTACGTTCTGTATTACATTGGTCTTCAACATACCACTGCAGGGAACGCTGCCATCATTGGTACGTCTGAAATTTTGTTTTCCTACCTTTTCTTCAATGTATGGAAAAAGGAATACATGAGTGCTACCTACATCACAGGAGCTACTCTCATGTTTTTAGGTGTGGTCGTTGTGCTGTCGCCTAATTTTCATGGATTACAGATAGGTGATCTGTTGATTGTGCTCGCAATGATGGTCGCACCTCTTGGAAATCATTTTCAAAAAGGGTTACGTGCTGATATCAGTAGCGAGCAGATACTGTTGTTCCGAACCATCATTGCAACGCCGGTGTTGTTCGTACTCGCATGGGTACTTGGCGAGTCAGTGAGTATTCCATCTATGAACCTATGGTGGGCGATTCTCATTAATGGCTTCATTATGTTTGGTCTCACTAAAATTTTGTGGATCGAGAGCATCTATCGGCTTGGCGTTACCAAGGCAATCTCGCTTTCGAGTGTGTCGCCGATTTTTACACTCGTGTTTGCCTACATTATTTTTAAAGATCAACCAACATTAATTCAAATTATTGCAGTACCGCTGAGTATTCTAGGAATTTATCTCCTAACTCGTCCTGTCAAAAAAACCACATAATCTACTTGATATAAATACAAATAATTGTTAAATTAAAATCCAGAATGTACATCAATTACAAACTTTATACACAAGAATATGAAAAAAACATTAATGGTATTTGCTTCTGGTACTGAGACCGGTGGTGGTTCAGGGTTTCAAGTATTAGCAAAATCAGCTCAAAAAGGCATCATCGATGGTGATATTGTTGCTGTTGTATCTAACCATGCCTATGGCGGCGTGAAAGAAAAGGCGGATGAATTAGGAATTCCATTTATTCACTTTGATGGACCTTACACTAAATCTGCTTACCAGGATATTGTTTCGCAATTTCAACCTGATTTGGTGTGTCTCTCTGGATGGTTAAAGTTAGTTAAGGGTCTAGATCCTAAAACCACTATCAACATTCATCCAGGTCCACTTCCTAGGTATGGAGGAAGGGGTATGTACGGTCAGCATGTACATGAAGCAGTTTTCAATGATGGGTTACAAAACAGTGCTGTGACCATGCATTTTGTAACAAAGAAGTATGATCAAGGTCCAATATTCTTTCAGATACCTGTTGATATTTCTTCCGCTACCACTGCCCATGGGATTAGTCGTTTGGTTAATCGTGTCGAACATACTTGGCAACCTGTTATTACCAATATGGTTTTGCAGGGTGATATCTCCTGGGATGGTAGTAACCCACAATCCCTCAGAATACCAAAAGAATATGACCACCTCTAAAGACAATTAATATTCTACATTCCCATCTCTACAATAAGGTGGGTTTTTTATTATGTAAATTAAAAAAACCATTGTGATATACTATATCCATGTCAAACGGGGAACAAGTCACCTACTTTGCAGAGACCGATTTTCGGAATAACCGCACGAAGTTTGGTATCAAAAACAAAGACCGTTCACGTCACGTCTACGTCATTGGAAAGACGGGAATGGGGAAATCAACGCTCCTTGAAAATATGGCAGCGCAAGACATCCTTAATGGAGAAGGGATGTGTTTTATGGATCCCCATGGTTCAGCGATTGATACACTTCTTGAATACGTACCATCACATCGTGTGCGTGATATTGTGTACTTCGCACCTTTTGATACTGATTACCCTATTTCATTTAATGTACTTGAAGCAGTTGAACCCGATCGACGCCACTTGGTTGTAGCTGGACTCATGGCATCGTTCAAGAAGATTTGGGTTGATGCCTGGTCTGCTCGTATGGAGTACATTCTCTCAAACACCCTCCTTGCGCTCCTCGAATACCCGAATGCAACACTCCTTGGAGTCAATCGCATGCTCGCTGAGAAAGACTATCGCAATGATGTGATTAAACATGTGACTGATGCGTCAGTGCGTTCATTTTGGATTGATGAGTACAACAAATGGGATCCACGATACGCACGTGAAGCGGGGGCTGCTATTCAGAACAAAATCGGTCAATTTACGGCGAATCCATTGATTCGTAATATTATTGGGCAACAACACTCGTCCATCGATTTTCGAAAGATTATGGATGAGAAAAAGATTCTCCTCGTAAACCTCTCGAAAGGACTCATTGGTGAATCCAATGGAAACCTTCTTGGGGGAATGCTCATTACCAAGTTGTTTCTTGGTGCTCTGTCGCGAGCCGATGTCGGTGCAACCAGGTTGAATCAACTCCCTGATTTCTTTTTCTTTGTGGACGAGTTTCAAAACTTTGCTAATGAATCGTTTGCTGACATTCTGTCTGAAGCACGTAAGTACAAGCTCAACCTTACGGTTGCTCATCAATACGTTGACCAAATGGAGGAATCAGTTGCATCGGCAATTTTTGGTAACGTGGGAACGATGATCACCTTTCGTATTGGAGCAAACGATGCAGAAATCTTTGAAAAACAATTTGCTCCAACGTTTACTTCAGAAGACCTGGTGAACCTCGGTAAATTCCAGATTTACCTCTCATTGATGATTGACGGGATTGGATCTCGACCCTTTTCAGCACGCACCATTGCACCCGTTGAGCGACCACCTGTTTCTATGCGCGCGGAAATTATTCAATCATCGCGAGAACAGTTTGCACGACCACGGAAAGAAGTTGAAATGAGTATTACGGAATGGTACGAGCCAGTGAATAAACCTGAAAAACGTACGTTTCGTAATGATGATGGGAGTATGCCAAAAGCGAATACCAACGCCACACCTTCAATATCACCCAAAAAAATTGAAAAACAGAGTTTCATTATTCCGAAGGGTGAACGAGATAATGGTTCTAGCCCTTTGAAAAAGGTCGCAAAAGAACTTGATGAAAAAGAAGCTGAACTTGAAATGAAGAAAATTGTTTCACCAAAGTTGAATAGCTTGCTTGATAAAATGGGAGGTGGTGAGGAAAAGAAAATTCTCCCAGAAGTTGTTGAAAATATACGCAAGCATGACGTAACATCAGAGCCACTTAAAAAAACAGGGAACGTTCAGACATCTGAAACAAAGATACCCGAATCGGTCACTCAACGTGCTGCCTCAGTCAATAAACAACAGCCAGCTACATCTGATCGCGGGGCAAAAGTAGATACCATGTCCTCTCTTCAAGAAGTTCTTAAAAAAGCTATGGGTGGGAAGCGTACTGTTCAAAAGCAGGTTCGCAAACAACCGAACCAGTCTGGACCAACAATTCAACAACCTAAACAATCGAATCATGATACAACTCAACAACACAAACAAGATACAAGCACAATATCATCACCGCAAACCAATACTGAACAAAAAAAAGAAGTACCAGAAGATGTACTTCGGGGTATTTTCAGTTAAATTCTTTGTTCTCCTCCTTTTTATTTGTGTTCCTCATATACTGCTTGCCCAAGTTGAGATTACTGAGGTAATGTATGATCACGAGGGTACCGATTCTGGTTTTGAATGGGTAGAAATCTATAATAGTGGAAGTAGTGATATCGATATTGGATCGTGGTACTTTTTTGAAAATGACACGTACCACGGATTAACACCCGATGGATTTGTCTCGATCGGTGCGGGTGAACGTGCACTAATTGTTCAAAACCTTGAAAATATATATGCTGAATTTGGTTCATCACTTAACCTTGTGAAAAGTTCATTTTCGCTTAACAATACTGGCGAGACGATTGCGCTTGCTGATCAGAATCGTACCACCCAAGATGAAATTACCTATTCAGCTGATGGCGGAGCGCTCGGTAATGGTAATAGCATACAACTTACAAACGGAATATGGATTGAAGCGTTACCTACACCAGGTAGTGTAAACGCAAGAGAAGGTGATCCTGGTGATACGAATAACGCGACAACATCCTCGTCTTCGACAAGTACAACAAAAAAAGAAGTAGTTGTTGATGACTACTACACTGGTTACCTTACCATAGAGAAGCAAGCAATCAGTGGTTCACCAACGAATATTGAAGCGTACGTTGTTCATACGCGTAATGGTCAAGATACAAAGCTCAAGAGGGGTGTCTTTTATCTTAATTTTGGTGATGGTTCTGTGTATACTTCGGACGAACGATTTGAAACACAACATGTGTACCAGTATCCTGGTGAATATCAGGTTGTTCTTGAATACTACCGGAGTATGCTTGCCCAAGAGGCAGGTGAAGATCCAAAGGTAATGATTAACAAACGCATACAGGTACACGATCATGTTCTCTCGATTGTGGCTGTTGATGGTAGTGGTGGTGTTACCATTCACAATGGTGCATCCATACCTATTGATCTTGATGGATGGAGTCTTGTATACGATAATCATACGTATACCTTTCCACGATACTTGATGCTTGCATCACAAGGAGAAGTGACCATTCCACGTACTATTCATAACCTGGGATACGTACACGCTGGCAGTATTCGACTTTTGAATGAAATTGGTGAAATAATGCAGGTTGGTGTAGCAACACCACCCATTGCAATATATTCTGAACACGTAGAAGGGGATGATACCCTTGAAGAAGTACCTATCACCAGTGACGCAACTACAGCACTTGTGAATTTTTTGGCAGAACACCCCGATAAACAAGTTGTAGATTTTGGAGAGGCCTCACAGTCACAGAATCAAACTCAAGGCGATCAATCTACACATACGAGCCGCCTGTTTATTATGACACTTGTTGTGGGTGTTGTTGCACTCCTTCTTGTGCTCATTCGTGCACGTTACCGTACATCACAAATAGACGAACGAGGTGCTGAGCTTCAGGTAATTGGTGATATTGAATTAATAGAATAAACAATTAAAAAACTACTCTCTGGTAGTTTTTTCTTGTGCTTGTAACAGCAAGTTCTGATCCACGGTTTCAGTATCTGATACGGTTTCAGTTGGTTTTTGATTCACCGTGATTCCAAGATCAAACGCGAGTTCTTGGACAATAAATTGCTCTTGGTAGTAAGTGAGCACCTCTTGTAGTGCGACGAAGGCCTTTTTATACTTACCTCGTTCAATAAGATCCTCAACGTTTTTATACACTGCCACTTCATCAAAGGTCTCAGTGAGTGCGTAAACCCCCTCTTGAAGTGTAAGCTTTTGCTTTACCTTCTTGATTTCCTTTTTTAGATCAAGAATCTCTTTCAATGAATCAATCTCATTTTCAAGATCATGTACATCAACCTGTTCAGTAGGTGATTTAACAACATCAACCCGTTCAGTAGGTTGTTCTTTTACTGATGGTTGCGATGTTGGTTCAGCAGTATTCATATCTTGATGAATCTCTTCCTCTTCATCTTTCGTTAGTTCTTCTGAAACTGCATCTTCAAATGCTTCAATGTTTTTTACTTCTTCTTCAATACTTTCCAAGAGAGATTCCGCTGATGATACAGATACGTCCACGTATTTACCATCTTCTTGGTGTGTAGGAGAAGATTCTTGTGTAGTTTCTTGTGATGTATTTTCAGCATTATCTTCCTGTATTTGCTGTGCATCCACCTCGTTTTCAGTATCCTGTATTTCAACAACATCTACTTCGTTTTCATCCGTTTGTACACCATCATCAGAAACTTTTTGTTTTTCAACAGTGGTAGTTACATGCTTGAGCGCCTCGGCATTTAGTTTTATGGTTGACTTAAGTTCAGCGTTTAGGACCAATGCATCTTCAGGGTGTTCTGATTTTACTTCATTGATACGTTCTGTTACCTTGTTGGTTTGTTTCTTGATGGTATCGGCTATTTGAATTTGAGTTACCTCGTCAAGATCATGTTGTGTTGCTAGTTCGGTTGCTTCACGAATACGTTTTTCCGTTCGTTTGATTTCGTAACTGATTTTCTTTTTGGTATCAAAGGTTGTAGCAAGCTTAATCTCTTCGTGTACAATTTTCACAGGGTAGAGCGTATCTCCAGGGAGTGCTTGTCCAGACGCGACATTCGAGAGCGATCCAACAACCAGAATAACAACAAATGCCATAGCTAACCCTCGTCGCATGAGAAATACTACATGATGATACGGGCTCACCACAGGGGTATACGACAGCGCAAAAGATGTGAGGTGATTACGCATCTCATCTTTCTCGTATGAAGTCATTTTGATTGACTCAATGTCTCCTATGAATTTTTCTAGTCGATTGTTAGGTTTCATATTCTTCTAAGATTTCGCGAAGTCGTTTGAGTCCGCGGTGGAGGTATACTGATACCGTTTTAGGTTTCATATCCAAGGTGTGTGCAATTTCCATAATTGAAAAATCGTGCATGAACCTTAGGTTGATGATTTCTCTCGTTGTTTCTGGTAACTGATGAAGAAGGGTAATTGCTTTCTCACCATCAATTTTATCGACCATACGCGTCTCGTGATCGTCGTGTAGATAGTCGTTGTATGATCCGGCACTAAAGTCTTCCACTAGGATTGGCTTCTTTTTTCGGTATCCGTCAATGATGAGGTTGTTGGCAATTCGGTACAAGAGCGGTCGCTCGTTTTCGATGTCTTGTTCTGCGATAATGTATTCCCAAAACTTCATAAAGGTGTCCTGGGTAATATCGAGCGATCGTGAGCGATTTCGTGTTTTTACCATGCAAAAACGAAAGATATCGTCAGAGTACTTTTCGTAGTACTCTATGAACTGTTCAGTATACTGTTGTTTGTCTTCGTCTTTCATAGTATATGACGTACGAGTAGGGATATTATTACATATTTTGAGTCAAAACCATACGTATGGATGATTGTAAAAATAGGCTATTTTGGTAGTATTACGGTTGTAATTACTTATATAATTTATAACACACTATGGGAGTTAAAGACTTTTTAATTAAAAAATTGGTTCGTGCCAAAATGAAGAACCTACCACAAAATCAGCAAGATATGCTCATTGCTTTAGTTTCTGAAAACCCGGAATTTTTCAAGAAGATTCAATCACAGATTGAAGCTAAGAAAAAACAAGGTCAAAATGAGCAACTCGCAATGATGCAGGTCATGCGTGAAAACCAGGCTGAAATCCAAAAACTCATGCTTGCGTGGCAATCGAAACAATAGACATGTCACTCTCTATTGGTATTGTTGGTCTTCCGAATGTAGGAAAATCGACCCTCTTTAACGCGCTCACACAAAAATCAGTGCCTGCTGAAAACTACCCGTTCTGTACCATTGATCCATCAGTGGGTATTGTTGCTGTTCCTGATGCACGGCTCGATGCGCTTGCTGAGTTCTCACACTCAGTAAAAAAAATACCCGCTGTTGTAGAATTTGTTGATATTGCTGGACTGGTTGAAGGTGCATCAACAGGTGAAGGTCTTGGAAATAAATTCCTCGCAAACATTCGCGAGGTTGATGCCATTCTCCACATGGTGCGTATTTTTGATATTCAGGACAATACCGGGACTGAACAGACCCACGTCTATGGTTCCATCGATCCGCTTCGTGATATCAAGGTCATTAATATGGAGCTCATTCTCGCTGACCTTGAAACACTACAGAATCGTATCACCAAAATA
>Ga0116151_10005050_pt1 | contig 11495 bp, 14 predicted proteins | sample AD_UKC117_MetaG_FD_89893 | JGI IMG/M metagenome (GOLD analysis project Ga0116151, IMG submission 89893) | Active sludge microbial communities of municipal wastewater-treating anaerobic digesters from Hong Kong - AD_UKC117_MetaG | ecosystem: Engineered > Bioreactor > Anaerobic > Digestate... | reverse complement strand
GTTTGGAAGACGGGTAATTTGCGGTATACGAAGTATCTCATGAACAGATAGTATGTCCACACCATAAGAAACATCATCAAGTGTAAAACTTACAAGCTGTACAATTTGTCCTTCTGAAACTTCTTCACCATCATCGGTCTTGACAGTTCCGTCTCCGACCTTACCCATCTGCAGAACCAATGATTCCTGCTGTTTTTCCAATTCACTAATTTCCATCAGTTTTCCCTGTTATTAATTTTTAGGTTTATCCAGAATATCCCCGATAAGACCCTCTTCAAGCATCGATATAAGCGCGGACGCTCTTTTGGTTATATCATCACTCTGATTATTATCCAGTCTTTTGAGCTGATGATACTCGTCAGCAATATTTAAAGCTGCCAAAACTGCTATCTGGAGCAAATTCGGCGATTTCATATTAGAACTGACCTCATCCATTTTTTTGTCAACATACCGAGCCAAAGACGATATATATTCAATAGGCGCATCTCCCTGAATATTATAGGTACTTCCAAATATCGTTACATTAACTTTTGATATTTCTTTCATGTTTTATTACCTGGATAACAGATATTTTATTTATCATCCTCTTCCACAATGATAAAATCGTCATCGTCATCATCAAAATCTTCTTCATCTGATTCGTCAATGATTATCTCATCATCATCTTCATCCAGTATAATCTCGTCATCATCTTCGTCGTCCAGAAGAATAATATCATCTTCATCCTCTTCTTCGTCATCAGAATCATCGAGTTCCGAATCATCAGTTTCATCTTCCTCATCTATAGAGAACTCATCTCCGCTCTCATCATCATCGTCACCCGAAAATGCTTCCACATCTTCACCTTCGTCATCAATAATTACTATATCATCGTCATCCGAAGATTCGTCTTCATCAAGCTCCAAATCGTCATCCATAATTATCTCTTCATCACCGAGGTCAAGATCTTCAGTATCATCATCCAGCACAAGATCATCATCCTCATCCAAATCAATAGACCCAAAATCATCATCAGAATCATCCGAGTCATCAATTATAAGATCTTCACCTTCGTCTTCAATTATCAGATCTTCTGATTCATCCTCTATAGTGATATCGTCAATATCTTCATCCTCGACATCATCTACAATCGGCTCTTCGAAATCCTCTTCCTCTTCTGGTTCGAGAACAGGAGCGGAAGCAGCAGCCACTGCTGCAGAAGGTTTCGATACTGGACGCGAATCACCAGCCGGAATGGAACCACCAGCCTGAAGCATATCCATCTTCTCTAAAAGAGCAATAATACGCTGTTCAAGCTGATCCTCTTTATCCCTCAACGAAGCCAATTCCCGAGTAGAAGCATCCAGTTCTTTTTGTATCTGGGCTATTTGTTGCTCTTTTTCCTCAAGAGAGAGCTTTACCTCTTCGGCATCAGCTTTTAATACATCATTATCACTCTCAAGCTTCGAATTTTCAGCCCGTAAATCACTTATAAGCTGCAGCGCCTTTACTACCCTGCTTTCCAGCTCCTCAAGTTGCTTCATTGATACCATCGAATACCTCCCATATGACCCATTTGTTATTATATCATCTTTTTTCTGTTTATTCTAATTCTCTTCAAGTTTAAGAATAGAAAACATATTAATCCTACACATATAATCGGCACATTTCATCTTTTTTTCAATTAAAACAAGTACTTTATGTTTCATTAATCAGCGAATAGCGTCTACATTAAATATTACTCCACCAATAAAGTAATAACAAGCAAAAACCTGATTCTTGTACAATTTTATTTTTTTAGTATATAGATACATCCATTATTATAACATGAATAGGTTCATTTTATAAAAACCGCAACTTAAAAACAGCACAGTTAACACAAAACCGGAAAAGATTCCTTTTTTTGCGATAAAGTTCGACAAAAAACCCTTTTAGAAAATTACACTGGCAGAACTATAGGCTCTGTAACGGGGATAGCCGGATACTCCCAAGAGTTTATATCCCGCTCCAATTGAAATTGAAAATGTTTCACTGTAAAACCATTCTACCTCTGGGCAAACCATCATCAATGGCAAGAAACCTTCCAATGGAATATCTTCCAGACTCTTTTTTTCTGAATAGGGAGCCGAATAGTAAAACATAACTTCCATCCTCAGCATTCCGACTGCTGTTCGTGGCCCTACTTCTACTCCATACCAATCAAAGGCTCGACTTTCCGAAGAGGTAAAACCGTCAGCGTAAAACGGAGAAAGCCCAAACATTGAAGTCCATGTTTTCTTATTAAAAATATCTGCTCGGAGAGGTTCAAAAAGGTCTCCCTGATTATGCGACATAAAAACATGAGAAAACTCTCCATAAACCGAAAAACCAGGGAAAGCGTAAATCATTTTAAAAGAGGTCTGAAGGGTATATATACCATAATCATGAGTAAAATCACCACTATTATCATATACGCTTTCAGAAAACGGTAAGTTTAAACTTTCCGAAACATAAAACAGAAAGCCATACGAACCGCCTACGAAGTGATCCAACCCTAGGCAGACATCACCAGAAAGCCCCCCTTTTGTCTGCTGATACAAAGGGTGTGTTACCTTCAAAACTGTTCGGTCACTTAAAGAGGCGGCTATTAATGAACCAACATAAAAACCACCATCGGAATGGATTGTAACAAATGGAGAAAGCTGAAAATCACCTAATTGCATACCATGAGTTTGAGGACAAAGTGGTTTACCATAGAGTGCAGGCCATGACAAAAAAAGCACCGCCAAAACGGTGCCTTTTATATAATTCAATTTTTTTTTAAAATCAGCCATTGAGCTGCTTTACAAGTGACTCAAACGCTTTTAAATCGTACACAGCGAGATCAGCAAGAACCTTTCGGTTTAAAATCACACCAGCATTTTTCATGTCATTAATAAGACGGCTGTATGTTGTTCCGCATAATCTGGCGGCCGCATTGATTCGAACGATCCAAAGAGCTCTCATATCTCTCTTACGCGCACGTCTGTGTGCATATGAGTTAGTAAGCGCTCTTCTACGGGCATCCTTTGCTGTTCTAAAAAGAACGGAACGAGCTCCTCGGAATCCCTTAACCGCCTTTAATATTTTTCGCTGCTTTTTTTTGTGGATTGTTCCACTTTTTGCTCTTGGCATTGTTAAATCCTCTTTTACATTAAGCTACAGAGTTAAACGGGGAGGTTACGGCAGAACCTGCTTCTATCCGCGTTTCACTTCTGCTTTTTGCACCCCAAAACGGACGCATAAATCAGGCATAGGGAAGCATTCTTCTGATTCTTTTCTGATCAGCTTCCGCAGATACCGTAGTACCTCTCAAGTTCCGCTTGCGTTGCGGAGACTTACACTCAAGCATGTGGTTGGCAAAAGCCTTTGCACGCTTGATCTTTCCGGAGCTGGTAAACTTGAAACGTTTTTTCGCTCCGCTGTTGCTTTTCATTTTTGGCATTTTATATATCCTTTACTTGATATGCTTAATTATTAATTACGAGATATCGGAGTCAAAATCATCGTCATATTACGGCCTTCGATAGAAGGTGTTTTTTCGACTGTCGAACAATCTGAAAGCTCACCAAGCATCTGCTGCATTTTCTTCATAGCAAGATCACTGTGAATAATTTCACGCCCCCGGAACATCATGGTAACCTTTACCTTATCACCTTTTTCCAGAAATTCACGTGCGTGATTCACCTTATGCTCGTAGTCATGGGCATCAATCGAAGGACGAACCTTAACTTCCTTAAGGTGAACAACCTTCTGCTTCTTTTTTGCCTCTTTCGCCTTTTTAACCTGTTCAAACTTAAACTTGCTATAATCCATGATTCTGACAACTGGCACATCCTGCATGGATATTTCTACAAGATCAAGTTCACTCTGTTCGGCAAGCTCTAGAGCTTTTTCAAGTGTAACGATTACCGGCTCATCACCGTCGCCAACTAGCCTGACAGACTCCGCTTTTATCATATCGTTTATACGATACTCTTTACCCGATGCTGTTTTGCTACGGGGTTTTCGGTTATTTAAAGCTATGACTTCCTCCTATGAAGCTTCCAGGTTGCCTGTATGCTTCCTGTTAATATTATCTTACCGCAACCCATCAGACTGCGACAGTTCAACATTCACAGACATTATCCGCAAATATTCTGTCAGAATTTCATAATGGGGGGATATTTATCAACTATATTTTTTTAGTTTTGACTTATTACTGCTCTTTTTTCATTATATATCCGCCCCAATCACCACTGGTGGTAAAAAAAACAGCTGTAAACGCCTTTGAAAAGGCTGAAGAGACATAATCTTTCCATTTTAGACCAAAACCACTCAGCAAAAGATACCCCCCGATTCTAACCCGGCTTTCAAGTTCATTAATAGAAATTTCTGTAAGCGAGATCGGTATATTGGCAACGACTACGTCAAAAGGACCAGCATTAAATTGTTTAATGCCGCAATTTACAACTTTCACCCGACAGCGATTATATAAGCTGTTTTTTTCTGTCATAAGGCAGGCATCAGCCGAAATATCGCACGCCACAACCTCACCAAACCCCAATTTTGCTGCATATATTGAAAGCACTCCGCTACCGCTTCCGATATCGGCACAGCTTGACTCTTGTGGATAGACATATTTAAGGACCTCCCTGATCATTCCCACGCATATTCGGCTAGTTGGGTGAACACCAATACCGAAAGTTCCTCGAGCATCTATACCGATAACACAACGTGTACCCCCCATACCGTACTTTTTTTCTAATACTTCGGCCGAAGGTGAATTCTCATCTATTTTGCAAACAGTTAAACCGTCACCAATGTCTTCGACATCAATATAATCAAGCCATCGATCACTGTAGTCGGACAAGAGGGGAGTAACCGTGCCAACAATATTCAATTTATCCAGTATTCTGTAAGCAGCATCACTTTCAAAAAAAAGTGCAATAATTGCAATATTATCATCCCCTGCTTCACTAATTGATACTGAAGATGCACCCGCTTCAAAAAGCGCAGATTCATACTCTTCGGTTTGCTCATTTTTTATCACAATTTTTAACTGGAACATCGCTTTAAAACCTCAGTATAAGCTAATTACGATATGCCCTATCTCTTGGCTCTAATGCGATCATAGAGATTATTTTTACAGAATCATCAATACGTAAAGATATCTTTTTTGACATATAAGCTCCCCTAAATCAGATTTTATTCTCAAATTCATTTTAATTAAAGTCAATATTAAAATACTCTAAACTATATCTGCATTTCACAAGCTCTCTTCAAGCAAATCAGACCGAAGGTATCCAACTCCGAATTAAGTGTTAACCTGCAACTATATGATTGACTAATCGCTCACCCCCGCTAATATAGACTAAAATTATATAATGAAAAAAAGGCTTAACCCCAATGATAAGCGATCTTACAGAAAAGGTAATCTACCTTTTAACAGAAAAAAAAGGCATTCCCATCAACGAGATGAAAACCACCCTATCCCGGTTAACACCGGAAGAATTTAATACTATCGTAATCACACTTCTTGATAAAGACGGAAGTGAACTTTTTGAACTTTTTAACTATTATCTGATACTCTTTAAAGATATAGACAAAATAAAGGAACTTCTTGGAAGTCCTCTGATATCAATTGACGTTTTGGAAAAAATACTTCTTATCTCATATACTCGAGCCAAGATTCAGGGAATTGAAGAAGACCAAGCTCTAGATAACATTCTTATTTTTATTAATCAAAGCAGATATCTTGAACTCTTGTTACACTCGGACATAATTTCCAAGGATCGCATGCTTTCTTACTATTTGCTTACAAAACTTGATAGACAGGGTATTGATACTTTTTTTAACTCGAACCCTTCAATTAAAGATTTTTTAAACGGTTTTATCCGGTTACCCGATAGAACCATTAAGGCTATCCTTTTACGCAACCCCGATCTTTTCGGCTATATTTCGCTTTTTCTTAAAACCATGGAAAACGAAAAGGCTGAAAGTTTTGTAAAACAGTTTAGAGTCGAAATAGAAGAGATGGAGGCGACAAAAAGGATTGTTCTTGATTTAAGTGAACGCTTCAATATACACAACGAAAAGAAGTTGCCACTCTCCGAAAGAAACAAGGAAAGACTATCTGAAATAATTAGAAAAGTAAAATCCATGAACAACATCTTTAATACCGTTTACACTTTAGAGCACGAAGGAGTCATCATTGACAGCGTAGAGAGAACACTCATAATGGAAATAATGCAAAACCCGGTATTTAAGGATATTCTGGAAAAATTCAGCGCCCGCCAAACAGAAGAACTTTCTGCCTGATACCGACTAGCGTCCGAAACAGACGGTTAAACCGCCTGTTTCTTTATATCATCAATAAGATCTTCTATATTCATCGATACACCTTTCTGCGAACCGCGGGTCCTTACAGAAACACTTCCCTCTTCAACCTCTTTGTGACCTATAACACAGACATAGGGGGCTTTAGAGGTTACCGCTTCTCGTATCTTGTAACCCATAGTTTCATTTCGAAGATCCATTTCAACACGTATACCTTCTGAACGAAGATTATCACGCCCGCGCTTAACGTCATCAATAACATCTTCGCCAACATTTAAAAGCATAACCTGAACAGGCGCAAGCCAAGCTGGAAATGCTCCTTTGTAATGCTCAATAAGAATACCAAAAAATCGCTCAAGCGACCCCAAAAGAGCCCGGTGAATCATTATTGGACGATGCTCAGCACCGTCGGCTCCGGTATATGTCATGTCAAATCTTTCGGGCAAATTGAAATCAAGTTGCAGTGTAGAGAGCTGCCATTGGCGGCCAATCGCGTCAACAACCTTGACATCTATTTTGGGACCGTAAAAGGCTCCATCACCCTCGTTTAAGCTGTACTCGACACCAAGATGTTTAAGCGATTCGGCAAGCGCCGCTTCGGACTTTTGCCATATCTCAACAGAACCGACTGCCTTTTCCGGACGGGTTGATAAATAAACCTGAAATTGCTCAAATCCAAAACTCTTGAGCATAAATATCATAAACTTGAATGTGCGGCTAATCTCTTCGGTAAGCTGATCTTCACGAATAAAAAGATGTGCATCATCTTGCGTAAACCCACGAACACGCAACAGACCGTGAAGAGTTCCCGATTTTTCATAGCGATAAACAGTACCAAACTCGGCCCAGCGAAGTGGAAGATCACGATAACTGCGCTTTTCAGATTTATAGAGTATAATGTGGAAAGGGCAATTCATCGGTTTTACATAGTAATCTTCACCGTCAATATCCATCGCAGAATACATTCCGTCTTTGTAAAAGTCAAGGTGTCCGGAAATTTCCCAAAGACGTGAACGTCCAATATGCGGAGTATAGACTATATCATAACCGTTACGGTAATGCTGTTTTTTCCAGAAGTCTTCAATAACTGTTCTTATTCTGGCACCTTTAGGTGTCCACATTGTAAGCCCAGGACCTACGTCTTGAGAAAACTCGAAAAGAGACATCTCTTTTCCGATTTTGCGGTGATCTCTCTCTTTGGCCTCTTCAAGCAGATCAAGATGTTTTTTAAGCTGCTTCTTATCTGGGAACGAAACCCCATAGATACGCTGAAGCATCTGATTTTTTTCGTTGCCCCTCCAGTAAGCACCGGCAACTTTGGTCAACTTGACAGCACCAATTACAGATGTATTGATTATGTGAGGGCCACGACAAAGATCAGAAAATTCACCTTGCTCGTAAACAGTTACTGTATCAGTCTCAAGATCATCAATCAGTTCGACCTTGTAGGTCTCACCCATTTTCTCGAACTTTGAACGGGCATCTTTACAGCTAAGCACTGTACGCTTAACAGAAAGAGCCTCTGCCAAAATCTTCTCTATCTCTTTTTCTATTTTTTCAAGGTCATCTGGAGTAAAACTTGTTTTACAGTCAAAATCGTAGTAGAAGCCATTATCGATTGATGGCCCTATTGCATACTTTGCGTCGGGATAAAGTCGCTTGACGGCTTGCGCAAGAATATGCGAAGTCGAGTGCCAGTAAATTGATTGTCCAGTATCATCTTTAAAGGTATGAACAGTTAAAGACGCATCCTTCTCTACTACATAAGTTAAATCAACTAGTTCACCATCAATAGCTGCAGCAACAGCTGCTTTTTGAAGACCGGCACCGATTTTCCCAATAAGGTCGTATACCGTAGTTCCCTTGGCAGCCTCCAGTAACGAACCATCAGGAAGCTTGATAGAGATATTTTCCACGGTAAACCCCCTCTCTCTTGAATTTTTGGGCGGTGCTGGATTCGAACCAGTGACCTCCTGCGTGTCGAGCAGGCGCTCTAACCAACTGAGCTAACCGCCCCCAAGTGGATGATATTTTATCAGGGGCGGTTAAAGTCAACTTTTTTTTACGGCTTCAATAGCAGCCTCGTAGTCTGGCTCTTGTCCAATTTCAGGAACCTGCTCGCTGTACACAATCTTGCCGTCCGCATCCGCAACGATTACCACCCGTGACAGTAAGCTTTGTAGTGGCCCGTCAGTTATATCAACTCCGTAATCTTTTCCAAAACTGTTGTCCCTCATCTCTGAAAGCATCGAAACATTATCCAGACCTTCAGCTCCGCAAAAACGACCTTGTGCAAATGGTAAATCTCTGGATATACAAAGTACAACAGTATTCTGAAGAGAGCCCGCCTCTTTGTTAAAACGACGAACCGAGGCAGCACAGACTCCAGTATCTACACTTGGAAAAACATTAAGAACAAGCTTTGAACCTTGAAAATCCGTAAGTTTTTTATCAGAAAGATCTGCTGCTGTTAACGAAAAATCTTTCAGTTTTGTACCAACAGACGGTACTGTACCCGATGTATGTATTGTGTCACCATGTAGTTTAATTTCTGCCATGATATCCTCCTTGTTTTTTTATTTAACCCTGCCTTTAATTACCGGTTTTAATTAAACCTTTTTATAGCAAAAGAGAAAGCGTTCATTCCAATATACCTATTATCTGTATAGTTACAAGAATATGTCGAAAAAAAACCAATCAGACAAGCAATATAATTTATCACAAAACAATAGATAATAAGAAACAGTGTACCAGATAATTATGATTAGCAAATTTATTCAAACATCCTTCTCTTTATTAAAATATAATGATATATAGAAATTAATCAACTTTTTTTTTAGATAACCCATTTTTCATTTTTGAAGCAGATTTACGTTTTTACAAATATAAAAAAATTACCACAATTTACTTGACAATATTTACTCATTTGCACTATTTTGCAATTGTATTGATAATCTTTAGCAGGTCAAAAATGAAAACATATCTACAAAAATTCAAATGCCTTGGTGACGAAACACGAATTCGTATTCTGAGACTTCTTTTAATTTCGAAAAAGGAGCTCTGTGTGTGCGAGATTGTGGACGCACTGGATGTTCCGGTTTATACGATTTCCAAACACCTAAAAGAGCTTAAAAATGCTGGGCTTATAGGCGAAAAGAGAGAAGGCAAATTTATCTTTTACTCTCTGATAAAAACAGATGATGCTTTTTTTGAGAGCATTTTGTCGGCTGTATCTAATATTCCAGGTGATCTCTTCAAGACAAACAAAGAGGCCTTAAAAAAACGGCTTAAACTACGGGAGAACGGAGCTTGTGTTATTGGCATGAAGCAATAGACACTCAACAGCTTTGCATTAGGAGACGAATATGCAAAATAAAAAAAAGTTTTTAATAATCATTATCGCTTTTCTGGCATTCTATTTTATACCATTTAACAGCGGAACAATTCAAAACGCTTTAATGGAAGCGTTTCATATGATGCAGGAGTACGCGCGCCTTCATGTACTTCTTTGCCTGGTGCCAGCATTCTTTATTGCCGGCGCAATCGGGAACTTTGTTAGCCAGGGAGCAGTACTCAAGTATCTTGGTGCAAAAGCTAATAAGTTTCTTGCCTACGGTGTGGCATCTGTTTCGGGTGCCATACTTGCAGTCTGTTCATGCACAGTGCTGCCTCTTTTTGGTGGAATTTATAAACGTGGAGCAGGTCTTGGCCCAGCAATTACATTTCTATATTCGGGTCCGGCAATAAACGTTCTGGCAATTATTCTGACGGCTCGTGTTCTGGGACTTCGTCTGGGTATTGCTCGAGCTTTGGGTGCTATTATCTTTTCCATAGTAATTGGCCTTGCAATGCATTTTATCTTTTTAAAAGAAGAGCACGCCCGCAACAAAGATCTCTCACTTGTTGTTCCAAACGACGACAATCCCCGCAAGCTATGGCAAACAGCTCTTAATATTTTTTCCATGGTAGGCATTCTTATATTCGTCAACTGGGGACGTGACAGTTCAATAAGCTGGTGGAATAGTATCTTTGAATACAAGTTTCATATTACCACTGTGTTTGGAGCTATTCTTCTGTTTACTCTTTATCGATGGTTTACAAAAGATGAACTAAAAAGCTGGGTCGTTTCCAGTTATGACTTCTCGCTTCAGATTATGCCGCTACTTTTCGCCGGAGTTCTGATTGCTGGATTTCTTCTCGGGCGTCCAGGTAACGAGGGGATTATTCCTTCGGCATGGATATCGACACTTGTTGGCGGCAACTCTTTAGCAGCAAATTTTTTCGCGTCGATCGTTGGTGCATTTATGTATTTCGCGACTCTGACAGAAGTACCGATTATGCAAGGGCTTATCGGTAACGGCATGGGTGAAGGCCCAGCACTGGCTCTTCTTTTGGCTGGCCCAGCATTATCGCTGCCATCCATGCTTGCAATCAGGGGAATGATTGGAACAAAAAAAACAGCAGTATACATAATCTTAGTAGTAATTATGTCGACTGCAAGCGGCATGATATATGGAGCTCTTATTTAATTAAACATAAAACATACTTTTCTATCCCCGCCTGTGGCGGGGATAGAAAACGGATCATCTTTTCCCGACCAGAAGACTGGAAGAACAAAGGGGATCACCTGCCTCTCATAAGAGAGGGAAAGTAATGCTAATAAGAAGGAGAATTTCAAAATGGAAAACAGTAATCAAAAGCGGGTACTATTTGTCTGCATACACAACTCGGCTCGTAGCCAGATGGCCGAGAAATTTTTAAACGAACTGGGAAACGGTAGTTATAAGGCCGAAAGTGCCGGCATCGAGCCTGGAAAACTTAACCCTTATGTAATAGCTGTTATGAAAGAAGCTGGATACGACATATCGCATCACGCAACAAAATCGGTTTTTGATTTTTACGATAAGGGTAGCCTCTATGATTACCTTGTCACGGTATGCGATACAGAAGCAGCAGAAAAATGTCCGCTTTTTCCTGGCAAGGTAACAAGGCTTCACTGGGGTTTTCCCGATCCTTCATCGGCACAGGGCAGTGAAGAAGAGAAGCTTCAGTTTGCACGCACCGTCCGTGACAGCATTAAGGCAAAGATAGAAGAGTTTATTGAAGATGACTCCAAAAGCTAAAGGAAGAACTACATGAAAAAATCAGAAATATCATTTTTTGAAAAATACCTCACTATT
>Ga0116151_10005046_pt1 | contig 11497 bp, 6 predicted proteins | sample AD_UKC117_MetaG_FD_89893 | JGI IMG/M metagenome (GOLD analysis project Ga0116151, IMG submission 89893) | Active sludge microbial communities of municipal wastewater-treating anaerobic digesters from Hong Kong - AD_UKC117_MetaG | ecosystem: Engineered > Bioreactor > Anaerobic > Digestate... | reverse complement strand
TCCACCGCCGCCTTCGCGCCTGCCGGCGCTCCTACATGAACCGCCGCGCGTCCCGGCCCGCCTGTAGGAGCTGCGGCAGCTGCGCACCTGGCGGTCCGGCAAATGACGCGCAAGCGGCACTCCATCGCCGCCTTCGCGCCTGCCGGCGCTCCTACATGAACCGCCGCGCGTCCCGGCCCGCCTGTAGGAACTGCGGCAGCTGCGCACCCGGCGGTCCGGCAAATGGCGCGCACAGCACTCCACCGCCGTCCTCGCGCCTGCATCGAGCCGGGTTGCGGTGGCGTGCGTGTGGCCGTGGTGGGTTTCATGTAGGAGCGCCGGCAGGCGCGAATGAAACGGTTCGGGATGCGACCTGCGTGCACGACGTCGCCGCTCATTCTTCCGCTTGCTCCTCCTCGTCTTCCCCCACCACCGCTTCCACACCCGCGGCGGCGACATCCACCGTGGTCTCGACCACGGTCGCGGTGACGCTGACGGCGGTGGCGGCGACCGTGACCACGGCGCCGGCCACGGCGGTGACGGCGCAGCCGCCGAGGCACAAGGCCGCAAGCAGGCAGAGTGCCAGCGAGCGCGCCGCGGATCCCGTCTTCTTCATCCCGTCGTTCCTTGGAAGCCCAGCAACCCGCTCTCGCGCCGGGTCGCCTGCAACACGCCATTCTCCAGCAAGCCCTCGCGTTCGGCCATCAGGCTGAAGGCCTTGCGCGCGCGCGTGATCGCGGTGTAGATCAGCTCGCGCGTGAGCACGTTGCCACTCTGCGCGGCCAGCACCAGCGTCGTGTGCTCGAACTCCGAGCCCTGGCTCTTGTGCACCGTCATCGCGAACGCCGTCTCGACGTGGGCGAGGCGGCTCACCGCGACCGAGCGCAAGGCCTCGCCGTCGAGGAAATGCACGCGCAGGCCGCCACCCTCGGCCGCCGGCAGGGTGATGCCGATGTCGCCGTTGAAGACGCCGAGCGCGGGGTCGTTGCGGGTGACCATGACCGGGCGCCCCGGATACCAGCTGCCGCGCGGCGACAGCAGGCGCGCGCGTGCGAGCGCGTGCTCGATCGCGCGGTTGAGCCCGGCCACGCCCCAGTCGCCCTCGCGCACCGCGCACAGCACGCGGAAGCGGTCGAAGGCCTTCAGGATGTCCGCCGCCCACGCCGCGTGCGCCGCGCCGTCCTTGCCCGCGGGACCGCGCGCGAGCCGCTCCAGATAGTCGCGGTAACAGGCGGACGCGCCCTCGCGGCCGTCGAGCGCGAGCGCGATCACCGCCGCCACCGGCCCGCCCTCGACTCCGTGCAGCGCACCGCTGGCGTCCTCGCGCAGCAGGCGCGCGGGCAGGGCCGGGTCGCGCGCCGCGTTCACCGCGAGCGCGAGCGCGCCGATCGGGCCCTCGAAGCGCCGGCTTACGCGCAGCATAACGGTGTGCTGGGCGAGCGCGGGCGCCGTGCCTGCAGCCGCCAGGTAGCGCGCGGGCAGGGCCTCGCCGGTGGTGGCGAGCAGGTAGCGCGCGGTCTCGGCGTCGTAGCGTCCCGCCTCGGCGTCGCGGCAGAGGTCGCCGAGCACCGCGCCGGCCTCGACCGAGGCGAGCTGGTCCTTGTCGCCGAGCAGCACCAGGCGCGCGCCGGGCGGCAACGCTTCGAGCAGCGCGGCCATCATCTCCAGGTGCACCATCGAGGCCTCGTCGACGATCACCACGTCGACATCGAGCGGGTTGCCGGCGTGGTGGCGGAAGCGCCGGGTGTCGGGGCGGGCGCCGAGCAGCGCATGCAGGGTGCGCGCCGCGCCGATGCGGCGGGTCAGCGCGGCGAGGTCGAGGTGTGCGCCCAGGCTGTGCTGCAGGGCCTGCAGCGAGCCGTCGATGGCCTGGCGCAGGCGCGCGGCGGCCTTGCCGGTGGGCGCGGCGAGCGCGATGCGCAGGCGCTCGGGCGCCGGGTGGGTGGCGAGCAGCAGGGCGAGCAGGCGCGCGGCGGTGTAGGTCTTGCCGGTGCCGGGGCCGCCGGTGAGGATGCTCAGCCGCCCGCGCAGCGCGATCGCGCAGGCGAGCTTCTGCCAGTCGATGGCGTCCTTACGCGCCGCAGCATCGGCTGGGGTCGGAAAGAGGCGGTCCAGCCAGGTGCGCGCGCGCGTCTCGTCGACCGCCTCGGGGCGCGCGCAACGCTCAACTACCGCGGCGGCGACGCTGCGCTCGTATTGCCAGTAGCGGCGCAGATAGAGCCGGGGCGCGTCGTCGGGCCCGTCGATCAGCAGCGGCTGGCCGAGCTCGGGGTCGCGGCCGACGCGGCGCACCACCGGGCTCTGCTGCAGCACGGCGAGCCAGGCTGCAGGATTGGCGGGAAGGCTGGCCCATAGTGCGGCGATCGCCGGCTGGGCCTCCACCGGCCAGGCCAGCAGGTCCTGTTCGGCCGTGGCGAGCGGGGCGAGCGGCAGGCAGCTGTGGCCGCGGCCCTCCATGCGCGCGAGCACGGCGGCGGCCACCAGCAGCGCCGGCGGCGCGTCCGGGTCGAGGCTGGCGACGAAGCGGGCGAAGGCGCTGTCGAGCTGGCGCAGCAGGCCGGCGTCGGTCCACGCGTCGAGGGTGGCGAGCAGGGTTGCGGTCGCTGCAGCGGTCGGTGTCCGGGGCGATTGCCCGGCACGGCTGCTGGTCAGCCCCATGCCGGGTGCCATCGACGCATGCGACGGTGCGGTGGTGGACGACGCGAGCGGGGATGCGCCGGCAGTCGCGGGGGAGGCGTGGATGGGGCTCATGCCAGGGAGGCCTCGTCGGCGAGCAGGTGGTCCAGGGTGTCGAGCAGCGCGAGCAGCGCCGGCGTTGCGGGGATGGCGTACTCGCCGCGCGCCGGCCCGTCGATGCCGCGCAGGAAGAAATACAGCGCGCCGCCGAGCTGGCGCGCGGGCTCGTAGGCCCCGCCCAGGCGTGCGCGCAGCAGGCGATGCAGCGCGAGCAGGTAGATCGCCGCCTGCACGTCGTAGCGGTGATGCGCCATCGCCGCCTCGAGCGCGGCGCGGTCGTAGGCGGCGCCGTCCTCGCCCAGGCTGTTCGACTTGTAGTCCAGCACCCAGTAGCGCCCCTCGTGCTCGAAGACCAGGTCGGCGAAGCCCATCAGCATGCCGTGCAGCTCGCGCTGCGGCAGCGCGGGGCGGGGCTGGCCGTGCAGCAGCCCGCGCTGGCACAGCGCGTCCACCGCCTGCGCCTGCAGGTGCGCGGACGGCAGCCAGAACTCCATCTCGGTGATCAGCACGCGCAGGTCCTGCAGCGCCGCGCCCAGGCTGGGCAGGCGGGCGGCGAGCAGGGCGCGCATCCACTCCACCAGCTCGTGGGCGCGCTCGCCATGGCCGGCACGCTCGCAGCGCCGGCGCAGCGCGGCTTCCAGGCCCGGGTTGTCGGCGAGCGCGAAGCCCTCCGCCGCCAGCCACTCGAGCAGGTCGTGGAGGAAGTCGCCGGCGAAGGCGCCGCGCGGGAAGCGGTGCCAGGGCGGCGGGGCGCCGTCGCGGCGGGCGAGCATGGCGCCGGACATCGCCAGCGTGCCTGCGGGGGCTGCTGCGGCGTCCGCATCGGCAGGTCCGGCGAGCGCCTCGTCGGCGGCCGGGCGGCGGACGTGGGCGGGCCGGATGGGATCGGCCTCGAGCGCTTCGGGGCCGTCCTCGTTGACGCCGCCCGGCGGCACGAGGATCGGCGTGGGTCAAGGTCGCGCACCAGTGCGGAGAAGCTGCCGAGCGACCAGCGGCGCTCGAAGTCGGCGCGGTAGGGCGGACTGTCCTGCAGCGGTGGCAGGGCCTCGCGCCGGCACAGCAGGGTGTGCGCTTCCTCCGGCGCTGCGGCTTCGAGGGCGATGCGCGTGCGGCCGTCGCTGTCCGCGTCCCCGGCAGTGTCCGTCTCCTCGGCGGCGGCCGCGGCCAGCGCCTGTAGCGGCGCGAGCCAGGCCGCCTCGTCGAGCGCGGCGCCGCCGGAGAGTAGCTGACCCGGCGCGCTGCGATGGGTCTGGCAGGCCTTGCCGTTGCCGATCTTTACCGCGGCGAAGCCCATCCACAGCGCGTGGCGGGCGCGCGTGAGCGCGACGTAGAACAGGCGCAGGTCCTCGCGCAGGCGCTCGGCCTCGGCGCGTTCAAGGTCGGCGTCGCCGTAGTCGAGCTTGAGCTGGCGCCGGCCGTCGGCGTCGGCGAGCTTGAGGTAGCGCGCGGTCCGGCGCTCCACCGCGCGGAAGCTGGTGGCGAACGGCAGGCAGACCAGCGGGTATTCCAGTCCCTTGCTCTTGTGCACCGTGACCACCTTGACGAGGTCGGCGTCGCTCTCCAGGCGCACCACCTGCTCCTCGCCGCCGCCGCTGCCGCCGGCCTCGATCGCCATCGCCAGCCAGCGCACCAGCGCGGCCTCGCCCTCGAGCGTGGCGCTGGCCTGCTGCAGCAGCTCGGCCAGGTGCAGGAAGTTGGTGAGCCGGCGCTCGCCCTCGGGCTCGGCCAGCCAGCGCGCGGGCAGCTCGAGCAGGTGCAGGCTGCGGCGCAGCATGGTGAGCACGCCGAGCTCGCGCCACGCGGCGTGCAGCGCGCGGAACTGTTCGCTGCGCGCGTCGAAGGCCGCGTCCGAGCTCGCCAGCCAGGCCAGCTCGGCGATCGACAGCCCCACCGTGCGGGTGGCGAGCGCGGCGCGCACCAGGCGGGCGTCGAGCGGCGAGGCCGCCGCGCGCAGCCAGTGCAGCAGGTCGCGCGCCTCGTCGCTGGCGAAGACCGAGTCCTTGTCCGACAGATACACCGAGGCCACGCCGCGCCGGCGCAGCGCGCGCCGCACCTCGGCGGCCTCGCGCCCGCTGCGCACCAGCACGGCGATGTCGGCCGGGCGCAGGCGCTGGAAGTCCTTGCCGGGCGCCTGGAAGCCGGCGTGCTCGTCGTTGAGCCAGGCGACGATGCGCTCGGCGCAGCGCGCGGCGAACAGGCGGCGGACCTCGCCCGTGCCGCGCAGCGCCAGGTCGTGGTGGATGAGCAGCGCCGGCGCCACGCCGCCGTCGGCCCGGAAGACCTCGTCGCGCCCCTTCGCCGCCACCGGCTCGAAGGGCAGGGCGTTGTCCGCCGCGTCGCGAAAGCCGAAGGCGCCCGCACCGGGGCGCTGCTCGGCCTGCGCGAACCAGGTGTTGACCGCGCTTACCAGCGCCTTCGCCGAGCGGAAGTTGGTGCCCAGCATGTAGTGCCGGCCGGCGGTGGCGCGGCGGGCCTGCAGGTAGCTGTAGATGTCCGCGCCGCGAAAGCCGTAGATCGACTGCTTGGGGTCGCCGATCAGCAGCAGCGCGCTGCGCGGGTCGTCGTCCGCGGCGCGGTAGAGCGCGTCGAACAGGCGGTACTGCAGCGGCGAGGTGTCCTGGAACTCGTCGATCAGCGCCACCGGGTACTGGGCGAGGATGCGCTCGCGCAGGCGCGCGCCCTGCGGGCCGGCGAGGGCGCGGTCGAGGCGCTCGAGCAGGTCGGCGAAGCCGAAGCTGCGCGCCTGGTGCTTGAGCGCGGCGAGGCGCTCGCCGACCCGGGTGGCGGCGTGCACCCGCAGCGCGCTGCGCGGGTCGCGCAGGGCTCCGAGGGCCTGGATCAGGCGGGCGAAGGCGGCGAAGTGCTCGGGCAGCGCGGGCGCCGGGGCGTCGGCCTTGCGCGCTTCGCGCAGGCCGTCGGGGGTGAGGCGGTGGCGGGCGCTGTCGCTGAGCTCGAGCTTGCGCTCGAGCGGGTTGCGCGCCCACTGCTCGAGCGTCTCCAGCCAGGGCGTGTAGTAGCGCTCGTGCAGCCGGGTGCGATTCCACTGTCTGGCGTTGGCGGCGAGCTCCTCGTCGAGCCAGTCCTTCATCGCGCGCGCGCGCTCGGCCCAGCCTTGCGCGAGCGCGATCAGCGCACGGCGGTGGGCGCTGCCGACGCGCTCGATCAGCGTGGCCAGCGATTCGCCACCGGCCGGATCGCGCCGCGCTTCGGGCCGCCCGACCGGATCCTCCTCGCCCGCCTGCCCCGCGCCGTCGTCCCGCTGCGCGCCCTGCAGCGGCTGGCCGACCAGCTCGCGCACGTCCGCGACCAGGGCATGCACGTCGGCCCATTGCGAGAGCGCGAGCTCCAGCGCCTCGCCGGCGAGCGGGTAGCAGTGCTGGCGCCAGTAGTCCTGCGCGGCTTCGGTCAGCAGCACGCTCTCGTCGGCGGCGAGTTCCTCGTCGAAGGGGGTGCCGCTGTCGAAGGCGTGCTCGCGCAGCATGCGCTGGCACCATGCGTCGATGGTGAACACCGCCGCGTCGTCCATGGCCTCGGCCGCCATCGCCAGGCGCCAGGCGGCGTTGCGGCGCGCGGCCGGGTCGGGGTAGGCGGCGAGCAGCGCGTCGAGCAGGGGGTCGGGTTCACGCCCTGACTCCTCGTCGCGGAACCAGGCCGCGGCCTCGCGCAGGCGTTCGCGGATGCGCTCGGAGAGCTCGCGCGTGGCGGCGCGGGTGAAGGTCATCACCAGGATCTCGGCGGGCAGCAGCGGGCGCACGAAGGCGGTGTCGGCGTCGCCGTGGCCGAGCACCAGGCGCAGGTAGAGCGCGGCGATGGTCCACGTCTTGCCCGTGCCGGCGCTGGCCTCGATGAGGCGGCTGCCGCGCAGCGGGAAGCGTACGGGGTCGAGTCGGTGGCTCATCGGGCGGGCTCCAGGGGCGCGGATGCGGGGTGGGGGATGGCCTCGGCGTGGCTCTCGATCCAGTCGAGCAGCGGGGCGTAGAGTTCGCGCGCGAGGTGCCCGAAGCGGCCGTCCTCGGTGAGGGTGGCATAGTCGGGGTAGCAGCGCGCGAGGCTGGCTTCCTCGACCTCGCCGCGGCGGTGTTCGCTGCCCTCGTAGGCCTCGGCCGGCTTGCCGCCGCCGACCAGCGCGAGCGCGCTGCGCGCCGCCACCGGCAGCGGCTCGCCGAGGCCGGCGATCCAGGCCTCGATCAGGCGGGCGAGCAGGGCGCGCGCGACGGCGGGGTCGGTGGGGACGATGTGGACGCTGGCGTCGCGGCCGACCAGCAGGCCGCCGCTCGGGCAGTCGGCGGCGGCGGCGAGCAGGCTGCGCACCCAGGGCTGCAGCAGGCGCCAGGGGCGCAGCGTGCCCTTGTCGGCGTCCTCGAGCAGGCGGCCGGGGTCGTGGGCGAGCCACAAGGGCAGCTCGTGCGCGTCGGCGCGCACGCGGTGGTCGAGCCAGTCTTCCATGAGCGCCCCGGCGTGCTCGAAGCGCAGGCTGCGGCGCTCGGCGTCGAGCGGATGGCTTGCGCGTGCCAGCCGCCACGCGCGCAGCAGCGGCAGCACGGCCTCGCCGAGCGCGGCGCGGGCGCGCAGGCCGAGGCCGCCGATCGGCAGCCGGCCGGCGCGCTGGATGCGCAGCAAGTGTGCCTCGACCGCGGTTTCGAGCGCGAAGGCGGGCAGCTCGCCTGGCTTCAGGCTGGCGAGCTCGGCGAGCACCGCGCCGGCGAGCTCGTCGACCAGGCCGTGCTCCTCGAGGCCGTCGAAGCCGAAGGCCTCCTCGTCGGGCAGGGCCTCGTCGGCGTCCTCGTACACCACGCCGAGGCGCTCGCGGAAGAAGACCTTGACCGGGTTGCGCAGGAAGGCCGCGAGCGCGCTGATGGTGAGCGGCACCGCGGGATCGGGGAGGAAGGGCGGCAGCGCCGGAGCGGCAGGCTCGCCGCGGGCGGGACGGACTGCGCCGCCCGCGGCTTCTGCGGCCGCCTGCTCGCCCTGCGCCGCGCCCGCTGCAGTGTCGACGTACGTGGTGTCGACGTGCGCGGCGCGCCATTCGCGCGCGTAGGTGAACAGCGGCGTGCCCGGCTCGAAGTAGCGCCGGCTGAAGGGTTGCAGCGGGTGCGCGCGGGTGCGTTCGGCCACCACCTCCGGCGACCAGCCGGCGGCGAGGTAGTCGCGCAGCTGGGCGACCAGCACCGAGGGCGGCTGCGCGCTGTTGTCGCGCACGTTGAAGCCGCACCAGCTCAGGTAGAGCACGCGGCGCGCCGAGAGCAGGGCCTCGAGCATGAGCTGGCGGTCGTCGTCGCGGCGGGCGCGGTCGCCGGGGCGCTGCTGCCCGGGCAGGGCCATGAGGTCGAAGTCGCTGCGCGGGCTGCGGCGCGGATAGTCGCCGTCGTTCATGCCGAGCAGGCAGACCACCTCGAAGGGGATCGCGCGCATCGGCATGAGCGTGCAGAAGGTGACCCCGCCGGCGCGGAAGCGCTTGTCGAGCGCGGGCGTCTCGAGCGCGCTCAGCCAGGCCTCGGCGGCGACGTCGAGCGGCAGCTCGGCCTCGAAGCGGGCCTCGTCGCAGGCCTCGATCCAGCGCTCGAGGGCGTCGTCGAGCGCGGCCAGGGTCTGGCGGTCGGCGTCGTCCACCGCGCGCACCAGGTCGGCGAGCAGGGCGCGCAGGCGCCCGGCCCAGGCCGCGGGGGTGGCGGGCCGCCGGCTGTCGGCCTGCCAGCGGATCAGGCGCTCGACCAGGCGGGCGAGGGCGCCGGCGAGCTCGGCGTCGAGGCCGCCGACCTCGTCGTAGGGCTCGATGCCGGCGAAGGGCGCCTCGACGTCGGCCTCCGATCGCCCGGCGGCGTAACCCATCAACATGCGGCGCAGGCCGAAGAGCGCGCTGTTCTGCTCGCCGCAGGCGTCCAGCCCCAGCCCGGCGCGATGCGCGGCGTCCAGCCCCCAGCGGATGCCGGCGCCGCTCATCCACCGGGTGAGCCGCGGCAGGCCGTCTTCGGCGAGGCCGAAGCGGGCGGCGATGGCGGGCACGTCGAGCAGCGCGCCGAGGTCGGACAGCCGGCAGCGGTCGTGCCGGATGCGCAGCAGCCACTCCACCGCGCTCATCAGCGGGCTGCTCGCGCGCGCCGACAGGTCGGCGATGTCGAAGGGGATGTGGCGCGCGTCGTGGCGGCCGTACTGGCCGAAGACCGCGCGGATCGACGGCGCGAAGTCGTCGATCGAGGGCACCATCACGACGATGTCGCGCGGGCGCAGGGGTTTGCCTGCGTCCTCGCGGGCGAGCAGGGCGAGGAGCTGGTCGTGGAGGATCTCGAGTTCGCGCACCGGGCTGTGGGCGAGGTGGAAGACGATCGAGCGGTCCTCGGCCGGCACGGGCGGGCGCGGATGCTCGGCGAGCGGGGTGAGGTCGCGGATGTGGCGCTGGACCTGGACGAGCAGCGCGGGCGCGGCGCCGTCGTGCGCGTCGTCTTCGTCGTCGAAGAGGTCGATGCGGGCGAGCGGAAAGCGCGCGCGCGTCTGCTCGGTGTCGTCGAAGGCGTCGAGCTGGCGCACGAAGTCGCGCGCCTGGCGGCCCCAGGCGGCGAGCAGCGGGTGGGCGTGGAGGTGCATCGCGTCCAGCCCGACGTCCTGCAGCTCGCGCCCCTCGCGCAGCGGATGGCGGCGGCGCGCGATGCGCAGCCACTCGCGTCCGTCCAGGATGTCGGCCCAGTGGAAGCGGCAGGGGTTGGGGATGGCGAGCAGCACCTGCGCGTGGCGCGACAGCGCGGCGAGCAGCTGCAGCGTGGGCAGCGGCACGTGGGTCATGCCGAAGAGCACGACGCGGCGCGGCAGGGCGGCGGCCGGACGCAGGGCGGTGTCCTCGGCCATCGCCGCCAGCGCGGCGAGCACGCGGTCGTGCAGCTGCGGCCGGGTGAGTGCGCGCTGCTGCGGCTCGAGCTCGTCGAGCACGCGCTGCCACAGTCGCGCCTGCCAGCGCTGGTCCTCGGGCAGCGGCGTAGCGACGCGGCCGGCGTCGAGCAGGAATTCGCGCCCGTCGCCCCAGGTGTCGAGCCAGTCGGGCCGGTGCACCTGGTACTGGTCGTAGAGGTCGGCGATGCGCAGCGCGAGCTGGAAGCGGCGGCCGGGGTCGTCCTCCGCGAGGTAGCCCGCCACCGGCGCGAAGCCCGGCTCGGCGAGCACCTCGGGCAGCAGCCGCATCAGGCGCCAGGCGAGCGCGGTCTTGTCCAGCGGCGAGCGCGCCGGCACCTGCGCGCGCCCGAGCACCTGGCGGTAGGTCTGCCACTGGAAGCGCGCCGGCAGCTGCACCGCCGCCGCCGCGCACACCCCAGCCCGGCGGGCGATCGCCATCTTCACCCACTCGGCCATGCCGTTGCTCTGCACCAGGATCACCTCGGACTCGAGCGGCGCGAGCGGATGCTGCGCCAGCCAGCCGGCGACGGTGTCGAGCAGGGTCTCGACGCGGTTGCCGTGCAGGGCGATAAAGCGGGGGGGGGGGGGCGGGGCGGAGCGGTCGGTGGTCATGGCTGGGGTGTTCGTTGCGGGGGCGTGGGGCATTGCCGACATGTTCCGGCGTTTTGCGACGCGCGGCGTCGCATTGTCGCTTGCCTCGGCTGGAGCGCGCACGGGCATCGCCGATCAGGGGATGAATAGCGGGCTTTTATTGCGCCATAGATATGCAGTTAGGGCATGCGAAAAGGGTTAAAAAGCCCAGGAAAAACCTTGTACAAGGATTAGTTTCAAGACAAGTAGTAACAGAAAAGTCATCTTTGATGGATAAGCGCTCCAGCTCCTGGCTGAGTACGAATTCAATGCATTTCGAAGCAATAACGCCGGATTAATAGCTGAAAATACGTTTTTAAGAAATGTTTTCCTCAACCCAGGGTGCATTCTGCGCCCGCTTCGAAAGGAGTTTGTCATGAGACGATCTGGGATGATTGCGCTGACGCTGGCGATGTCCTTGGGTGCGCACGTTTCCCAGGCCGCCGATGCGGGGCAGCAGCAGGATTATGGAAAACACATCTACGACTAGAAGTGTGCCGCCTGTTATGGTGTCGACGGCAAGGGCAACGGCCCCTTCGCTGCCAATCTGGTCAAGAAGCCGTCCGACCTGACGACGATCGCGAAGAACAACAAGGGCGTTGTGCCGGTGATGGCGCTCGAGGCGCTGATCGATGGTCGGGAAGAGGCCTTCTTCCACGGAACGCGCGAGATGCCGGTGTGGGGTCACGAACTCCGCGCCGAGGCCGGAGCAGACTGGCCCGCCTACATGGGCGTGTCCTTCAACCCGGAGGTCTTTGTCCGCGGCCGCATCATGGCGCTGATCGACTACATCGGACGCATCCAGGAGAAGTGACGGACGTCCTTGCAGCGGCTGCCTAGCCGCTGCGTCCTGAACACGCCAGCGGCGCCCCTCGGGGGGCCGCTGGCGTTTTTCAGCATCGATCTCCCGTGCGGGAGTCGGCGGGTGGCGTCGTGGCGGCCGAGGGCTCGACCGGAGTCCGGGGCGACCGAGCCTGGCAGCGCAATATTGATGAGCTCGCGGTTCTTCAAGGAAAGCCGCTGGGGAAAAAGCGGCGCCCACATTCAACCGTCCGCCCCCCCGCAGCCGAGCAGCCAGCGCAGCAGGCTGGCGACGTGCTCTCGGGCGCCGCATTCGCGCCTGCCGGCGCTCCTACATGAACCGTCGCGCGTCCGGGGTGTTTCCTCGCCCGACGCGGCTGCACGGCCCGCCGCGCCCTTGTAGGAGCGGCGGCAGCCGCGAATTGGGCGGTCGGGGAGGCGATGGGCGTCGCGCTCTCGGCCGCCGCAT
>Ga0116151_10005040_pt1 | contig 11506 bp, 7 predicted proteins | sample AD_UKC117_MetaG_FD_89893 | JGI IMG/M metagenome (GOLD analysis project Ga0116151, IMG submission 89893) | Active sludge microbial communities of municipal wastewater-treating anaerobic digesters from Hong Kong - AD_UKC117_MetaG | ecosystem: Engineered > Bioreactor > Anaerobic > Digestate... | reverse complement strand
GGGCGCGAGGTGAATGGGAAAAGCATTATGGGGGTGATGATGCTGGCGGCGGCCTGTGGAACCCGGCTGGAATTGTGCGCGGGCGGTCCCGAGGCCGAACAAGCGCTCGAGCATCTGGAAGAACTGATTCTGCGTCGTTTCGACGAGGACGAGTGAGGGTCTTCCCATGCCTTTTTCACTGCATGGCATCGGAGTTTCGCGGGGATACGCGATTGGCAGGACCTATCTATTGCAACGCAATCAGCCGGAAATTACCGAGTACACGATTCCCGACAATATTGTCGAAGACGAAGTTCAGCGTTTTCTGAACAGCCTGGAAATCGCCCGGCGACAATTACAGGATATCCGGATGCGGGTTCCGCCGACGGCGCCGGGAGATGCTGCCGCTTTTATTGACGCGCATCTGTTGATGTTGCAGGACGCAATGTTTACTGAAGCGCCGATTCATTTGATTCGCGACCGTCATTGCAATGCCGAGTGGGCGCTCAAAATCCAGCGGGATTTGCTGATCGAAATCTTCGAGCAAATGGATGATCCCTATCTACGCACCCGCAAGGATGATATCGATCATGTCGTGCGACGCGTGCAGCGTGTTCTGGTCACCGAAGATCCAGCTTATCTGAGCGATCCTGATTATGCGGATCTGGCGTCGAGTCGGCTTGAAGGTCGGGTCATCGTCGCTGACGACATGACCCCGGCGGACACCATCCTGATGCAACATCAAGGCGTGCAGGCTTTTGTGACCGAGTATGGCGGCCCCTTGTCCCATACCGCCATTCTGGCGCGCAGCCTCGGTATTCCCGCGGTGGTGGGCGTGCGTAATGCCCGAGGCTATCTGGGGCATGACGAACCGGTGATTGTGGATGGCCGCCAAGGCGTGATCCTGATCGGACTGGATGAGCGGATTTTACGTTACTATCGCCATAAACAACGGGAAGAACGCCGGCAACAGCGTGAATTGAGCAAACTGAAGGGGAAGCCTGCGATTACCCGTGACGAAGTAACGATCGGTTTGTACGCGAATATTGAATTGCCCGAGGATGCGACTGCAGTGCGGGATGTGATGGCGGACGGCGTCGGTTTATATCGGACAGAGTTTTTATTCATGAACCGCGCAGATGCGCCTGACGAGGAAGAACATCTGGCGTCGTATCTGCATGTGATCAAGACCCTGGAAGGTAGTCCAATCACCATTCGCACCGCTGACCTCGGGGCTGATAAACAGGTGGATGGAGGGCGCGGCGGACCGGTGACGACCAATCCAGCCCTGGGCTTGCGGGCGATCCGCATGTGCTTGAAAGATTTAGGGATGTTTCGCCCGCAGTTGCGCGCTATCCTGCGCGCCTCCGCCCATGGGCCGGTGCGGATGATGATTCCCATGCTCTCCAATATTCACGAGGTTTTTCAAGTCTTGCGGTTGGTAGACGAGACCAAGCAGGAATTGCGGGAGCGCGGCTTGGCTTTCGATGAACGCTTGCCGATTGGCGGAATGATCGAGGTGCCGGCGGCGGCGGTGTGCGCCGCTCAGTTTGCCCGCTACATGGATTTTCTGTCCATCGGCACTAACGATCTGATTCAGTACACGCTGGCAATTGACCGGGTCGATGATGAGGTGAACTATCTGTTTGACCCTCTGCATCCAGCAGTCCTGACGCTCATTCATCACACCATTCGCTCTGGTCAGAAGGTTGGCATCCCAGTCAGCCTGTGCGGGGAGATGGCGGGTGATTCCCGGTACGCCCGGTTGCTGTTGGGCCTGGGTTTAACTGAATTCAGTATGCATCCCACCGGTTTGCTGGAGATCAAGAAGGTCATCCAGGATAGCCATGTCGGCGAATTGAAGGAAATCGCGCGCCGCCTGTTGCGGACTACAGACATTGAAAAGTATGCTGAGATATTAAAGGACATTGCGCAGAATTAGGCGACATCTATCCTTTCTGGTTCTTCAATGGTTCTTGTGAAATTGATGCTGCAATCGGTAGGTCGGGTACAGGACGTGCCCGACATGCGCGCTCCTGTCGGGCAACGCGATGCTTATGCCCGACCTACGGCGTGGGTTCCACAAGAATCCTCGAAGAGCCTCCTTTCTTTCCCTTTGCAGACTTCTTTGTCAATCGTAACCGATGCTACAAGTCATATTTTTTATTTTAAATCATTGAACTACATGATCCATCGCCGTACCGGGCATGGCTGGGCGACGCTCCTCAAGCGGTAACGGATCCAACACCGCCACAGTCAGCTGGTCATCGGTGAGGTATTTACGGGCGACTTCGCGCACTTGTTCCGGGGTGACGGTCTGGATGTGTTGTACATAGTCATCGAGCTTCCGCCAGCCCAATCCGACCGTTTCGAGAATGCCCAGCCGCATTCCCTGATAGAACAGCGAATCCTGCTGATAAACATCAGCGGCAATCACTTGGGCCACTACGCGCGACAACTCCTCCGGACTGATTAGCGCCTCGCGCAGTTTGGCGACTTCAGCTCGCAACGCTTGTTCCAGTTCTGCGCTGCCGTGTTCCGGCCCGGGATTGCCGGCCAACACAAACAACCCTTCCAGACGGTCAGTCGGACTGTAGCCTGTTCCGGCGGCGGCGGCGACTTGGGAGCCGCGAATCAGGTTGCGGCTGATTCGTCCGCTGTTGCCGCCATCGAGAATGCCGTCGAGGACATCCAGCGCGTAAGGTTCCCATTCCTCGGTAGCAGTTTTCAACGTCGGAGCCTTGTAACCCATAATCACATAGGGGACTTCAGCCGGGGTTTTGACGGTGATGCGCCGCTCGCCCAATTGCGGGATTTCCGCCGCCGGTTTGGGGGGCTGCAAATCGCCAGGCGGCAGCGGACCAAAGTGTTTTTCCGCCAGTTCGCGGACCTTGATCGGGTCTACGTCACCGACCACGATCAGCGTGGCGTTGTTCGGCGCATACCACTGCTGATACCAGCGCTTGAGATCATCGGGACTGATCGACTGAATATCCTGCATCCAGCCGATGATCGGGTTGCGGTAGGGACTGGTCACGTAAGCAGCAGCTTGAAAACGTTCGTGGGTCAGCGCCTCCGGCTGGTCCTCAGTGCGTAAACGCCGCTCTTCGGCAACGACATGAGCCTCCTTGGCGATATCCTCCGGTTTCAGCAGTAGGTGACGCATGCGGTCGGCTTCGAGGCGAAAGCTGAGTTCCAGTCTTTCCTTTTCCAGGGTCTGGAAATAGGCGGTATAGTCGCGGCTGGTAAAGGCGTTTTCGTCCCCGCCATTCGCAGCGATCAGGCGGGAAAATTCGCCGCCGGGCGCGTCGGGCGTACCCTTAAACATCAGATGTTCCAACAGATGCGAGATGCCGGTCAAACTGCTCGGTTCGTAACTGGAGCCGACCTTGTACCAGACCTGCGAAACAACGACCGGTGCGCGATGGTCCTCGCGGACCAGCACTTTCATACCGTTGTTCAGGGTGAATTCGTGAACCGGATTGGCGGCAACGGCCACCGTTGGACTAGCGACGGCGCACCAGAACGCGAGAGCGGCAAGGCGGTTTGTGAGCATGAGAGTCTCCGTGAATGAAGTCGGCTCTAAAGAAAATGTCCAGCCTTTTGGCAAACAATACGGTTAAGGGTTCAGGCGCGAGGGCGCAGCGAAAATCCGACCGTAATCCGTATGGTCGACAGGATAATCATAGATGCTGCGCTGATGCGCTATTTGGTGGCGTCATTTACAGATTACGTTGATGCGACAGTTTTTGGCGATTTGAGGTTCGTAATGAAACCTTGTTTTTCAACCGATTGGATTTTTTCGAAAAAAGTGGCGTATGTAATGATGATATTTGTTAGCCAATAAATTTTGGTCCGACATTCCGCATCTTCTTACTCGGAATTCGCATATCTACCTTTTACGATCTCTTGTCTCAGAATAGCTTGCGCGGCATCAAACGCCTCTTCAATTTCCACGAGTTGTTGCATGGCATCGACAGCCTGGCGTTGACGCGCCTGCATTTCCAGTTTCTTGCACAAGCCTTCTAAAAGCATCGCACCTACATTGGCGCTGCTGGATTTCAACGTGTGGGCGGCAATGCACAAGGCATCATGATCATCATCAGCAACGGCTTTTTTCAATTTTTCAATTAACTTTGGCGCATCGCGCAAATAAAATCCAATGAGGCGAGAAAACAGGCCGGGCGCTCCTCTGCGTTCCAGAATACGGATTTGTTCCAGCACCTGCTGATCGATCGGTTCTGCGGACTCGCCGGACGACCGATTCTCACTCCCTTCGCCCGCTAGCAAGTGAGAAGTCGAGGGAGAGGGTTCCAGGGACAGCTGCACGAGCGTCGGCAGCCAGCGGTTTAATATCTTGACCAAATTCGCCTGGGAAAAAGGTTTACTCAAATAATCGTCCATGCCCGCTTTCAGACAACGCTCCCGGTCACCGCTGACCGCATGGGCGGTCAGCGCCACGATCGGTAACCGGCCACGATCGGCCTGCTGTCGCTCTCGTTCGCGGATCAGCGCCGTCGCCTGGAATCCGTCCATCACCGGCATTTGGCAATCCATGAGCACCAGGTCGCAGGTTTGCTGCTCAAGCCAGTCAACGGCCTGGCGCCCTTGGTCAGCCACCGCGACGATGCAACCGGACTCGGTCAGCATCGCTTTCGCCAATTCCTGGTTGACCGCGTTGTCTTCGACCAGCAGTATGCGCGCTCCGCGACGAATCAGGGTCTGTTGGCACGTTTGCTGTGATGACGTGAGTTTCTTCCCATCCGGTTGAAGTAACTGACGCAGGCAACTCCACAACAGCGATTGACGCACGGGTTTGTGCAATTGACAGACTATGCCCGCCTTGTGCGCCTTGTCCTGAAACTCGCCTTCAAACATTGCTGACGTCAGTAAAACCAGCAAGGTATTGCATAATTCCGGTTGTTCATGGATGGCTAACGCCAGCTCCACCCCGGTCATGTCCGGCATCAGGCCGTCCAGCAAGGCGATTTCATAGGGATCGCCAGCGGTATGGGCTAACAACAGCTCATTGACTGTCGCCTGTCCGTCGGCAACGCAGTCACAGCGCATCTCCCACGCTTGTAATTGATGGAGCAGAGTCTCGCGGTTGGTCGCGCTGTCATCCACCACCAGAATGCGCACGCCGCGTAGATGGTCGATAGAGCCGAGGTGGCCCGTAGCGCGTTCGACAGGCCGCTGCAAAAACAGGTTAAAGGCAAAAGTCGAACCTTGGGTTTCCGTGCTCTGTACAGTGAGTACGCCGCCCATCAACTCTACAAGTTGCCGGGCAATGGCCAACCCCAGGCCGGTGCCGCCGTGCTGACGGGTCATGGATCCGTCGACCTGATCGAAGGCATTAAAAATCCGCGTTTGCGCAGTCTTGGGAATGCCGACGCCGGTATCCCGCACCTCAAAGCGCAATTCCAGGCCCGCATCGGTATCGCGCGGCGGCGCTGCCCACACCATCACTTCACCCCGTTCGGTAAACTTGATGGCGTTGCCGACCAGATTGGTCAGCACCTGACGTAAACGCACTGGATCGCCGCGCGCGACTAGGGGTTGCGGCGGCAGCGCGCAAATCAGCTCCAGTCTCTTGCGCTGGGCGCTATCCGCGAATAAAGCCGCAACCTCCTCGACCACCACGCGGGCATCGAAATCCACGTTGGACAATTCCAGCTTGCCTGCTTCGATCTTGGAAAAGTCCAGAATATCATTAATGATTTTCAACAAGCTGAGACCGGACTGCTGGATCAGTTCAGCAAAGCGCCGTTGCTGGGCAGGGAGTTCTGTATTGAGCAATAACTCGGCCATGCCCAGAATACCGTTCATCGGGGTGCGGATTTCGTGGCTCATATTGGCCAGGAACTGTGACTTGGCCTGACTGGCGGCTTCCGCGAACTCCTTGGCCTCGCTCAGTTCCTGCACCAATGTTTGCAACTCCTGATTGGCATCTGACAACTCTTGGGTGCGGGCTGCTACCTGTGCTTCCAGCCGCGCGTTGTAATGGGCCAGATCAGCATCGCGCCGCTGAATTTGCGCCAGCATGTCATTGAAGCCGTCCACCAGCGCGCCCAGTTCGTCATTGCTGTCGCGCTGCACACGCGTGTGGTAATTGCGCGAATTGGAGACTTGTTCCATGACCGCCCGCAGCCGCAGGATCGGTACGGAAATCACTCGCTGGAAGCCTGAAGCCAATACGGCCGCTAGTGATAACGACGCTGCGAATAAGGCGGCAATAATCCAGTAATAACGATGCAGGTTATCGGTAAGATCTCGCATGTCGGAGTACATTTCCAGGTACCCCAACAGCTGGTTGTCCTGCTTGATCGGCCATTTGACCATCATTATCTGACCGTCCACGCCGTTGAACATGATGACTGCCGACGACGGGTTCACTTCATCGCTACTTTGCTGCTCAAGCTGGCGATTCAGAATGTCATCGCCCTGGCGTAATTTCTGACGTTCCTTTTCCGTCAGGTCCGGCAGATAATAATCTGCCAGAATGCGCTCATCGGGGCTATCAATTGTTGCGTACCGGATATCTGGTTTGGCGCGCAGCACCCTCAGATTCTCCCCAGCGGCCTTAAGATCGTTGAACAGCAGCGCAGACGCGGTATTGGCGCTGATGACATCGGCCAGCGTCAGCAACTGATTCCGGGTCGCCTGGCGCAGGGTGTAGGTTTCATTAATCACCAGCGCCACCGCGACCGCCGCCAGCGCCAGGGCGTTGATCAGCAACATCATCGCCATCAGTTTGTATTTAACCGACAGATTGCCAAACGCTTTCATACGTCATGACCTTCAATTGCCTTCATCTACGATGATCGCCAATTTGAGCAGCTGGGAGCTGAGCTTGAGACCCGCGTGGCGCATAGCGGCCAGATTGACGATAAAGTGAATCCGCTGCTCCACTTCCACCAGACCAATGATGCCGCCCGCCTGAGCAAAATCTTCGATGTCGCTGACCGTCAACACCGGACGCTTGCCGAACGTCGCGAGCAGATTTTTCAAGCGTGGTTGCTGGGAACGGCTGATAAAGACAATATGGCAACCCGACCCATCTGAATGGGACGGTAATGCTTGCACGCTGACCGCATGACTCCCCACCGTCTTGCCGCGCAGGCTGGCCAACGCATCGCCAAAGGGATTGTCGTTGATGATACAGATATGCAGTGGCGCATCATCTCCTGTGAAGGCGCTCGGCGGCCATTCCACGAATTTGGCGAAGTTATACAGGTAGGCCGCCTTGATCGCATATTCGTCCGCCGCCAGGGCAGACGCCGCCAACGGCAGCCAGGCGATGGCCAGCAACAGGGTTTGCAGCGCCGCCAGAATGCTAATCCGCCCTGCTAGAACGACCATTTGATCTGGCCATAAACGCTGCGTTCGACCTCGACCGGGTAGGAAAATACTTCCTGGACAAATTCCAGGTGCTGATTATCCAGCAGATTGGCGCCGACCAGGGACAGTTCCCACCCAGGCTGAGGACGCCAGCCCAGACGCAAGGTCAGATTGAGAGAGGGATCGACCGAAACCGCGCCTAGTGGCGATATCGTCGGCACCGAACCCAGTTTGCTGGTATAGAGCAACCAAGCGTCCAGCTCCAGATCATCGCGAAGATCCCAGGAAGAGCGCAGCGACGCCTGGTTCAATGGACTCCATTGCCGCTCTTCGGGGCGTGACCAGAGATAGGTGTAGGTCATTTGCAACCGCCAGTGTTTCAGCGGGCGCCAGTCAGCGGCGACCTCGAACCCATAATTATCGTCATTGAACAGGTTGCGGAAATGGAGCGGCAGTACCAGATGCGGCGGCAATGGCTCTAGTTCGGGAAATGGCGCTCCCTGAACAGTGGCGAACAATTCGTCATAATCATTGTAAAAGGCCGTGACATCCAGCGAGAAATCCTGACCCCGCCAGGTGCGATAGCCGAGTTCGTAAGCAGTCAGCTTCTCTGAGTCAAAACCCTGATCGCCCAGTGTCGCGATCAGACCCGGCAGGCTGCCGGTAATTTCCGGCGGCAGCGTCATGGCATTAATCCGGGCGTCTTCTTCAACCCGCGACGGGGTGCGCACCGCCCGCGATACCGCGGCCCAAACCCGCTGGCGATCATCGGGTTTCCATAACAAGCGGATGCTGGGCTGGAATTCCCAACCGGTGTAGTCGTTGTGCTCCATTCGAGCACCCAACGTCAATAACCAGCGCTCGGTCACGGCAATCTGATCCTGGGCGAACAGGCTGAACAGTTCACTAGTCTGGCTCGAAGGCGTCAGCGTAATCAGCATGGAAGGATCAAAGCGGTCGTGATAGCGGCGGTAGTTCAGCCCCCACACCAGCTTCTGCTTTTCGCTCCACTGGAAATTGTGCTGGAAATCCACGTCGAAGGTATCCAGCCGGAAGGGGGCCAGCAAGGCGTCATGGTCTTCATACTGGTAATACGCCTGCAAGTTGATCCGCTCACGCTCTGAGTAGCGGCGTTCCCAGGTGGTTTGTAAGCTTCCACCATGTGCGTGAGTCGAGTCCAGCCGGCGCTCGGCATAGGGCGGCGTCAGGATGGGAACCACCACGTTTTCATCGAAGTCGCCGTCATAAATATCGCCCATAACGCTTACCGAATCGCGGCCTGTCGGTTGCCAGTCCAGGCGGAACCCGCCGCGCTGGAGGGTCCAGTCATCGCCGGCATCCCTCCCTTCGGGGTCGACAAAACCATCGCGGCGCGCCTGGCGGCCATAAAGCCGATACTGGGCGTTTCCCCCCCATTGGCCGCCATAGCGGGCATCGATGATGGAACGCTCCTCATTTCCGGCAGTAACGCTGACCACACCGCCTTGAGTAGCGCGGGCCGGTTTGTTGATGATATTGATCACCCCGTTGACTGCATTGGCGCCCCACAAACTGCCGCCGGGACCGCGAATGACCTCGATGCGGTCGATATCACCCAGCGGTAAATCCTGAATTTCCCAATACACGCCGGAAAAGGCCGGCGTATAAATGGAGCGGCCATCGATCATCACCAGCAGTTTGTTAGCGAAGCGCCCATTGAAGCCACGAATGCTGATCGCCCAGCGATTGGCGTCAATGCGGGCGACCTCCATGCCGGGCGCTAGACGCAACGCTTCGGCCAAGGTAGTGACGCCAGAGCGACGGATGTCCTCATTCGTAATGACGAAAACCGCGGCGGCGCTATCGGCCCAGGGTTGATATTGCTTGGCGGCAGAGATGACATTGACTTGCATTAACTCTTCAATGTCCAGCTCGGTCAGATCCGGCGCGGCGGCAGCGACTGGATGTGGCAAACTGCTTAATGCCAGTCCAGTGGCCAAGATCAGCGCGCCCCAGGTTTTGTTGTCAAAAGCGAGTTTCCGCATCATTCGATACCCTAAAACCGCCAATCCAGTCTGACGTAAACGCCGCGCTCCACTTCCGTGCTTGCGGAATTTGTGAAAGCCGAACCATATTCCAGATGGGGGCTGTCGAGCAGATTCTGTCCCACAATCGCCAGTTCTACATCCTTATACGGCTTCCAGCCCAGGCGGACGTCCAGCGTAGCGTAGCTGTCCACTGGCGGATCACGCAAAGCGCCGACCGAGCGAAACCACAGGTCAAATTCCAGGCGATCGCTCAAATCCAGGGTGGAGAACAGGGAGAACTGCTGCCGGGGACTGGAGCCTTCGGCGGCGCTCAGACTCAACACATCAATGCTGCCGTCATCCAGCCGCAAATTCGCCTGAAAATAAGTATAGGCGGCGCGCAACCGCCATTTTTCCAGCGGACGCCAATCCGTCGCCAACTCCAGTCCATAGGTATGGCCGCTCATCTGATTCACAAAGGTCAGCGGCAAGACCAGATGCGACGGCGGGGCGACTTCGAAGTAGGGCTGATCCTCGCGCACGGTGCGCAGGTCATCATAGACATTAAAGAATCCTGCCAGGTCCAGGGAAAAGCGGGGATGGGGATTAAATCGATACCCCAATTCGTAAGCGATCAGGCTTTCCGACAGAATCGCCGGATTGCCATTGACCGTCACCAGAACAGGAAAAGGTTGTGGATTTGCCGGGGTGTTAGGCGGAATCACCGACAAATCGTTGTAAAGATCCGCATCGGCCCGCGATGGCGTCCGCACGGCTCGCGAAATAGCGCCCCAAATCGTGTGTCGATCATCCGGCGTCCAAGCCAGGCGCGCGTTCGGCTGGATTTCAAAGCCTGTGTAATCATTGTGTTCAAACCGAGCGCCCAGGGTGAGGAATAATTGCTCCTCCAGCTTGATCTCGTCGTGAATGAAGGCGCTGAACAGGTTCAAATCCCGATGATCGGGAATGAGCCCCACGTAGGGTGAATTGCGGATGCGATCCTGGATGAAGCGGTAGCCCAGTCCCCAGATGATGTCCTGGTTTTCGCTCCAGGCAAACCGGTGTTGCAGATCGAAATCAAAGGTATCCTGCGTCTGCCCATTTGTCGCCTCATCGCGCTCCATTCGGTCGTAATAAATCTGCGCCTCCAGTTCCGATGTGGCCGAAAAGGCGTGTCGCCAGCGCGCCTGCAGGTTGCCGCCGGAAAAATCGGCCTGTTCGGCAAAGGTCGTAGCATAGGGCGGCGTCAAGGTGCTGAACGTGAGGGTTTGGCCAGCGTCGCCTTGATAAACATCGCCCTGCACGGTGATCGCATCCTGGTCCGACAGCACGCCGTCAAGGCGAAAACCGGCTTGGGTGGATTGACTATCGTCCGGGGCGTCGCGCCCGGTGGGATCAACCTGGCCATCGCGTCGCCACGATTTGACGTAGGCGCGGGCCTGGAAGTCCTCGCCCCACTGTGCGCCGTAGCGCACTGCCCCAAAGCCGCGTTCTTCCGTTCCGCCGCCGACGGTCAATAAACCACCCTGCGTGTCTTTGGCACTTTTCGTGATGATATTGATGACGCCATTGACGGCGTTTGATCCCCACAGAGCCGCGCCGGGGCCGCGAATCACTTCAATCCGGTCGATGTCCTCCAGCAGCGTGTCCTGGACTTCCCAATACACGCCGGAGAACAGGGGCGTGTACACCGTGCGGCCGTCCATGAGCACCAGCATCTTGTTGGCGAGGCGGTTATTGAAGCCCCGGGACGTAATCGCCCACTGATTGGCGTTGATGCGCGCCACCTCCAGTCCAGGCGCCAGACGCAGAGCTTCGGCGATGCTCAGCGCCCCGGAACGGCGGATATCCTCGGCGGTGATCACGAACACCGCCGCCGCCGCCCGGGAAAGTTGCTGGGGTTTGCGGCTCACCGACGTCACCTTTTGTTGCATCAATTCTTCCAGACTCAGTTCCGTCAAGTCTTCCGGTTCATCCAGCGCAGGTAGCGCACCGTTGACGACGCCCGTCACACTCAGACAAAACAGACCCAATATCCATCGCCAGCGCTGCGTCGCCTGCATCACAATCTCCTGCTCGGACCAATGATTCTTCAAAATAATACCAATTCTCATTACGTTAAGCGATATAGCGGATAGGTCAGCGTAGAAGCTCTCCCTTTGAAAAAGGGGGGCTGGGGG
>Ga0116151_10005030_pt1 | contig 11518 bp, 8 predicted proteins | sample AD_UKC117_MetaG_FD_89893 | JGI IMG/M metagenome (GOLD analysis project Ga0116151, IMG submission 89893) | Active sludge microbial communities of municipal wastewater-treating anaerobic digesters from Hong Kong - AD_UKC117_MetaG | ecosystem: Engineered > Bioreactor > Anaerobic > Digestate... | reverse complement strand
TTTTCGCTGCTTTCCTTAACTAAAGGAAAAACTTATCCGCTGCGCCGCCCGGATTTATTCCTCCGCTTTGGCGGCGATCGGTAAGTAGATGATGTAACTGGCGCAGTTGCCTACCGGCACATTTTCGCTGGCGACTACCGAGTTACCCAGGGAGTCCACCACCTCCACACGTACCGTGTAGTTGCCACAGACGTCGTAGCTGTGGCTGGCTACATTGCTGGTGTAGGCGTTGGTGTACGGTGTCCCATCGCCAAAGTCCCAACGATAGGTAACGCCCGTGGTTCCGCTGATATTGGACGAGAAATCGACAGAGAAAGTGGTGATGATCGTCGTGTCGCTATACATGTCGGTGGTGTTCACAATGGTGGCTTGCGGTTCATCCATCGCCCAATCCATAAACAGGGACATCAACTCCGCCCGCGATGTGAAACCGGCCAGATCATTGACACCTTCCAGGCCAAAGGTGGTGTAGATGGAACGGCCGTCATAGCTCACACCTGGATACTCCAGATTCGGCTGCTCACGGTGCGCCATCGCTACTGTGCCATCTTCGACGTTGTACGGACCCGGATAATACAGCAGCGCCGCGTACGGATACGCTTTGCCATCCTGACCATCCGGCTGCCAATTCGGCCGTGTCACAATCTCGTCAATGTAGTACTGATTCATCGCCCCGTCTCCGCCCGCGGCATCAGACAGATCCAGACGCACACCGTCAAAGGCCGGCGGCGCTTGGGCGGCTGGCAGAATAGGCAAGGTTGGTAACTCAAAGTCTGTAACGCTGTCTTGCAGGTACTCACCACCCAGCGTGCTGGCATACAAGAAAGTAGCCGAATCCGGGTCGGTAGAGCTCCAAACGCTGGCCAAATCCTGCCCCATCGCAATGAGGATTCCACCGGTATTGGCATATTCATTCAGAATATCCATATCCAGCGCCGTTAGCGGCGTGGCTACGGTAAACGTACCGTCCGGCTGATAGTTATCGCCGGAATAGTAAAGGATCGCCTTGTACTGGGCTAGCTCTGCCAGACTGGGAATGGTAATGTCATTGCCATAGTTTGCGTCGGCATCGTAAATGTCGTAGGTCATACCCAGGGTTTGCAGAGTCATCGTGTAATAGTCGATGTAGTCAGGCGCACCGACCGAAGAACTGGCGTCGTTATCCAGAATCAAAACGTCTGCGCCGGTAGGCGCCGCTAATACCCGCGCCCAGGTGGCCATATGGGCGTTGTACCCACCATCGCCTTCCAGCAGAATGTAACCCTGGTTGTCGCCCATGCCCTGGCTGGTGGCCGCATCAAACGTCACCGAAATGGTCTCGGACTCCCCAGGATCCAGTGTGATGGAAGCCGGCATAACCGTAAAGCCCGTCAGCGTGGTCGTCTGGGTGATGGCAAAGCCATTGCCAGTGTACAGCGTGCTCAGGTTGTAGGTTTCCGTGTCCGTCGCCACGCTGGTAACGGTGACGTTAACCGTACCGGATCCATCAGCATCCACCAACCCAAAGCTAACGCTAGGTGGATCCAAAATCACGCCTGGATCAGAAGCGTTGGCTAGATCCAGCCGCCCAGCGCCCATGTCCAGTGGTTGGGCCGGTGTGCCGTCGTAGTTGTAGATATCCATGAATTTGGACGTGGACATCAGGGCAGATTTGATCTCGGCATTGCTCCAATCGGGGTGAATTTGGCGCAGGATGACGGCCGAGCCAGCCACGTGCGGGCTGGCCATAGACGTACCAGACGCCTGACCGAAACCAAGATGGCGCGCTTCACCTGTCGCTGTGGGATCATACCCCTGGGCCAGGATGTTGACGCCCGGAGCGGCAATGTCTGGCTTCAGGGTCATGGCCGCGCTGGGACCACGACTGCTAAACGCGATAATCTGATCCGGCGTGTTGCCCACCTGGAACGCGTGGGTGTCTACTTCCAACGTGGAAGCGGAGCCATTCTGATCATACCAGGAGACCATGCCCACACCAGCAGAGTGGCCCACGAAAATGGACGAGATTGTAACCTGGTTGCCTACCGCGCCGGGTCCCATGCTGATCAGTTCTTCCCCGCCAGTGGCATGGTTGTAAACAACGACAAATTCTGCACCGGCCTGTTCGGCATTGAGCACTTTTACGCCAAACTCGCAGGTGCCACGGCTGATAACGGCCGCGTTGCCAGTAAATGTGCCGGCAGGCCAGGGGTTACAGCCTTCTACGTTACCGGGGTCCACACTCATGGCGGTAACGTAGGTGTAGCTGATAGCTGTGCCGGCGGGCAGAGGTGCGCCAAAGCTGGCCGCCGCATAGGAAATACCTTGCAGCGTAGGAGAAATCGGCTCCGGCAGGATGATGTTGAGACGGCCGGAAGCCAGTGTGCCGTCCGTGGTGCTGGCGGCCACATTGATGTATTCATCCGAGGGATGGTCACCTGTGCCGAGGCCGGGACCAGCGTTGCCGGCCGACATGCTGACGAAGACGCCCGCATTGTAGGTGTTCAGCAGAGCGGCGTCGATGGCATCAAACTCGCCGCCGACGCTGCCGGGGCCGCCGCCCCAGGAGTTATTCACCACGTCCGCGCCATCTTGTACGATGTCTTCGAGGGCAGCAATGCCTTCAACATCGTAGAAAGAGCCATCGTCGGTGACGCTGTTGTAGAAGACGCGGTAGCTCATGGCCCACGCGCCGGGAGCGACACCGCTGATATCCTCTTCAAGACCGAGGTAATTGGCAGTGACGGGATTGCCGACGGCCGTCGATCCCGTATGTGTGCCATGGCTGGTGCCCTGCGTACCGGGCCAGGTGTTTTCATCCCCTGGCGAGGGCGGATCCCAGGCGCGGAAGTAAGCCCGCGAGGCAATAATCTTGCCATTGTTGTTGGCGGAATCGCCCAAGCCACCGGCCGGCCAACCGGGTGGATAAGACCAGCCCGTGCCATCGAACATAGGCGCGGCGTGGTGCAGACCGCCATCCATCGAGGCAAACTTAATGCCCGCACCGGCACTGGTCTGACCGCCCACCTCAGCCCAAATGTCTGGGGCGTTGATCAGCGGCAGACTGGCATAGAGGTCTGGCTGGTGGGCGAAGTCCAGGTAAACGGCTTTCACACCGGGCACAGCCGCCAGAGCGCGGCGCGCCTCGGCGGTGTCTGTGGCGCCCGGATCTACGGCCACGCCGTTGAAGACGATCTGGTACGTAGCCTCAACGTTCTGCCCAGCCTCATTGATGTAGCTGGCAACGGCCGCATCTGGCAGAGCCTGGCTCATCTGGCTGACAAAAGCGGCCTGTTCGGCCTGCAGCTGCGCCACATAGGCCTGGGCAGTGCTAGACGCAAGGTTGATACGGCCGTCTGGCGTTCGAGCCACACTCTCTAACTCCGCAAGAGCGGGCGAGCTTAGCTGGACAATCAGACGATGAGATGTTTTGACGGTATCGGGGGAATCGTTTACGTCGGCCGCCACAGATTTACCTGGGGCAGCATTGGCTATAGAGAAATAACTGGCCATAAACAGAGCCAAAACCAATAACACAACCAACAGAATCGAAGTCCATCTCCGATTGGGAACACTTGAGTAAGACATCAATAGTTTCCTCCGTTCTTGTTAAATTCTGTGGGAAATAACAGCTCCTTCCGGTTATTCCATACTCCCTCCAAAACTAATTTGTGCAGCGAACTGCGATGCTGTTAATGGCAGCCGGGGTCATTGTGGAGGATAGTGAGCGGCAAAAGAGGAAAAGGAGACAATATTGAGGAGGTTTTTGGCATTTCCTCAAACGATATTGATTCGTTGTGGGCTACTTATGGCTGCAATAAAAGGCTGAACGGTTTTATTATATACTAAGAACGAGGTCAGAAAAAGTTGTTATGTTATTTTTTAGAGTTTCGGGGGCACATTTATAACATTAGGGAAGCAGTTTAGTCGGCTGCGGAGCGTTCCAGGACGTAGAGTTCGGCAACGGCCGTTTCCAACACCGCCAACTGCTCATCTCGCCCCAACACCACCAGCACGTCACCGGCTTCCAGACGGGTGGTGGAAGCTGTGCCCAGACGAATTCGTGGACGGCCGTCCCGCCCTTCTCGCTCTACCAGCCCAATTACGTTCAAATCAAACCGCTTGCGAAAATCCAGGTCAATCAGCGTTTGCCCGGCCCAGGAAGCAGGCATACGCACCCGGCGAATGCTGACACCCGGCAAAATCTGGCGGCTGTCATACGTCTCGCGCTGCGTGCGATAGATGCTGTTGTCATGGGCCAGCAGTTCCGTTACCACCAACACCAGCAGCGCCGGAACCATGTAAATAGAGCCGAACACTTCCACCGTAAACAAGATCGCCGCCAGCGGCACATTTACCAGAGAGACCAGACTGGCTGTCATGGCCGGCACAATCAGCATCATCGGCTCGTAATGAAACCAGTTGGCGAAGGCAGAAGCGACCATTGTGCCAAAAAAGAGCGAAGGCACCAGCAGCCCCGCCGACCCGCCGGAGGTAATGGTGGTAAGGGTGGCGATCATTTTAGCGCCCAGAGCAATGAGGGCCACGGCCACGGTTAGTTCGCCGGCCAGGGCAGCGTCGATGGCCGACTCGCCCGGCCCCAACACCAGTTCTAACCCTTTGTCGGTCAGGTCCATACGTTGGGTGAACCACGTGACGCTGATGGCGATAACGGCCGTTAAAAACGCCCCCAACAAATGCCGCGTATACGTGCCAGACAGCCGATGGTGGAAAGCGTGGTCAAAACGGCCGCGCAGCAGCCGGAAAAACACGCTCAACAACGAAATAACCACCGACATCAGCGCCAACACCGCAAAATAGCGCATATCAGACGGCGGCACATAGTGAGTCTCCACCTCAAAAATGGCCGTATGCCCGGCCGAAAAAACCCCGGTCAGAAAAAAAGCGACCAGGGCAGAAATCAACGAAAACATCAGCTTTTCCACGATGGGCCGCCGCCGATACATCACCTCCGTGGCGAAGAAAGCAGCCGCAAACGGCGCTCCCAGCAACACGGCTACCGCCGCCGCAATACCGCTCAACTGCGCCGTCTGCAAATGATCAGGATTGCCCGGCTGCCACCAGTGCCACAACCGGCCCAAAACGGTAACGTGGGCTGCGGCTTCCTCCCCCAGCTTACGCGGCTTAAACAAACTGGCCGACAAGCTCTCGCCAATCAGGGCCACACTCGCCTCCAAACCGCCGCTGCCGCCGGTTCCCAGCGTCGTCAGGGTGGCCGCAAACTTGCGCAGCGCCAGGCTAAACGTGGGCAGCTGCCAGCGCACCTCCACGCCTTCCTGACCGGTCAGGGCGTTTTCCAGCGTCGGCTCGGAGGTGTAATACAGGGAAATGGCCCGTTCCAAACCATCACCCTCTACATCGTTAAGCTGGTGGATCTGCCCTTCGCTGTCTCGATAGTGAATGGTTTGCGCGTGATACTTGGAAATAGCCGCGACAATCACTGCACCCAGCAGCAGCGGCACAAAAACCAGCAGCAAAGACGGCCCTTCCTCCAGCCAGCGAACTACCGTGTGAAAAAGCCAGTGGACGCCTTCTTTAAGCGCAAAGACAAAAGCCCACACCACCACGCCAATAATGATAGACTGGATGACCAGCCGCCGCTCTTCCTCGTTGAAATAGGAAGTGATGGTGCGCAGCGTGCCCCAAAAATCGTCGAAGATGTCGCGGAGGAGATGTGAGATGAGTTTCATGATGAATTGTGACTGTACGGCGGCTTGCTATTCGCTGCTGGCGGCCTCGTCTGGCTCGTACCAGCCTACGGTGCGCGTTTGTTTGCGTAGGTAAGATCGGCGCACCCGCTCAATATCTTCCAGGCTGACGGCCTGCAGTTTTTCCAGCACTGTCTCAAACCAACGATAATCGCCGGCCACCACTTCGGCCATGCCTAAAAGCTGCGCCTGCCCGGTGATGCTTTCCCCGGCCATGACAAATTCTGCTTTGGCCCGCTTTAGGGCCTTATCCAGCTCTGCCTGGGTGATGGGCTCTGTTGCCAGCCGGGCAATCTCAGCGTCCAGAGCGGCTTCTACTTCGGCCAGCGTGTGGCCGTTATTGACCACTGCGTTGATGGCATACAAGAACGGATCGATGGTGGGCGTCAGGCCGCCGTGGGCCGCTACAGCCAGATCAGTATCGACCAGGGCTTTGTAGAGGCGTGAGCTTTTGTTGGAGCTGCCTTCGCCGAACATGCCCAGGCTGCTGCCGCCGGCAAAAGCGGCGTTGAGCAGGGTGAGAGCAAAGTAGTCGGGGTGGGTGGCGGCCGGAGCACGGTAGGCGACAGTGACGGTAGGCGACAGTGAGTGTGGGGGCATCGCCGGGACCGTTGACGATGAGCCGCCGTTCGCCGCGCTGAGGAGGTTCCTGCCGGGTAACGGGCGAGATGGCGGGACCGGGTTGAAGGGAACCGAACAGTTCGAGGAGGCGCTGTTGGACAACGGCCGTCTCAAAGTCCCCCACCACCACGACCACCGCATTATTCGGCGCGTAGTGCCGCCGGTAATGGTCGTACAGGTCGTCACGGGTCATCGTCTGCAAATCGGCCGTGTCGCCAATCACTTCATGATGATACGGATGCACCCGAAACGCCGCCGACGTTAGCTCTTCATTCAGCAGGAAGCGTGGATCATTTTCATACATGCTGCGCTCAGAAATAATGACCATGCGCTCCGATTCGATCTCTTCCGCGTCTAAAACCGTGTTCACCATGCGGTCGGCTTCCAGGTCCAGCGCCAGATCCAGCCGGTTGGCGGGCATCGTTTCATAATAGGCGGTGAAATCTAGCCATGTGAAGGCGTTCCAGTGTCCGCCTTCGCGGGAAACCAGCCGGTCGAGCATACCGTGCGGATATTTGGCTGTGCCCTTAAACATCATGTGTTCCAGCCAGTGGGAGATACCTGTGCGGCCGGGCACTTCGTTGCGGCTGCCAACCCGGTACCAGATCATGAAGCTGGCGACGGGCGCGTGGTGCATTTCTTTGAGGACAATGGTCAAACCGTTGTCCAGAGTGGTTTTAGTTGTTGGAAACATTGTAGTGATTGTCAATTGTTGAGGGTCAATAGTCAATGGTAAACGAAAGATTGGCGCATTCCAGGCTCAATTGGCCTTTACTTCTTCCCAGGTGACGGCGCTGTTGCGGCCGGGCACGCTGCCCAGTTTGTCGGGGGCAACGCCGGTGATGTGGCGCACGATGTGTTTGACGTGGTGGTGGGTAGTGGAGATGAAGTATTTGAATTTGAACTGGGTGCCGCCAGCAGCTGTGCCCGCTACGTACAATCCAGGCACGTTGGTTTCCATCGTGTTGGGATCAAAAACGGGGGCGCACTCTGGCCCGGCCAGTTGCACGCCGGCCAGTTCAAACAGGGTCATATCGGCCACAAAGCCGGTAGCCAGGAGGACAAAATCGGTGGGGACGTGGATGATACGGCCGTTTCCCGCCACCCCATCGTCCGTTTCCGTCAGCACGACATACGTGGGCGTTATTTCCAACGGCAAGGTTGCTGGATAAAAGGTCATTTCCTGCTTTTCCAGCCGATCGCGCAGGTCCATCGCCAGATGGGGTTTGATGCGCTCAAAATCAAACTCCGGCCGGCGGTAGCTGATGGCCACCTGCGCCCCGCCGCGCCAACTGCGCAGCGCCGATTCGATGGCCGAATTGCGCCCGCCAACCACCAGCAGCCGCGTACGAAAGTAGGCGTGGGGTCCGGGGAAATAGTGGCTCACGTGGGGCAAATCCTCGCCGGGGATGTTCAGGCGGCGCGGCCCGGCCATGCCGCCGGTAGCCAGGACGAGATAGCGGCAGTGGTAATGGCTGGGGGCAATGGCGGCTAACGGCCGTGTTTCCAACACAAAGCCCCCCGCCTCCTTTTCAATTCCCGTCACCGGCTCGTAGACGTGCAAATTGAGATCGAACATTTCCACCAACATGCGTAAATAGGCCAGATACTGCTCACCGCTCAGGGGCTGCTGGCTCCGGTTGTGGACCGGCACACCGGCCAAAGCAACGTGCTCCGGTGTGCTGTAGAAGTAGGTGTCTGGAGGCCACTGGCTAAAGGCGTCGCCCACTTGTCGGGCCTCAAAGAGGGTGTAGTCAACGCCCGCGCGCTGTAGGGCAATAGCCAGCTCAATGCCGATAGGACCGGCGCCTACAATGGCAACTTCGGTGTAGGGTGTTTCTGGTTTCATCACATTTTTATCCGTTTGTACAGGCAAGTCTGATGCGCCTGGCGGTTTTTCAGGGCGCAGTTGGCCTGATCTTACCATGAGGCGGACATCGTGAAAACCGGAAGCGGCGGCTATGCAGGAGAAATTCATAGTAAGGGGAGAAACGGCCGTTTCCCTCCCCTCGCCCCAAACAAAAAAGGCGCCAGCCCTTTCGGGTCAGCGCCTTTTCGCCAAAGGAGAAATTAAAATAGTTAGGCCGCGGTGGCTTTAACGGTGATTTGCTTCGGCTTTACTTCTTCGGCCTTCGGCACATTCAACGTCAAAACACCATTAACGCAAGAAGCTTCCACTTTGTCCGCATTGACGCCCATCGGGAAGCGCAGGCTGCGGCTAAAGCTGCCAAAGCGCCGCTCGCGCATGTGGTACCGGGCTTCTTCTATGTTTTCGTCCGCCGAAAATTCGCCCTTAATAGTCAGGACGTTATCTTCCAATGTAATGTCCAAGTCTTCTGCTGCAATACCCGGTACAGAAGCTTTCACCACATAGTTGTCGTCGCTTTCTGTAACGTCCAAAGGCAAACCCCAGGTGCGGGTAGTTTCCCAATTGGCGGACGGAGCATTGAAAAAGCGGTCAAATTCATTAAATAAACTACGAGAAGAATTCCAGCGTACTAAAGTTGTCATGTTTTATTACCTCGCTATGTCACAATTTGTATCGGATTACCGATTCATGTCTGATTGGTTGTTACACCTAGATTTTCCGTTAGGAATGTCAGAAAAATGTTTATCCGGCGTTGGAGAAGCGTTAGCGCGGTGTAAGAACTACGTTAGCGTGGGTGTCCCCTTTTAGCTGTTTTGTGGGCTGCTACGGCCGTCATAGTATTGCGGGGATAAACCGAATGTACTAGTGACAAGAGCGGAATCGCTTTTGTACAATCTTGATAGTTGCACTGTACTGGTTATTAAGTTTCAAAGGAGAGGATGTACCCAATGACGTTTGTTCTAATTTTTGTTATCTCATCGGTCATTGCCTCCCTATTCACCCTTGCTGTGTGTATGCTTTTTTCGTCCCGCAGCCCCCAACATTCCCTGGCGAGAGTGTACGTGGAATAGACGAGTTGGGTACTTTCACTCCGGCTTAGCCATGGTGTTCGTTTAACTCCTATTTATTGGTTGACTGGCAATGTAAAAGAAAACGGCCGTCTTGCGCAAGACGGCCGTTTTCTTTTCCCTCACCAACTAAACCCACCAGCAAAATCAGCCCGTCCGCAGCAACGGCTCTCCCTTTTTAGCCACACGGAACAAACTGAAGTAGGCGATGAACGCGATGGCTACATAGGCCAGCGTCTTAGGAATCATCAGCATACCAATCATCGGCATCTGGCGCACAAACAGGATGACCGGCAGGTAAAAGCCAAACGAGACCAGAATCATGATCCCTACCCAGACAAACGGCCGGTCTTTTGCCGCCAGCGCATCGCGCAAAATCAGGTAAGCCACACCAAATCCCTGGATCATCAAAGGAATGTTGCGTACAAGCGACCAGCCTTGCGGCGGCACAACGCTGTTCCACTCATTGCCGGGAAACAGCATAATAACCAGGCGGAATATACCGGCAGCCCATAACAAAATGCCCAGCCAGCCATACGCTTTGCCATACCGCTTCTGCCAGATTAGCAGCAGCAACATATAAAAAATGGTCACGGTATACGCCGTAGCCAGCGCGCCTAGCCCGACCAGACCCACTTCGCGTCCCAACATGGTAATTGTGCTATTCAGGCTGCCCAGCGCATACGCCCACACCCGGAAACCCACGTGGCCGGTATCGCCCAGCGCCAGCAAAGCAAACGCCCCAATAAACAGGCTAGTCAGCGGCTTGATATCTGCAGCCACATGCGGCTGGCGGCGCAGCATGGCCACCACCAGCACCCAGATCACCAACAAGTAGCTGACGTTAAACGCTATTTCCATTCCCACGACGGTTGATTCAGACATGTCTCCCTTCCCTGTTAGAATTTTTTGGTTTCAGTTACGGGCTTTGTGCTCCCGCGTTTAGTCTAGCAAAAAACGGCCGTACCCACCATAGAAGCATCGCCCCAGCAGGTAACAACGCCGCTTGCAAAAGTGTGTCAGGCGGATGAAATTGTCAGTCCCAGGCATCAAGGGGGATTATCAAAAACTCGCCTGTGGCCGCAGGCAGCCGTTCGCCCGTTTCGGGATCATACAGGCCCACGCGCAGGCTAAGAGAACCGTCGGGCAAAGTGGCGGGCAGCACCAGTTCATGCTCGTCCAAAACCACTTCACCAGTCAGCCAGCCGGTAGTCGGGCGGCCCCAATGGGCTGGTTCCCCATCCGATTGGGTGATGATTTGCCCCGCCTCGTCGATAAGGTGCACAAAAACACGGTAACTGACCGGCGTTTCGCGCTCTGCACGCCAGGCGAGGGTGACGCGGAGGGTAGAAGCGGGGGTAACGGACACGCCAAGCAGGGTAGCAACGTCGCCGAAGGGGGTGTTAACGGCCGTTTCCATCTCCGGCGCCACAAAACTCCGCTCCGGCGCATTCACCTGGATCTCCCCCGCGTTCACCTCCCGATCACCCCACTGCAGCCGCCAGGTGTACCGGCCCGCCGGCAAATCGGCCGGCAGGCGCAAAATCGTCTCGCTCCGCAGCCTGTCGCCCGGCTGCCACTGCGCCAGCGGATACTCCGGGGCAATGGTAACGGCCTGATTGAGCCGCAGCCCGCCATCCGGGGCCAGCAGTTGCAAGTTAAACTGGTCGGTCGCCGCTTCTGCCGCACTTTCGACCACCTGCCACAGGCTCGTCACCCGCGCCACATCGCCCGGCGCGGCTTCCTGCCGGTCCAGGCGCGTACCCAGGAGGCGCAAATTGGCGGATACGGCCGTTTCCCCCGCCACCGCCATGCCCTCTTCCAACGCCCCATCGCCGCGCGCCGGTTCCGTCACCTGGAAACCGCCCAGATCATACGCCGCCACCGTCTGGCCGGTATCCTGGCGCACCAGCCCCACGTGGAACCGGTACTCGCCCGGCGGCGCGCCATCCAGCAGCCGCACCACCGACGGGTCCAGACGGTAGCCATCCAGCGGCCACGGCTCCGCCCCGATAAAGCGCCAATCCGCCGGGCGCGTGGTATCGGCCTGCCACTGACGGCCGTCCGCATCTACCACCTGCACGCCCACACTGTACGGCACGCCAATCTCGTTTTGCGGCTGCCAGTACAACGTCAGTTCGATGGGTTCATCGGCGGCAATCGCCGTCGCCGACTGCTCAAACGTCAGCAGGCGCAGTTCGCCAGCAAAATCCAGCGGCGTGATGGCCGGTTTGCCCCACACGCCATCCGCC
>Ga0116151_10005028_pt1 | contig 11523 bp, 9 predicted proteins | sample AD_UKC117_MetaG_FD_89893 | JGI IMG/M metagenome (GOLD analysis project Ga0116151, IMG submission 89893) | Active sludge microbial communities of municipal wastewater-treating anaerobic digesters from Hong Kong - AD_UKC117_MetaG | ecosystem: Engineered > Bioreactor > Anaerobic > Digestate... | reverse complement strand
TTCTACATCAAAATGAGCAGAATCACCGAGAATCAATCCGGCAGCTCTACCAATCCCCCCAGACCCCGCGATGAAAATTTTTGCTTTCATTTTATTAGAATTTATTTTAAAGAAGGCAAATATAAGTTTGTTAATGGAAATCAAGTAATTGATTGTGAAAGAGAAAAAGTAGTACAATTTTCAATTAGAACATTTAACTCATCTAAGATTTCAAATGTTGGGTCCATACTTCAAGATTTCATTTGTCGCCTGGAACATAACATGATAACAAAAGTTCACGATTGATTGTAAATGCCATATATTTGAATGAATAACTCAAGTACATTATGAAAAACTATTACATATTTATCCTAATGATTATTCTTAATCCGCTTAAAGCCCAATATTGCCCACCGGGTTCCAAGACCGAAGTGTTAAAATCTGGTAATTTGAACCTATCATTCACAAATGCTAATATCAATTGGTCTAATAATGCAGATGATGAATCTTTTCTCACGTTGAGTGATGGTAGTCAACTTAAATTCCTATTCAATGAAAGCGTTTGGTTTTCTGGAATGGCGGTTGATGACTCAATCTATGTTTCTGCAAATACTTTTTCAACTGCGACAGAAGGTTATGATTTTAAGCCGGGGCCATTAGATGATAATGGAGATGTTAATGATTGTATCAATTGGGATCGATTTTTCAGAGTAGAATCTCGCGACATCATCAAGGCAGAACAGCTTTATATTTATGGCGAATTGTCAAAAGAGTCCCTGCCTGAAAATATTTTGTATTGGCCGGCAAGAGGGAATCCCCATTTTTTTGAAAAGTATGGTTTTGAATTGGAAAATCGAGATTATGCCTCGTTTTGGGATGAAAATAGTGATGGAATTTATAATCCGTTAGATGGAGATATACCTATGTTGTCTGATACTTTTCAAAGTCGGCCATTGGCATTCGACAAGTTTCCATCTTACTTAGTATTTAACATTTTTAATGACGTCGGCAACGGCTCTCACCTCTTAACTAGAGGGAAACCCATGCATCTCGAAATCAGTCGATATATTTATACTTATGACATCGATTGCGGCAAGAATATATATTTTGTTAAATATAAAGTTTCGAACAAAAGTGAAAAAGCCTATTTTAATTTTAAAGCCTCCATATGGCAGCATCCCGGATTCGACAGAGAAAATGAATTTTCCTACAAAATGGCTTTGGGAACTGATGCTTCTAATAATTCAACTTTCTCTCATCCTACTGACCTTCAAGTACCCGGTGAAAATGGACTCAATGTTCATCCTGTATTAGTCACTCGAGTATTAGATGGATTAAATACACCAAAGAAAAAAATAGAAATCGATGATACGGTGTATTACGAAACAGTAACAAATCCGAATGAACTCAGTGATATAGAAACTTATGTTGATGATGGACTGACGGGTTCGATGTATATGCTTAATTGTAACTTAGGAAATTATAATCCTGCTACCTGCGATCCTGCTGGTACTGACCTTCCCTTTTATTACATGATTAATAATCATTGGCAAGATGGAGTGCCGCTTTCCTCTGGTGGGTATGGGTACAATCCCAGTACCGCCGAAAGCACCAATTTTGTATTTTATGATAATCCAAGTAATCCTAATGGTTGGTCAACGTGTACTTTAGATTTTGACATCAGAGATTTTGGACTGTTGACAACTGTAGGGCCAAACATTCTTTTTCCGGGAAGTCAGGACGAATTTACTTATGCGGTTACCGTAGATTTGAGTACATCGGATGATTGCCCTGACATAGAAAAGATCAATCAAAATATCGCGGATTGCATCGAAAATATAAATCTAAATTACAGTAACATTGAAGAAAGAAATATAATAGATGTCAAGCACAACACCTTCGGGAATGAACTCGTCATTGAAAATGGAGAGGTTCCTCTCGATCTCTATATTTACAACCTTCAAGGACAATTATGCTTTCGAAATAATTTGAGTGTTCTAGAAAATTATCGCCAAAATTTGGACGAATTGCAGTTGGTTGATGGGATGTATGTGGTCAGGTTGGTAAATGTCAATATGAGAAAGTCGATGGAATATAAGTTTGTTAAATACTAGGTTAAACCAAGTATCAATCCTCTCCCACACCCCTCGCTATCAAATACCCTCCTGTCCATGCTGCTTGAAAATTAAATCCTCCTGTCACGGCGTCGATGTTTAATACTTCGCCGGCAAGAAAGAGGGTAGGGTATTTCTTGCTCGAAAAGTTTTTGAAATCTATTTCCTTTAAATCTACTCCTCCAGCTGTGACGAATTCCTCCTTAAAAGTGCTTTTGCCATTAACTTGATAGGGGTCTTTTTTTAGGGTTTGGACAAGGTTTTGGAGTTGCTGTTTATTGAGATCTGCACAATTGAGATTTTCTGGGATTTTGCATTTTTGAACAAAGTATTTCCACAATCTTCCGGGAAACCCTAGCTGTGGGGTAAGGACGGATTTTGCACCTGAAAATTTTATTGATTTAAAAATTTCGTCTTCACTCGCTTTCGGTAGCCAATCTATGAATATCTCAAAGTGATAATTTTGCTCATGCATCCATCTAGCACCAAATGAAGACAACCTCAACACGGCTGGCCCACTGATGCCCCAGTGAGTGATGAGTAGTGACCCCCGATTTTCTAATTTTGCTGTTGGAATACTGATCTTTGCCTCGCTTACACTGATACCCATCATATCGTTCATGGCTTTTTCTTTGATGTTGAAAGTGAATAAGGACGGCACAGGGGGTATTATGTTCAGGCCCAATTTATCGAGGATACTCCATACGGACTTACTGCTGCCACTTGCAAGGACGATTTTGTCTGCGGTATGAATGGCGTTATTTGTCACGATTTGCCATTGAGTGGATAGGGTATTTGGAGCAATGAGCTCTCTCATTTTTTGGGAATAAATGATTTTTATATTCAATTTTTCAGCCAGTGACAAGAAGCAATGGACGACACTTTGTGAGCTGTTACTCTCTGGGAAACATCGACCATCATCTTCGATTTTTAATGGGATACCCTCTCCCTCAAACCATGCAAAAGTATCTCCGCAAGCAAAATGGTGGAATGGACCCAACAGCTCTTTGCTTCCTCGAGGATAAAATTTGACGAGCTCTTTTGGCTCCCAGCAGGCGTGAGTTACATTACACCTCCCACCGCCTGAGATGCTAACTTTTGACAATACTTCATTCGATTGTTCTAAAATAGTCACCTCATAATCCGGAAAATTCTTGCGAATATTAATAGCAGCAAAAAATCCAGCGGCACCACCTCCAATTACTAAAATTTTATTATATTTGGACATAATTATAACTCAACATCTGAGCAAATGTGGCAAATTATTTTAAAAAACAAATCAATAGTACTCTACTTTTTGGAGGGCTTTGCGGTTATTTTTTTTCTAAGTTTTGGATTGGATTATCTGAAAGGGAATTATACTGAGTTAGATAGTTTATTGGTTTATTCTTTGATTTTCTCACTGATATTAACCATGCTATTAACCGTGATGAGTGTTTCCTATTTGCGAGAATTGGGGGTTAAGGATTTTTCGAAAAATGTATTTAAACTAAAGCAAGAAAGAACCCTGCACCTCAATCAAAATTATGATCAGATAATCCAAAAAATCAAAGCAAGTGAGCAATTTAAAATTCGATATGATGACGAACAAAAGCAAATAATAAAACTCGAATCGGTCAAGCCTGATTTTTTTACTGACAAAATCAAGCTTATTTTAATAAAAAAAGGCGAAAATGACTATTTACTGGAAGCGAAATCTGCAAATTTTTTCAACTTGTCATCAGGAGATACAATAAATGCGATGAATAAACTTGAATTTTATTTGAATAATTGAGATTGACTAATCTTTTAAAATAAATTGATAAATGCTCAAATTCCTCTATAAAAACGAAGACGTTCTGAAACACATGATGCAAAGTTTTTTCGTGTTGTTTTTAGGATGGATTGTCATTTCAATGATTTTTCCAGACGATAGGGTAATATATTATTCTATTGTTCAAGCTTTCATATTTGCCTTTCTATTCATCACTGTAACAGTATCTACTCATGTGAGCAATCTAAATGAAATTGGTATAGAGAAAATAGAAGAAAAACATCTCAAAGCTTACCAAAAAGATATAGTTCAAACCGATTTATCATTTGGAGATATAATTTCACGAATTGATAATAGCGTACGCTTTAAAGTGATTTCTAGTGATGCCCAAGAAGGGGCCATTACCGTAAAACCCAGATATCCTTATTTTAATAGCACACCTAAAAAAATCTTTGTTAGAAATATATCAAACGAAGAGTATGAAATTGAAAATATTCCTTTTTTTAAATGGATGGGTGACTTTGGAGAAGGTGTAAAGAATGTTATGGACATTAAACATTTGATGCAATCCTAGGAATATTCCTGTAAAGCAAAATTCATAGCTTCTATGAGTTTCGTAGTACCTTCGTCAATGTGTTTTTCCTCAAGTATGAGTGGTGGTGCAAGCCTAAAACTTCGATCATTGAATAGGAAATAATCTACTAATACACCGTTTTCGATGGCTCGAGATACGACGTGCTTGAGGTATTTCTTTTTTGTTAATTCTACGGCCATCATCAGTCCGGAATTTCTTATCTCTTTAATAATCGGGTGCTTTAATTTTTTCTTAAGTATCTCAGCTTTTTTATCTACACCATAGGCAATGTCATGATTCAGGTGGTATTGAAGTGCCGCTAGCGATGCCGCTACACAGACAGGGTGTCCACCGAAAGTGGTTATGTGAGCAAGGCTCGGTTTATTAGCGATACTTTGCATGATTTGGCGACCTGTCACCACTGCTCCTATGGGCATACCACCGCCCATAGATTTTGCAATGAGTAAAATATCAGGAAGTACTCCATATTTTTGGTAGGCGAAAAGGCTTCCGGTTCTACTGAATCCGGTTTGGATTTCGTCAAAAATGAGAAGCGTTCCTGTTTCATCGCATTTCGCTCTTAAGGCATCGAGGTAGCCTGGAGCTGGTGGATTAACTCCTGATTCTGCTTGGACAGGCTCGATGATGAGTGCCGCTATGTGTTCATTTATTTTTTCTATCTGGCCGAAATCATTGAAGTCGATGTGTCTAATTCCAGGAATGGTCGGTGCCAGTGCTGATGTGAAGTCGAGATCACTTCTTAGGGATTCAGCTCCTAGGGTGCTACCGTGGTATGCATTGCGGCAAGCCATCACTTCATGCCGTCCGGTGTATTTTCTGCCAAGTTTTATTGCTAGTTCTACGGCTTCCGAACCACTGTTTAGAAAGTAAATGGAGTTGAGTGAAGAATCAATCACAGAAGTTAACAACTGGGCATAATATACTTGCGGTGCTTGGATATGTTCACCATAAACCATAGTGTGCATGTAGAGATCTGTTTGTTTTTTTATAGCGGTCACCACGTCAGGATTTCTATGTCCTAGGGATGATACAGAAATTCCAGAATTGAAATCTAAATATTTTTTACCTCTGACATCGGTAATATACATTCCTTCCGCATGAGATACTTCGAGCAGCATCGAAAGATTACTCGTTTGTGCCACGTGCTTTAAAAACAACTCTCTTTTTCCCGCCATTGCTTCATTATTTTTTGCAAATATCTCGAATTGATAATTTAACGATCAATATAATTCAACTTAAGTTACATTTTGTTCAATCAGAACCTTTAATTTTACTTTTTAAATCCAATTATTATAAAATGAATATGTTTTCAAGTATATGGAATTATAAGTGTCCGAGATGCAGGCAAGGTGATTTATACATCAAGCCATTTAATGTAAAGGAACCTGTAAAAATGCCCGAAAGATGTGAAGTGTGTGGTCAAAAAACCATGCCCGAACCCGGTTTTTATTATGGAGCCATGTTCATTTCTTATATTCTTACAGGGTGGATAGCATTAATTATTGTTGGTGGATGCATGTATTTTCTTGATTTTTCAGTCAACCAAGCATTTTTGGTTTTGATTGTTGTGGCCATACTTTCCTATTTTTTTGTATTGAGGTTGTCGCGATCTGTATGGATTCACATCGCTGTAAAGTATGATAAAGACAGGGATAAGGAATTGGATAAAAAATAAACGACAAAAAAATCTTTTATTTGTCCAATGTTGCATTTTTGTTTATAAAAAGCCATAACTTTGCAGCGTGAATAAATTATTAAGCATCATATTGGCTTTTTTGATATTTTCTCTGAGTATCAGGGATTTATTTACCTATTCATACTTTGTCATCAATCAAGATTTTATTGTTGAGAATTTCTGTATTAATAAGGACAAGCCCCAACTGATGTGTAATGGTTCATGTTACCTCAACAAGAATTTGAAAGATAATCAAGACACCACCGATAAAATACCCAATCCTATAAAGGAGAAAAAATCAACGATTGAATACCTAGGAATTGAAAATTTACTTTGGAAAACAGAGATAAAAATTGATGACCATTCTCCAATCCTAGAGAAAGAAAATTTCTTTTCATACAACTATCTTTCAGAAATATTTCACCCTCCGAAACTAGTCTAAAATTACTTTTTGAGTAAGTCCTTAAGTACTCTTGAGGCAAATATTTTTATAATTTTAACTGTATTTGACATGATTAAAAAAGTGATTTTAATTGTGTTCGTGATGGTATTTATTCATCTAAATCAAGCAAAATCTTGTGATGCATGTGGATGTGCCTCAGGGAATGTTGGTTTTGGACTTATTTCAGATTATAGGTACAATTTTATCCAACTTGGTTTTTTTAATATGGGTTTTAGATCCAATCACGAAAACAATTTTACGACCGTTGACCAATTCAGGCAATGGAGGGTTGCAATGAGGTACGGCATCGGGAAGGATGCAAGATTCAATTTGAATGCCTTTATCCCTTACATTACCAACGTACGAGAAACTTCAATAGAAAAACAAAGATTATCCGGTTTTGGTGATATTAGATTGGAAATATCTTATGCTCTTTTCAATAATGTTTCGCTAGGTGATAATTCTTTCCTTTATTCGGAAATTGGTGTAGGAGTAAAATTGCCGACAGGTGCATATAATGCCGAGTTGCACCAAGATAATCTGCCTGATAATTTTAATATAGGGAATGGATCACTCAGCTATAAAATTTCCTCTAGCACGGTGCTGAATTTTGGTAGCAATGGGCTATCATTTTCTGGAAATTATCTTATCAATGGAAATACAAAGGATGGTTACCATTTTGGAAACCAGCTTGATGCTCAACTATCTTATTTTAGAGGGTTTCAGGTCGGTGAGTCAAACTTGACACCTAGCATAGGAATGGCTTATGAGAATATTGCAGACGATAATTACACAACTGGAAATAGAGTGCCAGAAACAGGAGGAAAAGGCATCTATGGAACTGTGTCCATGAATCTAAAATACAAAAATATTTTAACAGGAATTTCGTATAGTATGCCAATTTCGGAAAATTATTCCGGTGGTATTGTTAAGGCACGAGGTCGCCTGTCCTGCCAGATTTCTTATCTTTTTTAAACTTTATAAATAAAAATTAAACAATGAAAAAATTACTTTTAATATCAATATTAGCTTCTATCAATCTATACTTCACCTCATGTTCTAAGGATGATAATCCGACGGACGAAACCAAGGGAACCGTCGAAGTGGAATTTGACAATATCGCTTTAGTTGACGGGATTCAGCGGCAATTGAGCATGGTGACTCCTGGCAGCTCAGACTATCAATACACCAATGCTTTAAATCAAAAATTTAACATAAATCTGCTCCGTTATTACATATCAAATATCGTATTGGAAGGGCCTAATGGAGAATATTTTGAAGATAAAGTGAGTGTGACGACTACGGCTGTAAAAGGCATTTATTTAGTGGATGAAAGCAATCATACGTCCTCTCTTATTACCTTGAGTGATGTGCCAGCGGGAGAGTATAATAAGATAAAATTCACCGTTGGTGTGGACGAAAATGGAGTGACAGAGGGTGCAGCCGGTGGTATTCTCGATCCCGCGACTTGCAATATGTTTTGGAATTGGAATTCTGGTTACATTGCCTTGAAATTCGAAGGGCAATCTCCAGATTCTAATGGTGGGGTGTCCGGTACAGAGACACTAGATGAAAACAGCATCCATGGGATTGCTTATCACATCGGAGGCTGGAGAGATATTGAAGGGACTGCCTTCGTTTACAATAATAAAGCTTTGAGTCTAGACTTCGACACCAATGCAAAAGTAAAATACGGTGAACAACCACACGTTCATATTGTCATGGATGTTTTGACACTTTTTAATGGAGAAAATGACATTGATTTTACTGGAAATCACAATGTACATAAACCGCTTGATGGGGTTGATATGGCTAATAATATTCCCAATGCATTTACATTCGACCACATACATCAGTAATGTATTAATGAAGTATTAGATATAGAATTAAGAGATTTTTTAAATGTTTTAATTGTACCTAACGTGAGATTATTCGTAGATGGAAGGACTTATACAAGTTTTTACCATCTACGGTAATCTCTAATTGGTGCTTTTTACTTTTAATTATTCAAACACTTACTAGGATGAAGAATTTATTATTCACCATCATCATTATATTCAGCATTTCGTGTCAAAAGGATGATGTCGTAGAAAATCCATATCAACTGTCCTATCCGGCTTATTTTCCCGAGCTTAAGTATCCATTAGACACAAATCCAATTACCAAAGCAGGTTTCGAATTGGGCAAAAAACTATTCAATGACCCTCGTCTATCTATTGATAACAGCGTGGCATGCTCTAACTGTCACGTAAAATCTGTGGCCTTTACCGATCCTCAGCACAATCCGAGTGTTGGGGTATTTGAGAGGTCAGGCACCAGAAATGCACCTATGATTGCGAACATGGCATTTCAACCTGAATTTTTATTGGATGGTGGAGTGTCTCACCTTGATTTTGTACCGGTTTTCGCCATTGAAAATCAAAGAGAGATGGCGGAGTCCTTAGTTCATGTCGTGACAAAATTGAATAAAATAGATGAATATCGACAAGAGTTCAGGAATGCCTTTCCTAATTTGGATACGATTACCAGTCCCTTTATGTTGAAAGCATTGTCTCAGTATATGTTATTATTGGTTTCTGATGAGGCAAAATATGATCATGTATTACAAGGTATTGCACAATATACACAGGATGAATTGGCAGGTAAAACGCTTTTTGATAGCAAATGTGCAACGTGTCATTCTGGAGCTTTATTTACCAACTACGGGTTTTTCAATAATGGTTTGGATTCAAGCTTTGAAGACATCGGACGAGCAAAAATTACGGAATCGGACAGTGATTTAGGAAAGTTTAAGGTGCCAAGTCTTCGGAATATTGGTCGTACGGCACCTTACATGCATGATGGTCGATTCGAAACGCTGGAAGAAGTGCTGAATCATTATAGATTTGGAGTAAAAGATTCGCCTACTTTGGCACAAGAATTAAGGACTGCTGGGCAATTGGGAATAGAACTCAGTGACGATGAAGCGGAGAAAATTATTCTATTTCTCAATACATTGACGGACTATGAATTTATTTCAAATCCAATTTTTTAGGGATATGATGAATGTATAAATGAGAAATCGATATGCCATTTCATTGGTATAAATTCATGATAGTAAAGAAATTGAAATATTTTTTTAATCTACAAATATCAGCATTATTCATCGGTTAATTCCAGAAATGTAATGGTTTTGAGTCTAATGGATACCATCATTCTATGTTCCATTTGATAGGAGAGCAGAATTTTTCCTCACTCCCTTAAGCGTTTTTCTACTATATTGTATTCATATTACTGAAAAGACTATTTGCGAATCTAACAAATGTATTGGCGCCAAGAGATCCGTAGGTTACACTTTTCATATTTGTTTAATTGGAAATTTAAATTTTATGAATAGAATACTTTTTATACTCTTGATTTTTGCTGCTCTATTTTCATCCTGCAGGAAGGATGACATCGTGACCACAACGGAGGAAGATATTCCAACGGTCGAAAACAAATATAAGATTCGTGTCATAGGACGGATCATCGACCAAGATGGTAAACCCCTTCAAAATGCCAATATTCTGGCTGACAATCAAGTGAAGGAGAGTGATGTAAATGGATTCTTTGTATTAGAAAATGTCAATGTAGGAGCTACAAATGGCATCTTTATCCAAGCTGAGGCTTTGGGATATTTTGAAGGTGGAGTCAATCTTATTTCTAGTACTCTGGCAGACAAACAGGTGAAAATCCAGTTAATAAAAAGGGTATTCAGCAGTAAAATCGATGCATCTCAGGGAGGTACGGTTTCGAATAATGGCGGTGCTTCAGTCGATTTTCAGGGGGGAAGTTTTTTGTTGGATGGACAAGCATTTTCAGGAGAAGTTAATGTCTTTATGCATTACCTGGATCCTAGCGAGGCAGACTTTATGAATCGGGTGCCGGGTAGTCTCGCCGCCATCAATGCAGATGGCAGTCGGAGTACTTTGAAATCCTTCGGTATGGTAGTCGTGGAACTTGAGTCAGACTCTGGCGATAAACTTCAATTGGACTCTGCAAAACCTGCCACTCTCAGGACAGAGGTTCCTAGTTCCTTGATTTCGGAGGCTCCATCAGAGATTCCGTTGTGGTACTTTGATTCACAAAAGGCTCGATGGATAGAAGAGGGAAGTGCCACCTTACAAGGCAATGTCTATGTCGGCACAGTCAAGCATTTTACTTGGTGGAATTGTGATGTGCCCTGTCCGACAGTGAATATTTGCCTGAATTTTATTGATGAAGATACACAAGAACCCTTAGAGGGATATAATATATGTGTAAACACCTCTAATTGTGGTTCGGCATGTGGAACTACGGATGCCAATGGTAGCCTTTGTGATATAATACCACGATATACCGAAGTACAAATATTTTTGTTTAATATATGTGGAGAAACGGTATATACAACTACCATTCCGCCCGTAATAGACGATAATACAGTGGTCAATTTTGAAGTAAATGGCACTGAATTTAGTGAATTTACCATAGTAGGAACTGTTATGTCATGCGATACGGAAGAGCCGGTTCCCAGTGCTTTAGTCAGCTTTGAATGGGGTAATAATGTCGTCAGTACCATCGCGGATGAAAATGGACAATATGAAATCGTCCAAAATTTTTGTGGAAATCCTATTGATGGGGTATTATATTTTGTAGGGGAATCATCAGGTTTTGCAAATTCATATGCGATCACCATTGATGAAAGTTTGAGTGCAGAGTACAATCCTCAGCTATGCGATGAAGCCAACCATTTTACCTTTAATGGTGAAATCTTGTCATTTGATTGTAAGGCCATCGTTCATCCCAATGAAACAGTAATTTATTATGATCAAACATCGGGTAATTTACTCGGATTTTATGGTAATTTCATTGGTACATTTGATGGTACTTATTATGAAAATTCAACTATAACGGATTCTGGTTCTACAACTGTAGTTGTAACGGGGTTTGGTCAAGTAGGGGAGAATA
>Ga0116151_10005027_pt1 | contig 11526 bp, 7 predicted proteins | sample AD_UKC117_MetaG_FD_89893 | JGI IMG/M metagenome (GOLD analysis project Ga0116151, IMG submission 89893) | Active sludge microbial communities of municipal wastewater-treating anaerobic digesters from Hong Kong - AD_UKC117_MetaG | ecosystem: Engineered > Bioreactor > Anaerobic > Digestate... | reverse complement strand
TGTCCCGCTGGCAATTCGGGATCACCACGGTCTACCACTTCATCTTCGTTCCGCTGACCATCGGGCTTGCCCCGATGGTCGCGGTGATGCAGACACTCTGGGTCGTCACCGGAAACCCGCACTGGTATCGGATGACCCGGTTCTTCGGGAAGATCTTCCTGATCAACTTCGCCATCGGGGTGGCCACCGGCATCGTCCAGGAATTCCAGTTCGGGATGAACTGGAGCGAGTACTCCCGTTTCGTCGGGGACGTTTTCGGTGCACCTCTGGCAATGGAGGGCCTGGTCGCCTTCTTCCTCGAGTCGACGTTCATCGGACTGTGGATCTTCGGCTGGAAGCGGATCCCCAAGCTCGCCCATCTCGCGTCGATCTGGCTGGTGGCACTCGGGGTCAACTTCTCGGCGTTCTTCATCATCGCCGCCAACTCGTTCATGCAGCATCCGGTCGGCGCCCGCTTCAACCCGGTGACCGGGCGGGCCGAGTTGGAGAGCTTCGTGGCGCTGTTCTCCAACAACACCGCCGTGGCGGCCTTCTGGCATGCGGTGGCGGCATCCTTCCTGACCGCGGGAACCTTCGTCGCCGCGGTGTCGGCATGGTGGATGGTGCGCTCCAAGGGGCTGCCCGACGCCCGCGCGATGTTCCGCCCCGCGACGATTCTGGGGTCCTGGTTCGCCTTGGTCGCCGCTGTGGCGATATTCATCACCGGCGATGTGCAGGGCAAGCTGATGTTCCATCAGCAACCTATGAAAATGGCGGCCGCGGAATCGTTGTGTCACACCGAACTGAACCCGAAGTTCTCGATCCTGACGGTCGGCACGCACAACAACTGCGACGGCATCACCCGTGTCATCGAGGTGCCCTACGTGCTGCCGTTCCTGGCCGAGGGCAGATTCTCCGATGTCACCCTGGAGGGCGTTGAAGACCTGCAGGAGTCTTACCAAGAGAAGTTCGGTCCGGGGTGGTACGTGCCCAACCTGTTTGTCACCTACTGGTCCTTCCGGGCGATGATCGGGTTCATGGCGATCCCCATGCTGTTCGCCCTCACCGCACTGTGGCTGACCCGGCGGGGACGGGTCCCGGACCGGAAATGGTTGTCCCGCTTCGCGGTATGGACCATTCCGACCCCGTTCCTGGCGAGCGCGGCCGGCTGGGTCTTCACCGAGATGGGGCGCCAGCCCTGGATCGTCGCGCCCAATCCCGACGGCGACCAGTTGATCAGGCTCACCGTCCGGGAGGGGGTCACGCCGCACGGTGCGGAGGTCGTGTGGGTCTCGCTGATCGGGTTCACGCTGGCCTACGCCGCACTCGCGGTCGTCTGGTCTTACCTGTTGCGCCGCTACGTGGTCAACGGTCCGCAGGACCACGACTCCGAGCCGGTGACGCCGACGCCGCCGGACGACGCCGACGTCGCACCGTTGTCATTCGCCTACTGATTCGCGCCTACCGATTCGCGCCCACCGATTAGCAAGGCCACGAGGAGCCGTCAGCCATGCACCTGCAAGAGTTCTGGTTCATCGCCGTTGCGGCGTTGTTCCTCGGCTTCTTCGTCCTCGAGGGATTCGACTTCGGCGTGGGGATGCTGATGGAGTGGGTCGGCCGACGCAGCGCAGATGCGGCCGGCGGCACCGTCGACTCCCACCGCCGGGCGGTGTTGAACTCGATCGGGCCGGTATGGGACGGCAACGAGGTCTGGTTGATCACTGCGGCCGGCGCCATGTTCGCGGCCTTCCCGAACTGGTACGCCACGGTGTTCTCCGGCTTGTACCTGCCACTGCTGGTGATCCTGCTGTCGATGATCGCCCGCGTCGTGGCCATCGAATGGCGCGGCAAGATCGATGACCCCCGATGGCGCACCTGGTGCGATATCGGTATCGCCGCCGGATCCTGGCTACCGGCACTGCTGTGGGGCGTGGTGTTCGCCGCGCTGGTCAGGGGTCTGCCGGTAGGGCCGGACAAGAACGTGGTGGGATTGACGGTGGCCGACGTGCTGAACCCCTACACGCTGTTGGGGGGTGCGGCCACCTGCTCCTTGTTCCTGTTCCACGGCGCGGTGTTCCTCGCGCTCAAGACCGGCGGGACGGTGCGCGCCGACGCGGTGAAGTTTGCCAAGGTTCTCAGCATCCCCGCGATCGTTGTGGTCGGCGGGTTCGGCCTGTGGACCCAGCGGGATTACGGCAAGCCCTGGACCGCCGCGGTCCTGGCGGTCGCGGTCCTGGCACTGCTGGTCGCCGCGGTCGCCGTGGCGCGCGACCGCGAAGGCTGGGCGTTTCTGTCCACCACGGTGGTGGTCGCCTCGCTGGTGATCCTCATCTTCGGATCGCTCTACCCGAATCTGGTGCCCTCGACGATCGATCCGGCCTACAGCATCACCGTCGCCAACGGGTCCTCCACCCCGTACACACTGAAGGTGATGAGCTGGGCGGCGGGCATCGTCAGCCCGGTGGTCCTGGCCTATCAGGCCTGGACCTACTGGATCTTCCGGAAACGGATCTTCGCGGAATCGATCCCGCCGTCCATCGGGCTGTCACCGAGGCGAGTGTCCTGAGCGAGGTTCGAACCGGGCCGCCCCTGGACCCTCGACTGTGGCAGGCATCGCCGGCCGTGCGTCGCTACGTGCTCGCCTCGGTCCTCTGGGGGGTGGTGATCGCAGCCTGTGCCATCGGTACCGCGGTGCTTCTCGGCCACCTCGTCGCCGGCATCATCACCGAGCCGGCGACCCGGACCGTCGGCCACTGGCGAACCGAGTTGCTCATCCTGGCAGCGCTGTGGACGGTGCGCGCGCTGAGCCAGACGCTGCAGGCACGCCTCGGCCAGCACGGAGCCAGCGCGGTGATCGCCGATCTGAGTAGCCAAGTGCTGCAGAGCATTACCGAACGTCCCCCGAGCGAGCAGGCGGCGCTTCGGGCAGACGCCGCGACACTGGTCACCAGCGGCCTGGACGGACTGCGGCCCTACTTCGCCGCGTACCTGCCGGCCCTGGTCTCCGCGGCAGTCCTCACCCCTGCCGCGGTCGTGGCCATAGCGGTCACCGACCTGCGCTCGGCGCTCATCGTGGTGATCGCCCTGCCGCTCATCCCGATCTTCATGGTTCTCATCGGTCTGGCCACTTCGGAGCGATCCCAGGCGGCCCTGGCCGCGATGACGGTCCTGCAGTCACGGCTGATGGACCTGATCGCCGGAATCCCCACCCTGCGTGCTCTCGGCCGCGCCGACGGGCCAGCGGGCAGGATCGCCGAACTCAGTGCCGAGCATCGGCGTTCGGCGATGGCCACGTTGCGCATCGCTTTCCTCTCCGCGCTGGTGCTGGAATTGATCGCCACCCTGGGCGTGGCGTTGGTTGCGGTCAGCGTCGGTCTTCGGTTGGTGTTCGGCGAGATGGCGCTGTCCGCCGGGCTCACGGCACTGCTGCTGGCGCCGGACGTGTTCTGGCCGCTGCGCAGAGTGGGAATGGAATTCCATGCCGCCCAGGACGGGAAGACGGCCGCGGACAAAGCCTTTGAACTGATCGGGGACGGCTCCGACGTCCTTGGCGGCGATCGCTTGGTGAGGGCGGGCGGGGCGAGGATACGGCTCGAATCGGTGTCGGTCGGAGGACGGGACGGCATGGCGCCCTACCGGGTGTCCGCGCTCATCGCGCCCGGCGCGGTCACCGCACTCACCGGCGATAACGGCGCGGGAAAGAGTACGACGCTGCAGGCGATCGCCGCACTGGTGGCACCCACCGAGGGCCGGATCACCGTAGACGGGGTGGACGTCGGCAGCCTCGACCGGTCGCAGTGGTGGCGCCAAGTCGCCTGGCTGGCTCAGCGCCCGGTTCTCGTCCCGGGCACCGTTGCTGAGAATCTGTCCCTGTTCGGACCCCTGGCCGACCCGGAAGGCGCCTGCAGGGCAGCGGGTCTGGACGAAGTGCTCGCCGACCTGCCGGATGGAATGGAGACGGTCATCGGCCGCGGCGGAACGGGTCTGTCGCTGGGACAGCGGCAACGGATCGGCCTGGCGCGGGTTCTGGGATCCGGTGCCCCGCTGCTCCTGCTCGACGAGCCGACCGCGCACTTGGACGATGCGACCGAGGCGCGGGTCCTGCGCACCCTCGGCGAGCGCGCGGCAGCAGGTGCCACCGTGGTGGTGGTGGCCCATCGGCACAGTGTTCTGGCGATCGCCGACGAGGTGGTCCACCTGGAAGCCGGCAACCGTGTCGGCGGCTGACTCGTTACGCAGCGCGCTGGCACTGCTCCGGCCGCGGCTGCGCCTTCTGCTGCTGGCGGTGACACTGGGCGCCTTGTCGCTGGGCAGCGCGTTGGCGCTGGCCGCCGTGTCGGCCTGGCTGATCACCCGGGCCTGGCAGATGCCGCCGGTTCTGGACCTGTCGGTCGCGGTCGTGGCGGTCCGGACGTTCGGCATCTCGCGGGGCGTCCTGGGCTATATCGGACGGCTGGTGTCCCACGAGACCTCGCTGCGGGCGGGCGGAGAGGCCCGCAGTGAGTTGTATCGCCGGCTCACCCACGGGCCGGCGCGGCTCACCGCGCGGCTGCACAGCGGGGATCTCCTCGCGCGGGTCGGTTCCGACGTGGACACCCTCGCCGATGTACTCGCCCGGGCACTGGTGCCGATCGGGGTGGCCGTTGTCCTCGGGCTCGGCTCGGTCACGTTGATCGCAATGATCTCCCCGGCTGCGGCCGCCCTGTTGGCGGTGTGCATGGTGATCGCCGGTGGTCTTGCGCCCTGGTTGTCGGCCCGGGCGGCCCGCGCCGAGGAACAGGTCGCGCGGCGCCATCATGCGCAGCGCGACATCGCTGCGATCACCGCGCTGGATCACGCCCCCGAACTGCGCGTCGCGGGGAGGCTGCCGGCACTGATCGCCGAGTCCGGGCATCGGCAGCGGCAGTGGGGACGTTCGATCGATCGCGCGGTGGCACCGATGGCGGTCGCCGCGGCAGTGCCCGGCATTGCCGTCGGGGTCAGCACGATCGGAGCGATCCTGATCGGGATCCTGATCGCGCCGACGGTCAGCCCCACCACGCTGGCGGTGCTGATGCTGTTCCCGCTGTCGGCCTTCGAGGCGATCGGGGTGCTTCCCGCCGCGGCGGTGGCGCTCGTCCGGGCGCGGATAGCGGGGGAACGGTTGACCCAGACGGCCCCGGCCCCGGCATCGCCGGCCCCGCGCGCCGTGCCGGTGATGCCGTCGGCAGCAGCACCCCGATTGGCGGCGGCGGGTCTGTGTGCCGGCTTCGGCGGCAGTCCGGCCGGTCAACCCGTGACGATCGGATTGCGGCCCGGAGACCGGCTGGTCGTCAGCGGCGGGAGCGGCGTCGGTAAGACCGCGCTGTTGATGACGCTGGCCGGGATGCTTCGGCCCCGCAGCGGCGAGGTCATCCTCGACGACATTCCGATCGACAGGTATCCGGAAGCCCAGCAGCGCGGCGCCGTCTGTTATTTCGCCGAGGACGCACACGTCTTCGCCACAACCGTCCGCGACAACCTGCTCGTGGCGCGTGGGGACTGTTCGGACGACGAACTCGTCGACGCGGTGCGCCGGGTCGGCCTGGGCGACTGGCTGCACACCCTGCCCGAGGGGCTGTCCACCGTCCTGGCCGGAGGTGTGGAGGCACTGTCGGCGGGTCAGCGCCGTCGGTTGCTGCTTGCCCGGGCGTTGCTGTGCCCGGCGCCTGTCCTGCTCCTCGACGAGCCCACCGAACACCTCGACGCCGTCGATGGAAGCCGCCTGCTCGGGGCGCTTCTCGATCCGGCCGGCTCGCTACTCGAACCAGCGCGCACCGTCGTGGTGGCGACTCACGAAGACGTCGGACAATTCGACTGCCAACGGATTGTCCTCACCGCCGCGAGCACGGCGGGGTCAGGAGCGCCCGGGGCGACGCCATCTCCGGTACACCCGGTGGGCGGCGAAGGCACCGATGATCGCGGTGACGCACCAGACGGCGACCGCCACATAGGCTAACGGTGAGGTCAGGTCGGAGATCGACGCGCCCAGCGCGGTGTAGACGAACGCCCGTGGCGCCGAACCGATCAGGGCCCCGATCACCATCTGCCACAACGGCATCCCGAACGCTCCGAAGCCGTAGGAGGCCAGCGCGTCGGAAATGCCAGGAACGAACCGCTGACCGACCACCGCCCACAGCCCGCGCCGTTTGATCTGTGCGTCGATGCGCTCGGCCCAGTCCGCACCGATCAGCGCCCGCGCGCTGTCCCGGCCGGCGTGCCTACCCCCCAGCGCGGCGATGGTGGCGGTTGTGGCGGTGGAGGCCAGGGTCACGAACGTCCCCAGAACCGGGCCGAACAGCAGCCCGCTGCCGGCCGCCAGCAGCGGGCCGGGAACGAAGACCGCGGCCAGGACGGCGGCCACCACTACGTAGACCAGTGGGGCGACGGGTCCGCTGGCGGCGACGGCCGCGCGCAGCGCGTCGACGTCCAGCACCCGCCGGACGGCGACCAGATAGAACAGCGTCAGAAGGACGGCGGCGAACAGCGCAAGCCGCAGGATGTGTCGCCGCCGGCTACCGGTGGGGGAGTCCTCTTCGCCGGTCGGTGCCGCCTCCGGAGCACTCATGCCCGCGGCCCCTAGTTGAAGCGGATGTCCAGGGTCGCCAAGCCGAAGATCTTGCGGCCATCGGACTTCGCGGCGACAAGAACCACGCCGGTGCGGGTTTCCGGGTCCAGCGACTTGACCTTGCCGCTGAACTCGATATCGGCTCCCGTTGCCGCGGAAACGACCGCCGGCGCGGACAGCCGCACCGCATAGCGGGTGACCGCCCCGGGATCGCCGGACCATGCCGAGACGAATCCCGCGCCCAAACCCATGGTGAGCATGCCGTGGGCGATCACGTCGGGCAGTCCGGCCAACTTGGCGATGTCTTCGTCCCAGTGGATCGGGTTGGCGTCACCGGCCACACCCGCGTAATTGACCAGATCACCCCGGGAGAGCCGGGTGTGATGCACCGGCAGTTCGTCGCCGACCTTCAGATCGTCGAAGGACGGGGTGCCTGGCGTGCGTACGGTGTCGGTAGCCATTCGGGCTTCGGTGTCGGGGCGCAGGGTCTTCTGGTACGCGGACGAGGAGTCGCCGACCCCCATGATGTCGACATCGTGCATCATGGCCTTCTGCACGGCTTCCTTGATCGCCGGGTTGATGTCCTCGGCAGTGACGCCGACGACGGTGGTGTGCAGGGTGTGCACCCGCTCGCCGGCGGTGTCCGTGAAGGTGTTGGTGACGGTGATCAGGTCTCTGCCGGCGATGCGGCGCACCGAAGTCAATTCGACATCGATGACCAGCTCGTCCCCGGCCACGATCGGGCGATGCTGTTCGAAGACCTCTTCGGTCTGCATGTAGGTGTCGTAACCGACCACCACCGATTCGAACATCCGGCGATTGCAGGACATGCCTGGGGTGGAGGTGAACGTCAGCGGTGCCACCAGACCCGAATAGCCCAGCTTCGCGGCGGCGGCGACATCCCAGTGCGCGGGGTGATAGTCCTGCACCGCGCGGGCGTACTCGCGCACCTTCTCCCGGCCGACGAGGTAGGTGCCGTCCATCTGGTAGTAGTGGCCGACCCGGGACTCGATCGCCGACGCCTCTGGTGCTGCGGTCATGAATTCGCCCATCTGTTCTATCGGCGGGTTCGTGGAGGCCGACGCATGCACCCTAATAGGCCGAGTAGGGCGAATACACGCCAATGAACCGCCGGGGGCCTCCGGAACACCCGCATGACGCCCGTGGTTGTCATACTGCGGACCATGATCGCCGGATCGCGAGGCCCAGCATTCCCGGCCTTCGCGCTGCTGGCGTACGCGTTCGCGGCGATCATGCTGGGCACCACGATGCCCAGTCCGATGTACGCGCTGTACTCCGACTACCTGCACTTTTCCGTGGCAACCACCACGGTGATCTACGCCACCTACGCGGGGGGCGTGCTGTTCGCATTGGTGGTCTTCGGCAGCTGGTCCGATGCCATCGGCCGCCGACCGGTGCTGCTGGCCGGCACGCTATGCGCGCTGGGCAGCGCGGTGGTGTTCCTGGCCGCCGATTCGGTGCCGGTGCTGCTGGCGGGCCGGTTGCTGTCCGGGCTGTCGGCGGGTCTGTTCACCGGGACGGCAACGGCTGCGGTCATCGAAGCGGCACCACCCAACTGGCGAACCCGAGCTCCCATGGTGGCCACGATCGCCAATATGGGCGGGCTGAGCAGTGGGCCGATTCTGGCCGGCGTGCTGGTTCAGTACGCGCCGGAGCCGCTACGGCTGTCGTTTCTCGTCCATATCGTGCTGGTGATTCTGGCCGCCGGGGTGGTGCTGCTGGTCCCGGAAACCTCGAGCCGCTCGGGGCGAATCCGGGTGCAGCCGCTGTCGGTGCCCAACGAGGTCCGCTCGATATTCGTCATCGCTGCGCTGGCAGCCTTCGCCGGCTTCGCCGTCACCGGCCTGTTCGCCGCCGTGGCGCCGTCCTTCATCGCCTCCATCATCGGGATCTCCAATCATGCGGTGGCCGGACTGCTGGCCGGCTCGATCTTCGCGGCCTCGGCGGTGGCGCAGATCTTTGCGGCCGGTATCCCGCCCGGACGGGCCGTGGCGTGGGGGTGCGCGCTGCTCGTCGCCGGAATGGCCGTCCTCGCCGTGGCGCTGCGATTTTCCTCCCTGGCCGGACTGGTCGCCGCCTCGGTGATCTCCGGCGTCGGGCAGGGCATCAGCTTTAGCCGGGGACTCGCCGCGGTCGCCGAGAGAACCCCCGCCGATTTCCGCGCCGAGGTCGGCTCGGCGTACTTCCTGGTCTCCTACATCGCGATCTCGGTACCGGTGATCGGCGTCGGCGTCGCGGCCCAGCTTTGGGGCCTGCGCACCGCCGGAATCCTGTTCGCGGTGGCCGTGGGGGTGCTCGCGGCCGGGTGTCTGGTCGCGATCCTGCGGCAGGAGACCGGCGGCAGCCGGGCCGGGGCAGCCGCCGGTGGCTGAGCGGATTCCGGGCCGCCGTCCGGGCTTGCCCGCTCCGATCAGCGATGATAGGAATCGTCCCCGTCCCTGCCCCCGGAATGAACGGCCGAATCGTTGAATCCTGATATCGCCGAGACCGACTCGCTGGGCCCGGCGGAACGCCGCCGCATCGTGATCGCATCCATGGTGGGTACCACCATCGAGTTCTACGACTTCTACATCTACGCCACCGCAGCGGTCTCGGTGTTTCCCGTTCTGTTCTTCCCGAAGGGCGATCCGACGACGGCGCTGCTGGCCTCGCTGGCGACCTTCGGCCTGGCGTTCGTGGCTCGACCCCTCGGTTCGGTGTTGTTCGGGCACTTCGGAGATCGGGTCGGGCGTAAGGCGACCCTGGTGGGCTCGCTGCTGACGATGGGGATCGCGACCTTCGCGATCGGCCTGCTGCCCACCTACCATCAGGTCGGGCTGCTGGCCCCGGCGCTGCTGGCCGTGTTGCGTTTCACCCAGGGACTTGCGTTGGGCGGGGAATGGAGCGGCGCGGCATTGCTGGCCACTGAGACCGCCCGTCCCGGGAAGAGGGCCTGGGCGGCGATGTGGCCGCAACTCGGCGCGCCGATCGGCTTCCTGATGGCCAACGGACTGTTCCTGGTTCTTATCGGCTGGTTGGGGCCCGGCACCGCCAGCGCCGATCTGGGTGGGGCGTTTCTGGGCTGGGGCTGGCGGATTCCGTTCTTACTCAGCGCCGTGATGGTGGTGATCGGCCTGTACGTCCGCGTGCGGCTGGCCGAGACACCGGTGTTCGTTCGTGCCGTCGATCGTGGGGAACGGGTCAGATCGCCGCTGGCCGAGGTGTTCCGAAGCAATTGGCGGCAACTGATCGTCGGAACCTTCGTCATGCTGGCCACCTACACGCTTTTCTACATCGTCACAACGTGGGCGCTGAGCTATGGCACCGCCAAGCGCCCGCCGTCGGGCAAGGGGCTCGGCTTCGACTACGTGTCGTTCCTGAAATGGCAGTTGATCGCGGTGTTGTTCTTCGCCGCGCTGCTTCCGGTGGCCGGCCGGCTGGCCGACCGCTTCGGCCGCCGCAGAACGCTGCTGGTGGTGACGGCCGGCATCATGGCCTACGGGGCGTTGTTCGCGCCGATGCTCTCGCCCTCGTCCAGCTCGCAGACCAAGATGCTGGTGTTCCTGATCGTCGGCATGACCCTGATGGGCCTGACCTTCGGGCCGATGAGCGCCGTTCTTCCGGAGTTGTTCCCGACCAACGTCCGCTACACCGGATCCGGGGTCGCCTACAACGCGGCCAGCATCCTGGGTGCGGCGGTGGCGCCGTTCCTGGCCACCTGGCTGGCCACCGAGTACGGCGTGGGCTGGGTGGGTGTCTACCTGGCAGCGGCAGCGGCCCTGACGTTCGTGGCGCTACTGGTCATGCGGGAGACCAAGGACACCTCCCTGGACAGCGAGGTCGGCCCGCCCCTCATCTGAGGGCGCGGCGCCGCTGGCCCATCCCGATGCCCGCCAGTACCACCAACGCCAGGACCGGGGCGATCACGGTGACGCTCAGCGTGACGGCGTCGGGCACCTCCTGACCCCGGATATGGGCCAGCACGCCGATCAACGGTTGCAGGATGACACCGCCGACACCCATGATCAGCATGTTGGTCATACCCATCGCCACACCGGAAAGCTCTTCGGGCGCTTGATCCTTCACCATGGTGAAGGACAAGACGTAGAACCCGTTGAACACCCCGAGGAAGAACATCGCCGCGGACAGCGCGAACTGGCCCTGCAAAGCGAACAGGATGAGCAACATCGTGGCCGCTGAACCGGTAGCCCCCGCCGCAAGCAGCAGGGCCGGTCGTCCGAGTCGTTCGCACAGCCAGGCTGAGCCGATGAACCCGGGCAGGCAGCCCCAGAAGTAGAAAGAGGCGCAGACCGAGGCGGCCGACAGGCTCATGTGATGGTAGCTCTGGAAATACGAGACGCCCCAGAGCATCCCGAAGGCGATGCCCGCCGCGGCCACCAAACCTCCGGCCAACCCGCGGGACAGGATCGGCAGGGATACCAGAAGCCGCCCGATCTGGGCGGCCTCCGGCCATTGCGTATCGGTTTCGCTTTCGGTGTTGCCGGCGTTCCTGACGAACATGACGATGAGAACGAGCAGGAAAGCCGAGAACGCCCCGCAGGCGGTCATCGCGACCCGCCAGCCGGCGTTTTCAACGATGAAACCCAGGGTTTCCTGGCCGAGCGCGGCGCCGGTCATGCCGGCCACTTCGGTCAGCGCGGCCAGCATGGGGAAGATCCGCGCCGGAAACCATTGCGCGGCTAGGGCCAGCGCGCAGACAACGGTGGGTGCGGCGCCCAGCCCCATCAGGATCCGGGTGGCCTCCGCCGTCGCGGCGGTCTTCGACATCGCGAAAAGAAACGACGCGACCGTGCACAGCGATGCGCCGGTGATGAGCACGGAGCGAACTCCAAAGCGAGAAACGAGAATTCCCGCGGGCACCTGCAGGAGAATGTAGGGGTAGTAGAAGCTCGACGACAGGCCACCGAAGCCCGCTTCGTTCAGCGAGAGGTCGACGACCA
>Ga0116151_10005026_pt1 | contig 11527 bp, 8 predicted proteins | sample AD_UKC117_MetaG_FD_89893 | JGI IMG/M metagenome (GOLD analysis project Ga0116151, IMG submission 89893) | Active sludge microbial communities of municipal wastewater-treating anaerobic digesters from Hong Kong - AD_UKC117_MetaG | ecosystem: Engineered > Bioreactor > Anaerobic > Digestate... | reverse complement strand
GCCGTTGGGCTTTGCGATCAGGGCGGAGGCGGTCATGGGGGCGGGGCTTCCTGGCGGCGCCATCAGTGGCGCGGGGCGGCGAAAGGCGAGCGCGGGCGCTTTTCGGCGAGCGGCTGCGGATCGAGGCGGGCGGTGTTGAGGCTGGTGTCGTCGAAGTGGCGCTTCGCCACCGCCTGCACCTCCTCCGCGGTCACCGCGCGCAGGCCTTCGAGGAGTCGTTGCTCGTCGCGCCAGGACAGCCCTGCGGATTCAAGATAGCCGATCTCCATCGCCTGGCCCATCAGCGAGTCGCGCTTGTATACCTGCGTGGCGATCGCCTGCGTCTTGACGCGCGCGAGCTCCGCGGCGCTGATGCCTTCGTCGGCGATGCGGCGCACCTCGGCGCGCAAGGCCTCGGCGAGCGCCTCCGGGCTGGTGCCGGCGGCGGGCACGCCGTGCAGGTGGAACAGCGCCGGGCCGCGGTTGCCGGTGTCGTAGCTGGCGCCGACGCTGACCGCGATGCGCTGGTCGCGCACCAGGCTGCGAGTGAGGCGGGCGCCGTCGTAGCCGTCGAGCACCGCGGCGAGCACATCGAGCGCGTAGGCCTCGCGGTCGCCCGCGGGGTCGCGCAACGCGGGCGCGTGCCAGCTCATCGCGATGTAGGGCAGCTCGGCGGGGGCCTTCACCACCGCGGTGCGCGGGCCGCGCTGCGCCGGCTCGGGCGAGATGCGGCGCGCCGGCAGCTCGGCGGCGGGAATGGTGCCGTAGGTCCGCTCGGCGTCGCGGAACACCTCGCGGTGGTCCACATCGCCCACCACCACCAGGTAGGCGTTATTGGGCGCGTACCAGCGCCGGTACCACGCGCGCGCATCCTCCGGCTGCATGGCCTCGAGGTCGGGCATCCAGCCGATCACCGGGCGGCGATAGGGGTGGGCCTGGTAGGCGGTGGCCATCAGCTGCTCGAACACCAGCGCGCGCGGCTGGTCGTCGGTGCGCAGGCGGCGTTCTTCCTTGACCACCTCGATCTCGCGCGCGAACTCCTCGTCGGTGAGCACGAGGTTCTTCATGCGGTCGGCCTCGAGCGCCATCATCGCCGGCAGCTGCGCCGGCGGCACCTGCTGGAAGTAGGCGGTGTAGTCCTTGCCGGTGAAGGCGTTGTCGCGTCCGCCGACGGCGGCCACGCGCCTGTTGAACTCGCCCGGGCCGACCTCCTTGGTACCCTTGAACATCATGTGCTCGAGCACGTGGGCGACACCCGAGACGCCGTCCGGCTCGTCCATCGCGCCGGCGCGGTACCACACCATGTGCACCACCGAGGGCGCGCGGCGATCTTCCTTGACGATCAGCTTCATGCCGTTGGCGAGCGTGGTCTCGAAGGGGTTGGCGAGGGCGGGTGCGGCGAGCGCGGCGGAGAGCGCCGCGCCGAGCAGCAGGCTGCGCGCGAGGCGACTTCCGGGGAGGCTGGCGAGGGTGTGGCGAAACATGGACTTGTCCTGCATCTGTTAGAATCCGCGGCACTCCGCAAGGCCCGCTGCGCGTGGCGCAGCCCGTGCCGGGGAGCCGCATCTTAGCGTGATCGGCGGTGCGCGCCCATGCTTGCCGGGCCGCGCGCGTCGACGCAAAACGTCCCATCTGACCCGAGCGTTTCATGTTTGGTTTCCTGAAGAAGAAGTTCGGCAAGTCCGCCGACGAGGCCAGGCCCGTCGAGCAGGCGGCCGAGGAGCAGGCCGCAGCCGAGGTCCCGGCCGAAGACCTCGCCGGCGCGCACGCGCCCGTCGAGCCGCAGGTGGAGATGCCGGCGGTCGAGGAGGCGCGGGGCGACACGGCGACTGCCGAGGCGAGCGTGGCGGGCGAGGTGCTCCCTGCCGCCCATGAACCCGGGACGCGGGCCGAGGCTGCGGCGCCGCCGGAATCGGCCGCGGAGCCCGTCGCGGACGAGGCGACGAGCGCGGGCGCGCCCGCGCAGGCGTCCGAGTCGCTGCGGGAAGCCGAGCCCGAGCCGGAGTCCGAGCTGGCAGCGGAGGCCGCGTCTGCCGGAGCAGCCGGGGGGCAATCTGAAGCAGAGCCCCTAGCCGAGGTCGAAGCCGAAGCGGAGCCCGAAACCGAAGCGGAGCCCGAGCCCGCGGTGCAGCAGCCGGCCGCCGCTGCGGTCGCGAAGAAGTCGTGGACCGAGCGCCTCAAGGCCGGCCTCGCGCGCACCCGCAACCAGATCGGCGGCGGGCTGGCGAGCCTGTTCGGGCTGCGCAAGATCGACGAGGATCTGCTCGAGGAGCTCGAGTCCACCCTGCTGATGGCCGACTGCGGTGTCGACGCCACCCAGCACCTGATCGACGACCTGCGCCAGCGCTGGAAGCGCGACCGCCTGGAGACCGCGGACCAGCTCCAGAAGGCGCTCGCCGACGGCCTGCACGAGATCATCGCCCCGCTCGAGGAGCCGCTCGACGTCGCCGGCCATCGCCCCTTCATCATCATGATCGCGGGCGTCAACGGCTCCGGAAAGACGACCTCGATCGGCAAGCTGGCGAAGTACTTCCAGGCCCACGGCAAGAGCGTGCTGCTCGCCGCCGGCGACACCTTCCGCGCCGCCGCGCGCGAGCAGCTGATGACCTGGGGCGAGCGCAACAACGTCACCGTGGTGGCGCAGGACAGCGGCGACGCCGCGGCGGTGATCTTCGACGCGATCAACGCCGCGCGGGCGCGCAAGATCGACGTCGTGCTCGCCGACACCGCCGGCCGCCTGCCCACCCAGCTCCACCTCATGGAAGAGATCGCCAAGGTGCGCCGAGTGATCGCCAAGGCCGACCCGAGCGGGCCGCACGAGGTGCTGCTGGTGCTCGACGCCAACATCGGCCAGAACGCGCTCGCGCAGGTGAAGGCCTTCGACAAGGCGATCGGCGTCACCGGCCTGGTGGTGACCAAGCTCGACGGCACCGCCAAGGGCGGCGTGCTGGCGGCGATCGCGCGCCAGTGTCCGAAGCCGCTGCGCTTCATCGGCGTCGGCGAGGGCATCGACGACCTGCAGCCCTTCAAGGCGCGCGAGTTCGTCGATGCGCTGTTCGAACCGGGCGCCGGCGCGGTCAAGGCGGGGGCGGAAGCGCGCAGATGATCGTCTTCGAGGACGTGGCCAAGCGCTATGCGGGCGGCTACACGGCGCTGGCGGGGGTCAGCTTCGAGATCCGCCATGGCGAGCTGGTCGTGCTCTCCGGCCATTCCGGCGCGGGCAAGAGCACGCTGTTCAAGCTCATCCCGGTGATCGAGCGCCCCACCGCCGGGCGCGTGCTGATCAACGGCCAGGACGTCTCGCACCTGCCGCGCACGGCCATCCCCTACCTGCGCCGCAACCTCGGCCTGGTGCTGCAGGAGAGCCGCCTGCTGTTCGACCGCAACGTGTACGACAACGTGATGCTGCCGCTGGTGATCACCGGCCATCCCGCCGCCGATGCCGCGAAGCGGGTGGCGGCGGCGCTCGAGCGCGTCGGTCTCGACGGGCGCGGCAAGGAGATGCCGGCAGGCCTGTCGGGCGGCGAGCAGCAGCGCGTGGCGATCGCGCGCGCGATCGTTAACCGGCCGTCGATCCTGATCGCCGACGAGCCCACGGCCCACCTCGACCCCGCCTACGCCGCCGACATCGCGGCGCTGTTCCGCTCCTTCAACCAGGCCGGGGTCACCGTGCTCGTGTCCACCCACGACGCCAGCCTGTTCGCGGCCAGCCGTCCGCGCCGGCTGGTGCTGGCCAAGGGGCTGCTGGTGGAGGATTCGCGCCCGGGCGGACGGCCGGCACACGAGGAGGCCGCGGCATGAGCAACTGGTTCTACCTGCACCTGCGCGCGCTCGCCCACGCGCTACGCCGGCTGGTGGCGCAGCCGCTCGGCACCCTGCTTTCGGCGCTGGTGGTCGGCATCGCGCTGTCGTTGCCGGGCGGCGGCTACCTGCTGCTCGACAATGTCGGCTCGCTTGCGCGCGGCGTCTCGGGCACGCCCGAGATCAGCTTGTTCCTGGCCATGGACGCCGGCGCGGCCGAGATCGCTGCGATCGAGCAGCGCCTGAAGGGCGAGAACGAGCTCGCCAGCTACCGCTTCGTGCCGCGCGACGAGGGCCTGCGCCAGCTCGAGGCCGCCGGCCTGGGCGACGTGCTCGGCGGGCTCAAGGCCAACCCGCTGCCCGACGCCTTCGTGCTCGCGCTGCGGCGCGAGGATCCGGCCTTGTTCGAGCGCATGGCCGAGCGCATGCGCACCTGGCCCAAGGTGGCGCACGTGCAGCTCGACTCGGCCTGGGTCGAGCGCCTGCACGCGCTGCTCGCCCTCGGGCGCTCGGCGGTGCTGATGCTCGCCGGCCTGCTCGGTTTTGCGCTGGTGGTGGTCACCTTCAACACCATCCGCCTGCAGATCCTCACCCAGCACCAGGAGATCGCGGTGAGCCGGCTGCTCGGCGCCACCGACCCCTTCATCCGCCGCCCCTTCTACTGGTTCGGCAGCCTGCAGGGCGCGCTCGGCGGCCTGGTCGCGCTCGGCACCATGGCGCTCGGGGTCGAGGCGCTCGCCGCCCCGGTGGCGCGGCTAGCCGAGACCTACGGTGCGGTCTTCGCGCTGAGCGGGCCCGACCTCGAGGCCAGCCTGGCGATCGTCGCCTTCGCTGCCTTCCTCGGCTGGCTGGGCGCGGCGATCTCGGTGCGGCGACATCTCGCCGGGACTTGAATTTCCGTCATCCGCCCCAATTTACAGTGTGCCTTCGCGTGGTGGTTCATCGTCCCGCATCCGTCGGGGCAGTGGCTGCGCGATCGGCAACAGGTTCCGCCAAGCGGGAGTTCATAGGGACTTCCAATCGTCTGGATCTCGATAATCAATTAGAGCAATTCAAGGAACGGGTCTAAACTTTGGTCCATCGAGTTTCGCAACACCGTTCAAACAACCCTTCTGGAGGATTACAGATGTCGCTGATCAACACCCAGGTTCAACCGTTCAAAGCCCAAGCCTTCCTCAACGGCAAGTTCGTCGAAGTCTCCGACGAGAGCATGAAGGGCAAGTGGTCCGTGGTGATCTTCATGCCGGCCGCCTTCACCTTCAACTGCCCGACCGAGATCGAGGACGCGGCCGAGCACTACGCCGAGTTCCAGAAGGCGGGCGCCGAGGTGTACATCGTCACCACCGACACCCACTTCTCGCACAAGGTGTGGCACGAGACCTCGCCGGCCGTCGGCAAGGCCAAGTTCCCGCTCGTCGGCGACCCGACGCACCAGCTGACCCGCGCCTTCGGCGTGCACATCGAGGAAGCCGGCCTGGCCCTGCGCGGCACCTTCGTGATCGATCCGGACGGCGTCATCAAGACGATGGAAGTGCACGACAACGCCATCGCCCGTGACGTGACCGAGACCGTTCGCAAGCTCAAGGCCGCGCAGTACGTCGCCTCGCACCCGAACGAAGTGTGCCCGGCGAAGTGGAAGGAAGGCGAAGCCACGCTGGCCCCGTCGATCGACCTGGTCGGCAAGATCTAAGGTAGCGCTGCACATCCCCCGGGCCACCGCGGCCCCGGGGCGCAAGTTCCGCAGCCGGCCACGCGCCGGCTGCGTCGTATCCGGACTGCCGTAAACAGCGGCGGTCGCAAAACAGAAAGGGAGTGACCATCATGCTGGACGCCAACATCAAGACTCAACTGAAAGCCTACCTGGAGCGGGTGACGCAGCCGATCGAGATCGTGGCGTCGCTGGATGATGGTCCGAAGTCGAAGGAGCTGCTCGAGCTGCTGCACGACGTCGCCGAGCAGTCGAAGCTGATCACCCTGGTCGAGCGTCGCGACGACGACGAACGCAAGCCCTCCTTCTCGGTCGGCCCGCGCGGCGGTGAGGCGCGCGTGCGCTTCGCCGGCCTGCCCATGGGCCACGAGTTCACTTCGCTGATCCTCGCCCTGCTGCAGGCCGGCGGCTACCCGCCCAAGGTCGAGGCCGAGGTGGTCGAGCAGATCAAGGCCCTCGACGTCGAGCTCAACTTCGAGACCTACATCTCGCTGTCCTGCCACAACTGCCCGGACGTGGTGCAGGCGCTCAACCTGATGGCGGTGCTCAACCCGAAGATCCGCCACACCATGATCGACGGCGCACTGTTCCAGAAGGAGGTCGAGGAGCGCCAGATCATGGCGGTGCCGACGGTGTACCTGAACGGCGAGGAGTTCGACCAGGGCCGCCTCGAGCTCGGCCAGATCCTCGCCAAGGTCGACACCGGCGCCGCCGCACGCGACGCGAAGAAGCTGTCCGAGAAGTCTGCGTTCGACGTGCTCGTCGTCGGCGGTGGCCCGGCCGGCGCGGCGGCGGCGATCTATGCCGCGCGCAAGGGTATCCGCACCGGCGTGGTGGCCGAGCGCTTCGGCGGCCAGGTCATGGACACGATGGCGATCGAGAACTTCATCTCGGTCAAATACACCGAAGGCCCCAAGCTGGTCGCAGCCCTTGAGGAGCACGTCAAGGAATACGAAGTCGACGTGATGAACCTGCAGCGCGTCGCCGGCGTGGTGCCGGGCGAAAACCTGCACGAAGTGAAGATGGAGAACGGCGCCAGCCTCAAGGCCAAGACCGTGATCGTCGCCACCGGTGCGCGCTGGCGCGAGATGAACGTGCCCGGCGAGAAGGAGTTCCGCGGCAAGGGCGTGGCCTACTGCCCGCACTGCGACGGCCCCCTGTTCAAGGGCAAGCGTGTGGCGGTGATCGGCGGCGGCAACTCCGGCGTCGAGGCCGCGATCGACCTCGCCGGCGTGGTTGCCCATGTGACCCTGCTCGAGTTCGCCGACGACCTGCGCGCCGACGCCGTGCTGCAGAAGAAGCTCTACAGCCTGCCTAACGTCACCGTGATCAAGAGCGCGCAGACCACCGAGGTCACCGGCGCCGACAAGGTCAACGGCCTGGTGTACAAGGACCGCAACACCGAGCAGGTGCACCGCGTCGAACTGGAGGGCATCTTCGTACAGATCGGCTTGCTGCCCAACACCGATTTCCTCAAGGGCACGGTAGAGCTGTCGCGCTTCGGCGAGATCATCGTCGATGCCAAGGGGCAGACCTCGGTCCCGGGCATCTTCGCCGCCGGCGACTGCACCACGGTGCCCTACAAGCAGATCATCATCGCCATGGGCGAAGGCTCGAAGGCCTCGCTGTCGGCCTTCGATCACCTGATCCGCAGCAGCGCGCCGGCCGCCTGATTCCTGCCCGCCGCCCCGTGCCGGGTGGCGGCAGCCGCGAGCCCCGCCCCGCTTCGTGCGGGGCGCATTGCTTTGCGAGCGCGACTTCCGCCGGGAATGTTCGCGGGTGATCCCGGTCCCATGGGCTCGTGCATTCCTCTGGAGATCTCTGGTGCCTTTCAGCTGGTTTGAACGCCGCGTCGACCCCTACCCCGAAGCCGCCCCCGGCCCCGCGCCGCGCGGCTTCTTCGCCTTCCTGTGGGCGGGTACCGAGGGCATGCGGCCCTTCATCCTCGGCATGATGCTGCTCACTGCGACCATCGGCGCCTTCGAGGCCCTGCTGTTCGCCATGCTCGGCCGTGTCGTCGACTGGCTGGCCGCGGTCGAACCCGCGCGCCTGTGGGCGGACGAAGGCGGAACCCTGCTGCTGCTCGCCGCCATCATCGTCGGCAGCATCGCGCTGGTCGCGGTGCAGACCATGCTCAAGCACCAGAGCCTGGCGGGCAACTTCCCGATGCGGCTGCGCTGGCGCTTCCACCGCCTGATGCTCGGCCAGAGCATGAGCTTCTACCAGGACGAATTCGCCGGCCGGGTGTCGGCCAAGGTCATGCAGACCGCGCTCGCGGTGCGCGACACCTGCCTGATCCTGACCGACATCCTGGTCTTCGTGAGCATCTATTTCTTCACCATGACCGCGGTGGTGGCGAGCTTCGACGCCTGGCTGCTCGTCCCATTCCTCGGCTGGCTGGCGCTCTACCTCGCCGCGCTGCGCTGGTTCGTGCCGCGCCTGTCCAGGGTGTCGCGCGCCCAGGCCGACGCGCGCGCGCTGATGACCGGGCGCATCACCGATGCCTACACCAACATCGCCACCGTCAAGCTGTTCTCCCACGCCGGCCGCGAGGCGGGCTACGCGCGCGGTGCGATGCAGGAGTTCCTCGCCACCGTGCATGCGCAGATGCGCCTGGTGAGCGGCATCGAGATCGTCAATCACACCCTGTCGATGGGGCTGATCCTCGCCACCGGCGGCACCACGCTGTGGCTATGGAGCCAGGGCCAGGTCGGCGTCGGCGCGGTGGCGGCGGCGACCGCGATGGCGTTGCGGCTCAACGGCATGTCGCACTGGGTGATGTGGGAGATGGCCTCGCTGTTCGAGAACGTCGGCACCGTGCAGGACGGCATCAACACCCTGGCGCGCCCGCACGCGGTGGTCGACCGCGCCGACGCGCAGCCCCTGATGGTGAGCCGCGGCGAGCTGCGCTTCGAGCGGCTCGTGTTCGCTTACGGCGCCACCGGGCCCCAGGCGCGACGGGTGATCGACGACTTCACCCTGACCATCCGCCCGGGCGAGAAGATCGGCGTGGTCGGGCGCTCGGGCGCGGGCAAGTCGACGCTGGTGAACCTGCTGCTGCGCTTCTACGACCTCGAGCAGGGCCGCATCCTGATCGATGGCCAGGACATCGCCGGCGTGACGCAGGACAGCCTGCGGGCGCAGATCGGCATGGTCACCCAGGACACCTCGCTGCTGCATCGTTCGGTGCGCGACAACATCCTCTACGGCCGCCCCGACGCGACCGACGCCGACATGGTCGCCGCCGCGAAAAGGGCCGAGGCGCACGAGTTCGTCCTCGGGCTGACCGACCCCAAGGGGCGCAGCGGCTACGACGCCCACGTCGGCGAGCGCGGCGTGAAGCTCTCCGGCGGCCAGCGCCAGCGTATCGCGATCGCGCGCGTGATGCTCAAGGACGCGCCCATCCTGCTCCTCGACGAGGCCACCAGCGCGCTCGACTCCGAGGTCGAGGCGGCGATCCAGGCCAGCCTGTACCGCCTGATGGAGGGCAAGACCGTGGTCGCGATCGCGCACCGGCTGTCGACGATCGCGGCGATGGACCGCCTGGTGGTGATGGACAAGGGCAGGATCGTCGAGGAGGGCGACCACCATAGCCTCCTCGCCCGCGGCGGCTTGTACGCGCGCCTGTGGGCCCACCAGAGCGGCGGTTTCCTCGGCGAGGAAGCCGAGGACGGCACGCCGCTGCATCCGGCCTGCCCGGCGTGAGGAAACGGATCACGCTCCCGCGCATGCTTTGTCCATAGAATGGGGCATGCTCACCGGAGGCGATGACATGGAGTCGGAGCGCGCATCCGGCGATGCGCATCCCGCGCGCGTCGTCGCGCTCATCTATCTCTGTGGCGTGCTGCTGTTCGGCACGCTGCTCGCGCTGGAGTGGCGGCTGATCGACCGCACGGTCGCGGCGATCGCGCGCGAGCGCGGTGCCGCGCTGTTCTCGCTGATCGAGACCACCCGCGAGTGGAACGCCATGCACGGCGGCGTGTATGTCGTGGTGGACGAGACGACCCGGCCCAATCCCTGGCTGAAGCACCCCGCGCGCGACCTGCAGACCAGCGACGGCGTGCGTCTGACCATGGTCAACCCCGCCTACATGACGCGCCAGATCGCCGACCTCGCCCTGCACGCGGACGGCGCGCGCCTGCACATCACCAGCCTGAAGCCGATCCGCCCCGAGAACCGCGCCGACGACTGGGAGGCCGAGGCGCTCGCCCGTTTCGAGGCCGGCGAGCGCGAGGTGCTGGCGCTGGTGGAGGGCGGCGAGCAGGGCAGGGGCCCGGTGCATCGCTACATGGCGCCGCTGCTGGTGCGCGAGCCCTGCCTGCAATGCCACGCCGAGCAGGGTTACGTGTTGGGGGACATCCGCGGCGGCATCTCGGTGACGATGCCGGCCGAGGTACTGATCGCCCGGCGCGACCAGTTGCGCACGCGCGCGGTCTTCGCCTACGTGCTCGCCGGCCTGCTCGCCGCCGGCCTGGTGCACGGGCTGCTGCGCGCCAACCGGCGCCACGTCGCCCAGGTACGGCGCATCAACGCCGAGCAGGAGCGCCTGATCGAACGGCGCACCGGCGAACTCGCCGAGGCCAATCGCCAGCTCGCCGGCGAGGTCGAGCTGCATCGGCGCAGCGAGCGCAGGCTGGCAGCGAGCGAGTCGCGCTACCGCGCGATCTTCGACAGCGCGGCCGAGGGCATCATGCTGCTGGACGCGGACTTGCGCATCGTCCAGGTCAATCCCGCCTTCAGCGAGATCACCGGCTACATGGCGGAAGAAGTGGTCGGCCGCACGCCATCCATGCTCGGCTCGGGGCGCCACGATCCGGCCTTCTTCGGCGATCTCCTCGCCACGCTGCTCGCTACCGGGCGCTGGCAGGGCGAGGTGTGGAACCGGCGCAAGGACGGCGATCTCTACGTGCAGTGGATGTCTGCGGTGCGGATCGGCGAGGTGGACGCGCCCGAAGGCTTCGTCGCCACGATGACCGACATCACCTCGCGCAAGCAGACCGAGGAGAAGCTGCGCTTCCGTGCCAACCACGACGCCCTCACCGGCCTGCCCAACCGTCGCCTGTTCGAGGACCGCCTGCAGTCCGCGATCGCCAGCGCGCTGCGCCATGGCGAGCGCTTCGCATTGATGCTGGTCGACCTCGACCGTTTCAAGGGCGTCAATGACCGCTTCGGCCACCTCGCGGGCGATGCGCTGCTGGTCGAGGTCGGGCGCAGGCTGCAGCGCTGCGTGCGCGCCTCCGACACGGTGGCGCGTCTCGGTGGCGACGAGTTCGCGGTGATCCTCGGCGAGGTCGGCGGTCGCGAGGATGCCGTGGAGGTGGCGGCGCGCATCTGCGCGTCCATGGCCGAGCCCTTCGAGCTCGGCGAGGGCGTGGCGCAGATCGGCGCCTCGGTCGGCATCGCCCTCGGCCCGCAGGACGACGCCGATGCCGAGGAACTGCAGCGCCGCGCAGACGCCGCGCTCTACACCGTCAAGCACGGCGGCCGCGGCGGCTTCCGCTTCCACGCCGAGCAGGGCTGATCCGCACGCGCGGCGGCCCTGCCCGCCGAATTCGCGCCTGCCGGCGCGCCTACACAAAACCGCGCCTGTGCAAGCCCTTGTAGGAGCGGCGGCAGCCGCGAACGGGGCCGTGCAGGGATCGCCGCGGGCGCCACGGACCACCGCCGAATTCGCGCCTGCCGGCGCTCCTACACAAACCCGCGCCTGTGCAAGCCCTTGTAGGAGCGGCGGCAGCCGCGAACACGGCCGTGCAGGGATCGCCGCGGGCGCCGCGGACCACCGCCGAATTCGCGCTTGCCGGCGCTCCTACAGAAAACCGCGCTTGTGCAAGCCCTTGTAGGAGCGGCGGCAGCCGCGAACAGGGCCGTGCAGGGATCGACGCGGGCGCCGCGGACCACCGCCGAATTCGCGCCTGCCGGCGCGCCTACACAAACCCGCGCCTGTGCAAGCCCTTGTAGGAGCGGCGGCAGCCGCGAACACGGCCGTGCAGGGATCGACGCGGGCGCCGCGGACCACCGCCGAATTCGCGCCTGCCGGCG
>Ga0116151_10005025_pt1 | contig 11527 bp, 10 predicted proteins | sample AD_UKC117_MetaG_FD_89893 | JGI IMG/M metagenome (GOLD analysis project Ga0116151, IMG submission 89893) | Active sludge microbial communities of municipal wastewater-treating anaerobic digesters from Hong Kong - AD_UKC117_MetaG | ecosystem: Engineered > Bioreactor > Anaerobic > Digestate... | reverse complement strand
GATCCAGTCGAAATTGCGAAAGAGTGTGTAGTCGGGTTCGTCAAAGTCGATGAGGATGAGCGCCGAGATCGTCACGATGATGCCGGGAATGACGTTGATGAAAAACAGCCAGTGCCAGGACAGTGCATCGGTCAGGTAGCCGCCGATCGTCGGGCCGATGGTCGGCGCCAGCGTCGCGACTAGCCCGATCAGCGGCGATATGAAACTCATCTTGGAGCGCGGAAAGATGATATAGGCGGTGGCGAACACCGTCGGGATCATGCCGCCGCCGATGAAGCCCTGGACAACGCGCCAGATGATCATTTCGTCGATGTTGGAAGACAAGCCGCACATCAGGCTTGCGACGGTGAAGCCGCCGGCTGCAAGCGCAAACAGATTGCGCGTGCCGAGCGCGTGCGACAGGAAGCCCGACAGAGGGATCATCACCACCTCGGCGATGAGGTAGGCCGTTTGGACCCAGGTGATCTCGTCAGACGAAGCTGAAAGCCCCGCCTGGATTTCGGTCAGCGAGGCCGACACGATCTGGATGTCCAGAATTGCCATGAACATTCCGAACACCATCAGCATGAAGGTGATGAGATGGCGGGTGTTGATGTGGTCGGCCTCGACATGCGCAGGCGCGGGTGCTGCTGGTGCGCCCCCGTCGGCTGGCGATGCTGCGGATATGGCCATGACGCTGTATCTCGTTTGTTCGCCGCTATCGTTTGAGCGGCGAAATGAGTGCGTGGCTCGTGCGCTTTTCGATCAGATGGAGCTGGATCGGCGCCCGAGTTATTTGTTTGGTCGCATTCTCTTCGACGAACCGGTATCCACTTCGTCGGAAAATGCTCTAGCGTGCGGCGGCCCGTTCGACGGTTGTGTCGTTCATCTCCAGATCGGCAACCTTGGCGCCGGGTTTGGTGTTGACGCTGGCAATAACCGACATGCCGGGCCTCAGCACGTTCTCGCGTGCGACGTTCATTGGAACGGCGATCCGCACCGGCAGACGCTGGACGATCTTGGTGAAGTTGCCGGTTGCGTTGTCGGGAGGCAGCAGCGAGAACACGGAGCCTGATGCCGGTGCGATGGAAACGACGCGGCCGTCGAATGTACGCTCTGGAAGGGCGTCGACGCTGATCGTCACGGGCTGTCCGGGCTTCAGACCGGCAAGTTGCGTTTCCTTGAAATTAGCATCCACATAGACGGCGCTGAGCGGTACCAGGCTCGTCAGGCGCTGGGTCGGCTGCACATAGTCGCCGACCTGCATGGCACGGTTGCCGATCACGCCATCGAATGGCGCGCGGATGATGGTGAAGCTCAAATCGCGCTCCGCCTTGGCTTCAGCGGTCTGGTATTGCGCGAGCACGCGCCGCGCCTCCTCCTGTTGCGCCTTCAAAACCTCGACGTTGGCGTTCGCCGCTTCGATGCCAGCCGTTGCCGAGGTGACCGACGCTGCGGCCTGGTCGAAGGCGGCCTGCGCCTGCTCGAGTTTCTGCTGACTGGCGAAATCGCGCGATGCCAGCTCCTGCTGGCGCTTGAGTTCGAGGGTGGTGCGCGTTCTGGCGGCTCGTGCCGATTGCAGCTCCGCCTTGGCCTGATCCACGGCGGCCTTCTGGGCGACGATCTGGCGATCGAACCGGGCGATGCTCGCCTTTTGTGTTGCGACCTGATCTTGCGCACTGCGCACGGCAAGCTGGTAGTCGCCATCGTCAATGCGTGCGATGACGTCGCCAGCCTTGACCGGTGAGTTGTCCGTGACATCGACTTGCGTGATGTAGCCGGAGACCTTGGGCGACAGGATTGCGCCGTGAGCGCCCACGTAGGCATCATCCGTCGACACCAGGAAGCGCCCCGTCTGCCACCAGTAGTGACCATAAATGCCAGCGCCGATGAGTGCGAGGATCACCAGTGCACTGAGGATGAGCCGCTTTGGCGAACGAGCGTGCGACGAACTCTCTGAATCTTTGGCTTCGTTTTCTGGCGCCTCAGGTTGCGGGGTATCACGTTTGGCTTCAGAGACAGGGCGCGTATCAGCGGCGGGATCGGCTGTCTTTGCTTCGGTGGTGTCGATTTTTGTTGTTGAGGCCGGACCGGAGTCAAAGGCGGCCTCGCTAGGTGTTTCGAGGTAATCCTCATCCTGATTGGCTGGTGTGCTGTCAGGCGTCCGCTCGTCGAGCATCACTGCCTCCATCGTTACATCCGTTTACGCGCATAGCCACCAGTCCGGCGGCACGCCCATCGAGCAATCCTGATTGACCGAACGGTTCGGTCATTTCTCTTGACCTAGAACAATCAGCAAGGTATGTCAATGACCGAACGGTTCGGTCATACGTTTTGTGATTGCCGATGCTGCCGGAGGGCGTGCAGGCGCAACCTGTGCGCGGAAAGGATGTTGGTCGTGCTTGAACAAAGCCTCTGCACCCCGGACGGTCGGGACCGCGACAAGCGGCGCCAGATCATCGATGGCGCCTGTCAGGTGTTTCTCGAACGCGGGTTTGACGCGGCAAGCATGGGCGCCATCGCGAGCACGGCGGGGGTCTCAAAAGGCACGCTTTATGTCTACTTCAAGAGCAAGGAAGACCTGTTCGAGGCGATCATCGAGGAGCAGCGGCGCCATCAGGCCGAGCAGATCTTTAACCTCAACGAGACGGCCGACATCGCCGAGGAACTCACGCGGCTTGGCGAGGAGTTCGCCACCTTCTTGTGTCGGCCGGAAGGCGTCTCGCCGCTGCGTACGGTGATTGCCATTGCCGATCGTATGCCGGGGTTGGGCAGTAAGTTCTACCAGTCGGGGCCAGCCTTCGCGATCAACAAGCTCAAGAGCTATCTGGATGGCAAGGTGGAGAAGGGCGTTCTACGCCCGCACGATACGGAAATCGCCGCTGCGCAGTTCATCGATTCCTGCGTGTCCTTGAATTTCCGGCCAATGCTGTTCAATTTCGCCGGCGCCCCCTCGCCGCAACAGATCCGTAGGGTCGTCGAAGCTGCCGTGTCGACATTCCTCGCCGCCTATCGCAACGGTCCTAAGGGCTCTTGACGGGGCGGCGGCTCAGCGCGCTATGGGGCGGGCGAAATTGACATGTAGGCTCTGAGAGAGCGGGCCGCGCCCACAGCCATCGAAAGTGGCGAGCACGGCTTTGACTTGTGCCGCAATCGTTCAAAACAAGCGCAGCAAAAACAGCATCTTAATGTGTCACAAGGTTGTTAGCTGCCGGCGCTATCCCTGGAGCGCCGGTCGATGACGCCGGCGTTTGAGGCGGCAAGGAATGAGATGCGGCCGCCCAGTACACTTCGATCCAGGGAGATCAACAGTGAAAACCACCTCACTTGCTTTGACCGCGGCCGTTATTGCGGCTGGCAGCTTCGCGAGCGTCGATGCAGCTTTGGCGCGTGACCAGGTCCAGATTGCCGGTTCGTCCACGGTGCTGCCCTACGCCAACATCGTGGCGGAGGAGTTTGGCAAAGCCTACAGCCAGTTCAAGACACCGGTCGTTGAGTCGGGCGGCTCATCGGCAGGCCTCAAGCAGTTCTGCCAGGGGCTTGGCGAGAAGACGATCGACATCGCCAACTCTTCGCGCAAGATCAAGGATGGAGAAGTCAAGGCGTGCGCCGAAGCCGGCGTGAAAGACATCATGGAGATCCGCTTTGGCTATGATGGCATCGTGTTTGCCACCGACGCTGGCGGTGCACCCTGGGCGCTTGAGCCCAAGGACCTCTACCTCGCGCTGGCCGAGCAGATCCCGGTCGGCGGCAAGCTCGCCGCCAATCCGAACAAGACCTGGAAGCAGGTCAATGACAAGCTGCCCGATTGGCCGATCGTCGCTTACATCCCGGGCGAGAAGCACGGCACGCGCGAGGTCTTCGAGGAAAAGGTGCTCGCCGCCGGCTGTAAGGCCGCTGGTGGCGACAAGCTGCTCGAAGCCGTGGCGCAGGGTGACGACAAGGCCAAGAAGAAGGCCGTTCACAACGGCTGCATCAAGGTGCGCAAGGATGGCGGTACGGTTGATATCGATGGCGACTACACCGAGACGCTTGCCCGATTGAAATCGAACCCGAAGGGTGTCGGCGTGTTCGGTCTGTCGTTTTATGAAAACAACACCGATAAGCTGAAGGTCGCGACGATGTCGGGCGTTGCTCCCTCGGTCGAGACCATTGCAACGGGCAAGTATCCGGTTTCGCGTCCGCTGTTCTTCTATGTGAAGAAGGCGCACATGGGTGTCGTTCCGGGCCTGAAGGATTACGTCGACTTCTTCACCTCGACCAAGATGCTGGGATCGGATGGCCCGCTTGCCGAATATGGTCTGGTGCCGCTGCCGGCCGAGGAGCTGAAGGCTCTGCAGGGCGACGTTGGTTCAGCCAAGACGATGTAATTGGGTCTTGCAGGACAAGGGTCGCGATCATGGAGATCGCGACCTAGTGTTCCGACACTGACGCTTGGTTCCCTGTCGGGTCCCAAGACGTCAGCCCGGAACCCTAGATATCTTTGACTTGTGTTCTGGAGTAACTGACGTTTGACGACTTGCACCCGGGAATCAAACGTCAGATCCAGAACACGAGAGCGCTTTTCGATCCGATAGAATCGGATCAGCGCTCTAGCTTCTTGTTTGGTCGCATTTTCTTCGACGAACCGGTGTCCACTTCGTCGGAAAATGCTCTGGTTGGCGCGTTCGGCGGACGGCGCAGCTTGCGCTTTGTCGTCCGCCTTTCGCCATGACAGGGGATGGGGCCTGTGCCTTACACGTCGATTCTTTTCGGGATCGTGATCATCGCCACCGCCGCATTCTTCGTCGGGCTTGCGCGTGCGCGTGCTGCGCAGGCGGGTGGGACGGTGAAGCTGCATTCGCAGGTCGGCTATTACGGCTGGTTCAGTGCGATCCTGGCCGGACTGCCGGCACTTTTGTTGATCACGGTATGGAGTGCATCCGAACCGACCGTGCTTTCCCATCTGGTTGAACGGCAATTGCCGCCCGCGTTCGAAGCGCTCGACACAGCGCAGCGCTCCCTCGTCATGGGGCAGGTGGAGATGATCGTTGAGGGTTTGCCGAAACTGGATGCCGCAGCCATTGAGACTGTCAAGAAGGCGCGCCTTGGCTTCACGCCGGTTGAAGAAGCGCAGCGCGTGCTCAAGGAGAAGGGCGTGGTGCTGGGCTCGCCCCCGCCCGCCTATGCGCTCAACGCGGCCATCGACCTTGTTTCGTATCGGCGCTGGAGCAGGCTCGCGCTTGCCGGGGTCGTCGGGCTGTTGTCAATCGCGGGATTGGCGTTTGCCGTAAGATCGATCCGCCCGCGCTTGCGGGCACGCAATCTCGTCGAGAAGGTGATGTTAGGGCTGTTGATTGCAGCTTCGACCGTGGCGATCCTGACGACGCTTGGCATCATCTTTTCGGTGCTGTTCGAGACGATCCATTTCTTCCAGAAGGTTTCGCCGTCGAACTTCTTCCTCGGCACGGTGTGGGACCCGCGCTTTTCCTCTGTTGGCCGCACGCTGGGTGGTGATGAGGGGCAGTTTGGTCTGCTGCCACTGCTTTGGGGTACGCTCTTTATTTCCTTCGTGGCGCTTCTCGTGGCCGTTCCAATTGGTTTGCTCGCGGCCATCTACATGGCGGAATACGCAACCCGGCGGGTCCGTGACTTTGCCAAACCCGCCCTCGAAGTGCTCGCCGGAATCCCGACCATTGTTTATGGCTTCTTCGCCCTCATCACGTTTGGCCCCGCGTTGCGTGAGCTGGGTGCGATGGTGGGGCTCGACATCGCCGCCAGCAGCGTGCTCACGGCGGGGATTGTCATGGGTGTGATGATCATTCCGTTCGTGTCTTCGCTGTCCGACGACATTATTTCTGCGGTCCCGCAATCGCTGCGCGAAGGCTCCTATGGTCTTGGCGCGACGCAGTCGGAAACCATCAAGCGGGTGATCCTTCCCGCCGCGCTTCCCGGCATCGTTGGTGCGATTTTGCTGGCCGCTTCGCGCGCCATTGGCGAAACGATGATCGTCGTGCTTGCCGCCGGCATCGCCGCCAATCTGACGCTCAATCCGTTCGAGCCGGTGACGACGATCACGGTCAAGATCGTCAGCCAGTTGACCGGTGATCTCGAGTTCGACAGTCCGCAGACGCTGGTTGCCTTCGCGCTCGGCCTGACGCTGTTCGTCCTCACCCTGGCGCTCAATGTCTATGCGCTCTATATCGTGCGCAAATACCGGGAGCAGTACGAATGACGGCGAACGCAACCGCAACCCCAGCTGCCGCGCCGCCGCTCCCGCGCCTCAATGATCCCGCGCGCCTCAGGGTCCGCTATGTCGCCGAAGCACGCTTCCGGATCTATGGTGTGGTCGCGCTTGCCATTGCCTTGTCGTTCCTTGTCGGGCTGTTCGCTTCGATCATTTCGAATGGGTGGTCGGCCTTCCTTCAGTCCAACTACGAGCTGCCGGTCTATCTCGACCCGGCTGAGATTGATCCCGATGGCAAGCGCGATACGAGCCGCTTCAATCTGGCCGACTACACGGCGATGGCGCGCAATGCCATGGCCAAATCCCTGGGGCTCCCCGACAAGCTCGACCGTGCCACAAAACGCGACCTGAAGGGTCTGCTGTCGCGCGCGGTCGATGTGCAGATCCGCGACACGGTGGTGGCCGACCCCGATCTCATCGGCAAGACGGTCAAGATTGACCTCTTGGCGCACGGCAATGTCGATTCGCTGCTGAAGGGCGCCATCGATCGCTCGATCCCCGAAGCGCGCCGCCAGCTCAACGATCGCCAGTTGCAGTGGATCGACAAGCTCGTCGCCGATGGCGTGCTGCACAAGCGCTTCAATACGGGGCTGTTCACCTATGGTGCGTCGAGCCAGCCGGAAAGTTCCGGCCTTGCCGTGGCGCTGATCGGATCGTTGTTCATGATGGTGACGGTGATGGTGCTGGCCGTGCCGATCGGCGTTGCCGCGGCGGCCTATCTGGAAGAGTTCGCGCCGAAGAATTTCCTGACCGATCTCATCGAGGTCAACATCAACAACCTGGCCGCCGTGCCCTCGATCGTTTTCGGTCTGCTCGGCCTTGCGGTCTTCATCAACTTTGCCGGTCTGCCAAGATCGGCTTCGCTGGTTGGCGGTCTCGTTTTAGCGCTGATGACGCTGCCGACCGTGATCATCGCGACGCGCGCGGCGATCCGGGCCGTGCCGCCGTCGATCCGCGAGGCAGCGCTTGGGGTTGGCGCCTCGAAGATGCAGACGCTCTTTCATCATGTGCTGCCGCTGGCCTTTCCCGGCATCATGACCGGCACGATCATCGGGCTGGTCCAGGCTCTGGGTGAGACGGCGCCGCTGCTGATGATCGGTATGGTGGCGTTCGTGGTCGATATTCCAGGCTCCGTGATGGAACCTGCCACCGCTCTGCCGGTGCAAATCTACATGTGGGCGACATCGGCAGAGCGCGGCTTTGTCGAACGGACGGCGGGCGCTACGATCGTCCTGCTGGCGTTCCTCTTCGTGATGAATGCCGCAGCCGTCTATCTGCGCCGGAAATTCGAGAGGACATGGTGAACAGGACCGAGATCATGGACCATCAGGTTATTGCAGGCCAGCCGGTCGCCGTTGCGGACCTCGCGCCGATGATCGTGGCGCGCAAGGTGAATGTGCACTACGGCGCCAAGCAGGCGCTGTTCGATGTCGATGTCGACGTGCCGCGCAATGCGATCACGGCGTTCATCGGCCCGTCCGGTTGCGGCAAGTCGACGTTCCTGCGCTGCATCAACCGCATGAACGATACCATAGCGATCTGCAAGGTGAGCGGCGACATCACGATCGATGGGCAGGACATCTATGATCCCGACCTCGATGTCGTTGAATTGCGTGCCCGCGTCGGCATGGTGTTCCAGAAGCCCAATCCGTTTCCCAAGTCGATTTACGAGAATATTGCCTATGGGCCGCGCATCCACGGTTTGACCCGCTCCAAGAAGGAACTCGACGATCTCGTCGAGGAGTGTCTGGAGAAGGCGGGCTTGCTGAAAGAGGTTCACGATCGCCTGCACGAACCGGGCACCGGGTTGTCGGGTGGTCAGCAGCAGCGGTTGTGCATCGCGCGCGCCATCGCCACGCGGCCGGAGGTGATCTTGATGGATGAGCCGTGTTCCGCGCTTGATCCGATCGCGACGGCGAAGGTCGAGGAACTGATGGAGGAGCTCAAATCGAACTATACGATGATCATCGTCACGCATTCGATGCAGCAAGCCGCGCGCATTTCACAGCGTACCGCGTTCTTCCACCTGGGTAAGCTCGTTGAGTTCGGAGCGACGCGCGATATCTTCACCAACCCGCAGGACAAGCGAACGCAGGACTACATCACCGGACGCTTTGGATAACGGGCCGTTTCGTGCCGCAGTCCGATGGGTCACGATTGAACGATTTGGAGAGGGCTTGATGCCTCAACACACCGTCAAATCCTACGAAGACGAGCTGGCGCTGCTCGATACCAAGATCGCCCGGATGGGCGGGCTTGCCGAGCACAATCTCGGCCAGGCGTTCGATGCCCTGCAGCGGCGCGATTCGCGGCAGGCCGACATGGTGATCGCCGCCGACAGGGCCATCGATGTTCTGGAAAAGGATGTCGAAAACCAGGTCATCGAGATGATTGCCCGCCGTCAGCCGCTGGCCAATGATCTCAGGCACGTGATGACGGCATTGCGGATCACCGGCGATCTGGAGCGTATCGGGGACCTCGCCAAGAACATCGCCAAGCGCGCCAGTGCAATTGCGGAAGTCGCCCATCCAAAGCCGGTCATCTCGGGGTTGGAGCGGATGGTGGAGCTGGCATTGAAGCAATTGAAGATGGTGCTCGATGCCTATGCCGAGCGCGATGCCGACCGGGCTATCCAGGTGTGGCGCGACGATCAGCAGATTGATGCGATGTACAACTCGCTGTTCCGCGAACTTCTCACCTACATGATGGAGGACCCGCGCAATATCGGCATCTCCACGCATCTGCTGTTCGGGGCCAAGAACCTGGAGCGCGTTGGCGACCATACGACCAACATTGCCGAAACCGTCCATTACCTGGTGCGCGGCCAGCCCATTTCTGACGATCGCCCCAAGGGCGATGAGACGAGCACGATGCTGGTGGAAAGCAATGATTGACGCGCGCACCGACGTCATACCCGGCGCGCTGGCGGCCAAGGTTCTCGTGGTCGAGGATGAGGAGGCGCTGGCCGAGCTGCTGCGCTACAACCTCGAGGCGGCAGGATACAACGTCGTTCACGCTGCGACAGGTGAAGATGCCGAGGTGCTGGTAACGGAAGAGGAACCCGATCTGGTGATCCTCGACTGGATGCTGCCGGCCGCATCGGGCATCGAGATCTGCCGCCGCCTGCGCGCGCGGACCGATACCCGCCAGGTTCCGATCATCATGCTGACCGCGCGCAGCGAAGAGGCGGACCGGATTCGTGGGCTCTCAACGGGCGCCGACGATTACGTTGTCAAACCGTTCTCGCTGCCCGAGCTGATGGCGCGCGTCAAGGCGCTGCTGCGGCGCGCGTCGCCCTCGCGTATCGCCGAGGTGCTGGTGGTGGCCGACATCTCGCTCGATCGCGCCGCCCATCGTGTTCTGCGTGGCAAGCGTGAGGTGCGGCTGGGGCCAACCGAATTCCGGTTGCTGGAATATTTCATGCAGAGCCCGGGACGGGTGCTGTCGCGCGGGCAACTGCTCGACGGGGTCTGGGGGCGCGACGCTTACGTCGACGAACGGACGGTGGATGTGCATATCGGGCGGCTCAGGAAGGCGCTGATCCGTGGCCGCGAGGGTGATCCGATCCGCACGGTGCGCGGTGCGGGCTATGTGTTCGGCGAGCGCACCGCGTAAGATGCGTGCCTGTCGGCGATACGTGGCGCATTGCCGACAGATGAGGCGAGGTTCGCGGGGCCTTGGCGCCGCCGCCGTCACGACGTTGCCACGCCGCCTTGCCGGCGCCCTGCAATTCTCAACGGGTGGCCCAAATTGCCCTTGTCATGCCAAGCCAATCTTCAGACACTGCGCCAATGCCCACCAAACTCCACGCAACACCTCACGCTACGCGCTTGCGCATTCGCCTCTATTTCTCGAACGGCTCCATGTTCGGGCCGGGCAAGGCGGATCTCCTTACTCTGATTTCCGAAACCGGCTCCATTGCCGCGGCGGGGCGGCGGCTTGGCATGAGCTACAAGCGCGCCTGGGGTCTCGTCGACACGATGAACACCATGTTTGCCGAGCCATTGGTCGAAAGTTCGCGCGGTGGCGCTTCCCATGGCGGGGCGACCGTGACGGCTACTGGGGAGCGTGTGCTGTCGCTCTATCGGCGCCTTGAAGCGAATACGCGTTCAGGCTCGGCACGTGAAATAGAGGGCCTTGAAGGTCTGCTTGCCCCGGTCATTGCTGCGTCGACCGATATGTCTGACGGAAATTAACGGTTGCGCAAGGCATCAGACTGTGTCGTTATTCCCCAAGAAACATATCGGATAAAGGGGACGCGCGATGACTGGATTTGGCAAGTTGGTGCGCCTGGCGGCGGTTGCTGCGCTGGTTTTCGGCGCCAGCGCCACCACTTTTGTAAAGCGCGCCGCTGCGGGCGACGAGATCGTCGTTTTTGCCGCTGCCAGCCTCAAGAATGCGCTCGATGATATCTCGGCTGATTGGAGCAAAGCGTCCGGCAACACGGTGCGCGTCTCGTTTGCCGGCAGCTCCAACCTGGCACGGCAGATCCAGCAGGGCGCGCCCGCTGATGTCTTCATCTCCGCGAACGTCAAATGGATGGATACGCTTCAGCAGGACAACCTCGTCGATGCGGCGAGCCGGCGTATCCTGCTGCGCAACCGGATTGTCCTCATCGCGCATGGCAAGAGCGCCGAGAAAGTCGAGATCAAGCAGGGGTTCGACCTTGCTGGTTTGCTCAAGGACGGCAAGCTTGCAATGGCCATGGTCGATTCGGTTCCCGCCGGTATCTACGGCAAGGCAGCGCTGACCTCGCTTGGTGTGTGGCAGGGCGTGGCACCGAAGGTGGCCCAATCCGACAACGTGCGCGCGGCGCTGGCCCTGGTTGCGCGTGGCGAAGCTCCCTTCGGTATCGTTTATGCGACGGATGCGGCGGCTTCAGATAACGTGACGGTGGTTGGAATGTTCCCCGAGCAGACCCACCCGCCGATCATCTATCCCGCAGCGGTTGTCGCAGAGAGCAAAAAGAAGCCGGTCGCAACGAGCTTTCTCGACTTCCTGGTGACCCATGAGGCCAAGCAGATCTTTGAGCGGGAAGGCTTCTCGGTCATCGAGCCGGCGGTCGCCAATTAAAGCGGTGGCCAATTAAAGGTGACCAACTAGAGCGCTTTCCGATCCGATGGAATCGGATCGGAAAGCGCTCTAGATTTTTGTTTTGGTCGCATTTTCTACGACGAACCGGTGTCCACTTCGTCGGAAAATGCTCTAACTGAGCGTGTATCCCGCCCATGACGACAGCTTGGCTTTCGCCTGAGGAATGGACAGCGCTGGCGCTGTCCTTGCGGGTCTCCCTGGTTGCGACGCTTGTTACTCTACCGCTCG
>Ga0116151_10005018_pt1 | contig 11536 bp, 3 predicted proteins | sample AD_UKC117_MetaG_FD_89893 | JGI IMG/M metagenome (GOLD analysis project Ga0116151, IMG submission 89893) | Active sludge microbial communities of municipal wastewater-treating anaerobic digesters from Hong Kong - AD_UKC117_MetaG | ecosystem: Engineered > Bioreactor > Anaerobic > Digestate... | reverse complement strand
CCGCGTCCTGGTAGCGGGCCAGGCCGAACTGCGTGTCGGCCAGGCGGTAGCTGGCCTCGGCCACCACGTCGTCCTGGGGATAGCGGCGCAGCAGGTCGGACCAGGTCTCCACGGCGTTCTCGTAGTACTGGAGGCGGTAGTAGCAGTCGCCCAGGTTCATCATGGCCACCGGGGCCTCCGGACCGTCCGGATTGGCCTGCAGGAAGCGCATGAACTGCTCCATGGCCTTCTCGTACTCCTTCTGGTTGAAGTACAGGGAGCCCAGGGCCATGGAGTTGGAGCCCTCCTCGCTGTCCGCGTTGGCCAGCTCGAAGAGGAACTTCTCCTGCTCCTCCAGCGCCAGGTCGTACTCGCCGATCTGGCTGTAGGCGGCCACCAGGCCCTGCAGGCTGGAGGCGGCCACGTCGCTGCGCGGGTAGCCCGTGAGCACCAGGCGGTACATGGCGCCGGCCTCGCGGAACAGGCCCTCGGAGTAGTAGGCCTCGCCCAGATGGTGGTACGTGCGGGCGCGCCACTCGCTGGGGGTGGGCAGCAGGCGGTTGGCGATGAAGTGGTAGTTGGTGATCAGCCGGTCGAACTGGTGCAGGTCGTAGTACACGGTGGTGGCCAGGAAGAGCGCGCGCTCGCCCACGTTGGTGTTCACGTGGCGGTCCATGACGTTCTGGAATTCGCGCACGGCCAGGTCGTACTCCTCCAGCTCCTTGTGGGCGTAGCCCTTGAGCACCTGCACGCGGGCGGCGAGCTCGTCGCCCGGGAAGAGGCGCAGGAACTCGTCGGCCATGAGGATGGCCTGGGGGTAGTTGCGCTCCGCCGTGTAGGCGAAGACGATCTTGTGCATGGCGGAGCTGGCGAGCTCCGAATCCGGGAAGCGCTTGACCACCTCGGTGTAGGCGAAGACGGCGTGGGAGGTGCCGCCCATGGCCATGTACGCCGAGCCCGCCAGGTAGCTGGCCATGGCGCAGATGGGTTCCTCGGGCATGGACTCGCAGATCTTCTCCAGCTTGCGCGCCGCGTCGCCGTACTTGCCCATGCGGTAGTCCACGCAGGCCAGCTTGTAGCTCGCCATGGGCAGGAAGGGGCTGTCGGGGAAGCGCTCCAGGAACTCGGTGTAGCTGCGTGCGGCCACCTTGTTCTGTTCCGAGTTGTAGAAGGCCTCGGCGATGCTGAAGGCCACGTCGTCGGCCAGGGGGCTGTCCGGGTACATGCGCAGGGCCTGACGGTAGCGCTGGATGGCCAGGATGTACTGGCCCGTCTCCTCCAGGCAGCGGCCCAGGTAGTAGAGGCCCAGGTCCGTGTCCACGTCCTCGAAGTACGCGGCGGCCTCGTCGTAGCGCTTCTCCGCGTAGGCGAAGACGCCCAGCACGAACTTCACCCGCGGCTGCTCGCGATAGCCGGGATGGTCGGCCAGCAGGGCCTTGTAGTTCTCCTGCAGGTGGCGCCAGTCCTTCTTCAGGGCCTGGGCCTGCCCCATGGCGAAGGCGGCCTCGGCGGCCAGGTAGCTCTCCGAGTAGCGTTCCAGCAGGCTCGTGAAGCTCTCCATGGCCAGGTCCAGCCGCCCGCGGTTGAACTGGCATTCGCCGATGCGCAGCAGGACGCTGGCCTCCAGGTAGCGGTCGCGGCCGTTGAACTTGCGCACCCGCTCGAACTCGCGCATGGCCTGATCCCAGTCGCCGTCCCGGAAGTAGCATTCCGCCAGCATGTACTGGGCCTGGGCCGCGCGCTCCGAGTTCTTGTAGTGGCTCAGGTAGAGCTGGTACTGCTGCAGGGCCGCGGACTTGTCCGTCTCGCGGGCGAAGGTCTCGCCCGCCGCGCGCCACAGGTCGGCCTCGCTCATGACGATCTGGTCGTCGTCGCCGGCGAGGGCCGGAGGGCGGCGAGCAGGGCCAGGGCGGCCAGCAGCAGGCGCAGGGCGGCCGGGGTGCCAGTCTTGATGATCATCGGTCGTCCCTTCTCCGTCAGTTCTGCGATCCGCTGATGTCGATGCGGATCGGGGTCCGGGTCCGGTTGCGGAAGCCCAGGATCTCCACCTCGACCTCGTGGGTCCAAGGCTGGCCCAGGTCGTCGATGATGGTCATGCGGGCCTGGTAGCGTCCGTCGCCCACCAGGCGGCCGTTCTCATCCTCGCCGCCCCAGGTCACCGTGGCGGGCGGCGGGCCCATCTCCACGATGCTGCGCACCAGGGCGCCGTTCTCGTCCAGGACCTCCAGGCGCCACTCCTCCACCTCGCCGCGCAGGGCGGTCTCGATGTCGAAGGACACGCTGCGGTCGTTGCCCGTGGGGCTGAACCGGGCGCGGTCGCTGCTGATCCGGATGCCGTCCGACACGCCGAACCGCATGGTGGCGCTCACCACGGTGGTGTTCCCCAGGTCGTGGCTGACGTGGGCGTAGTCGAGCTGCCAGTTCTGGTATCGGACGCCCGCGCCGAAACTGGACTGTTCTCTCACGGTGTCGTAGCCGCCGCGCAGCACGAGCTGGCGCAGGGGCCACAGCTCCATGCCGCCCTGGAAGTCCAGGTCCATGAAGTCGGTCTTCACGAGGTCCGCCAGAACCTGGAACCTGTTGTCCCAGAAGCGGATGGCGGCGCCGCCGCGGATCGTCCGCGCCAGCTTCTCCTCCGCCTCCTCCAGGGTGATGGTGGGCTGCAGGGCGTTCTGGTAGGTCAGGCCCAGGCTCAGGCGCTTGTCCGGGCGCATGTACACGCCCAGGTCGCCGCCGAAGCCGGTGCCGCTGGTGCCGGCGATGTCCTGGCTGATGGACTTCAGCGTGACGCCCCAGCCGATGCGGCTGCTGCCGCGGGCGTAGCTCAGGCTGAACACGCCCTCGGTCTCGCTGAAGGTGTCGTCCATGTCCTCGAAGATGGTGGCGCTCTGGAACTCGCCGCTGTTGACGAACGTGCCGCTGAAGGCGAACACGCCCTTGCCCGAGGTGGGCAGGCCGAAGGCGAGGAAGTTGTACTTGGTGTCGGCGAAGAGGGTGGCCCCCATCACCGTGGCCTCCATGGTCCTCAGCTGCGAGAGGCCGGCCGGGTTCCAGTACACCGTGCTGGCGTCGCCGCCGATGCCGCTCACGGCGCCGCCCAGGGCCAGGCTGCGGGCGCTGCTGCCGAAGCGGAGGTAGGCTCCGGCCACGCCGCCGTCGGAGGCGGCCAGGGCCGGGACCGCCGCGGCGATCAGCGCCGCGCAGGCGGCAAGGAGCGCGAAACGGCCGAAGGTGCTGGTCATGCGGTTGTGGCGTTTCATGGTTGCTCCCTACTTCACCACCGCGATCTTGCGGCGGTAGTCGAATCCCTGGCCGACGATCCGGCAGATGTAGCCGCCGTTGGCGACCACGCGGTCCTTGCCGTTGCGTCCGTCCCAGACGTACTCGGCGGTCATGCCCATGACGGCGTCCATGCGGTCCACGTGGACCACGGTGCCGTACAGGTCGTAGATGGTGATGGTCACGGTGCCGCTGGCGGACGGGTTGAAGAGGATGCGGGTCTCCTCCAGGCCCGCCGCGAACGGGTTGGGCCGGTTGGTGATCTGCTGCTCCAGGGTGACCGCCTGGGTGGTGTAGAGGTTCATGGTGCGCAGGGGCTCGGACACGCCGCCGTCCTCCACGGCGTAGAAGCGCAGCTCGTGCAGGCCGCCGCCCTCCACGCCCAGGCTCTCCAGGGTGAAGGGCTCGGTGTAGGGCGTCAGCGGCGCGGGGCCGTCCTCGCCGTCCACGTCGAAGTACACGGTCACGCCCATGCCCACCACCTCGCTGGCGGCGTCCAGGGCGATCTCCGTGTCGAAGCTCACGAACCAGCCGTCCAGGTACTCCGCGGCCACGCCGGAGAGATCCGGATCCGTGGACGGGGGGCCGGCCACGGGCAGCGAGGCCTGCTGCATGGGCAGGTCGTCCACCACGGCCTGGAGCAGGAGGTCGTTCTGGGCGTAGTCGTCCACGCGGACCTCCACCAGGGCCACGCCGCCGTTGCTGGTCAGCACGGAGTGCTCCGTGGAGCGGGCCGAACCCAGGCTGGCGTCGCCCTCGCTCACGGTGAACACGGCCGCCGCGCCGGGCGCCGCGTTGCCGGACTGGTCCTGCGCGCGGATGCGGGCCCACACGCGGTCCTGGGGACGCAGCACGCGGTCCACCGGGGAGCCGTCGGCCTCCTCCAGGCTCAGGCTGAACTCGAAGGCCTGGGCGGCCTTCACCAGGATGGGCGGGCTCAGCACGTTGCCGCCGTTCTCGTCGATCACGCGGATGCGGATGAGCTCGGCGCGGTCGTAGGTCTGGACCGGGATGGCCGCCACGCCGTCCATGGTCACGCCGTAGGTGAAGGTGAGCGTGCCGGCCGGGTCGGCGCCGGCCAGCGGGCGCGCATCGCCCGAGGCCGCGTTCATGGCCAGCAGCTCGAAGGTCTCGTCGTAGCCGGTCACGGTGCGGCCGGTCACCACGTCCACGCGCGACACGCTCATGGACCACGGCTCGCCAGCGGTCACGGTGTCGGGCACGTCGATGGCGTAGGTCACGCCCATGGGGATCACGGCCATGATGGGGCTGAGCGAGGAGCGGCCGCGGTCGTCGCTGACCCGGATCACGATCTGCTCGCTGTAGGCGTAGCTCTGGGTGGTGATCTCGGCCTGACCCAGCAGCAGGGTCCACTGGCCGATGGAGAGGTCGCCGCTGGCCTGGCTCATGTCGGGCTTCAGCGCCTCCAGGGTGAAGCCGTTGCCCGAGGGCACCGGGTCGCCGGTGGAGGGGTTGATGAGCTCCACCTGCACCGGGAAGGTGGCCGGCGGTCCCACGTAGGCGGTGTCCGGCACGGTGATGGCGTAGGCGGCCTCCACCACCGGCACCGTCACCTGGCCCTCGCCCGCCGACGCGTGCTGCGGATCCTGGCCCACCAGGGAGAGGTTGCCCTCCACGTCCAGGATCACGCCCACGGTGCGGCGGCCGTTGACGAAGGGCGCGTGGTAGTCGCCGGGGTTCAGCCAGGCGAAGGCGCCCTCCTCGGCGCAGGACAGCTCGATGGCGCCGTCGTTGATGGAGGTGACCGGGTTCCAGAACTGGTCCACGGCCCGGATCTCCACGTTGAACGGCTCGCCGGCGATCTGCACCAGGGGCGCGCCCGTCTTGCCGGTGGCGTTGTCGGCGCCCGGATCGGCGGCCTCGCCCGGCACGATGAGCTGCACCTGCTTGAAGCCGTCGGGCAGCACGCGGCAGCTGTTGCTGACGCCGCTGTTGCCGTCGCCGTCGGTGACCTGGAAGTAGATCTCCTCGGCGCGCGTGTAGGTCTGGTTGACCACGGCGTAGCCCTGGGTCACCAGCTGCTGGATCACGCCCAGCACCCCGGTGCCCTGCAGGCCCGTCCCCGCGGCGAAGACCTGGATCTGCACCAGCGGGCTCTGGGAGTTCACGCGCTGGTCCGTGTTGGCGTCCACCAGCTCGATGCTCAGCGGGAAGGTGGTCGGGCCGCCCACGGTGGCCTCGTCGGGCACCGACACGCGGTAGTACAGGCCCGCGGTCTGCATCTCGATGGGGGCCGAGTAGGCCTGGCGCCCGAAGTCGTCGCTCACGTGGATGACGATGTTCTCCAGGGCGCTGTAGGTCTGGTCGTTGATCACGGCCACGCCGTTGACCAGCCAGGCCTCGGTCAGGCCCAGCACGCCCGCGGCCGCGCCGTAGTCGGAGCGGTAGGGCGTGAGGCGGATGCGCTGGAAGGCGTCGCTGATCAGGTCGCCGGTGTCCGGATCCACCAGGCGCACCGTCATGGAGAAGCCGGGCACGCCGCCGGTCTGGGCGGTGGCCGGGGTGACGATCTGGAAGGCGTAGGGCTCCGAGGTGGGCACGGACACGCTCTGGGCCGGCACGCCCGGCGCCAGGGCGTCCGACGCGGTCACGGTGACCGCACCGGTGGCCGCCAGGAAGGCCGTCACGTCGCGCACGCCGTCCACGAAGGGCACGTCGTTGGCGGACGGGTTGCTGGGCCAGGTGAACGAGTCGTCGCTGGCGCCCAGGTGCATCTGGCCGTCGTTCTTGGTGTCCACCAGGTTCCAGTAGGCGTCCACGGCGCGCACGCTCAGCGGGAAGGCCTCGCCGGCGCGCTGCTGCGCGGGGGCGCCGGTCTTGCCGCTGGCGGCGTGGGCCGCCACGCCGGGCATGGGGGTCTCGCCCGGCGCCAGGATCTGGACGCGGGCGTAGGCGGCCGGACGCACCGAGAACACGGCGCTCTGGCCCTCTAGGCCGCTGTCGTCGAACACGCGCAGGATCAGGTCCTCGGCGCGGGTGTAGCTCTGGTTGAAGGTGACCTGGCCGTCGATCAGGCGCTGCTCCGTGGACGCCAGCACGCCCAGGGCGGGAGCGCCGGTGCTGTCCAGCATCTCCAGGTCGAAGAAGCGGTCGTCGTTCACCACGTTGCCGGTGGAGAGGTCGCGCAGGCGCACCGTCACCGGGAAGGTGGCCGGCGGGCCGGCGATGGGCTGCGGATCCGCGCCCACCAGCACCTCGTAGCCCAGGCCGCCGCTGATGATCTGGATGATGTTGCTGTAGCCCAGGCGGCCGGAGGCGTCGCTGATCTCCAGCACGATCTGCTCCACGCGGTCGTAGGCCTGCGCGGGGAAGGCCACCGCGCCCGAGTCCAGCTGCGCCGAGGTCAGCAGCAGGTTGCCGCCGGCCGGCTGCAGCGTGGGCGTCAGCGCGCGCACGGTGATGGCGTTGAAGGCGTTGGTCATGACCGCGCCCAGCTCGTCCACCAGCTCGACGGTGACCGGGAACGTGGCCGGCGGGCCCGCCACCGCGGAGTCCGGCAGGGTGATGCGGTACTGCGCCCCCTGGTCCACCTCCACGATGACCTCCTGGCCCAGCTTCGTGGGGTCGGTCTCGTCCAGCACGGACATGGTCACCAGGCCGGGGCCGTTCAGGGCCACCGGGAAGATGATGCCGCCGTGGCTCAGGGTCTGGCCGTTGTTGATGGGGTTGCCGGCCGTGATGCTGCCGTCGTCGCTCAGCAGGCGCACGCGGTCCGTGCTCACGTCCACCACGTTCCAGAAGCGGTCCACGCCGTACACCGGCAGCGCGAACTGCAGGGTGGCGGTCTGGGCCGTGGGCTGGCCGGTCTTGCCGTCCACCTCGGGGCCGCCCGGATCGGGGGTCTCGCCCGGCGCCACGGCCATGAGACGGAAGAACGGGCCGGGGCTCACGACCACGTCGCTGCTGTCCTGCTGCGCCGGCTCCACCAGGTCCCACGCCCGCAGGGTGTGGGTGGTGGCGGTGCGGAAGGCCATCGCGAAGTCCGTGGTGCCGTCCGGATCCATGGCGATGTCGTTGGGCGAGTACAGATCGATGTAGTCGCTGCTCTCCAGGTGCACCAGCGGCTGGTCCGGCACCGGGTTCCACCAGGAGTCGAGGGCGGCCACGGTCACGGTGATGGTGTCGCCCGCCGCCTGCGGCAGGGCCACGCCGTACTTGCCGGGGAACTCGCCCGGCGTGGCGGTCTCGCCCGGCATGAGCATCTGGATGCTCTCGTACGGACCGGGGAACACGTCGAAGGCGTTGCTCTGGCCCGTGCGGCCGTAGATGTCGTCGGTGGCGATGACGCGCATGCCGGTGCCGGCGCGCGTCACGCGCAGCTGGTTGCGCCACACGCCCCAGACCAGCCCGGCGCCGAAGCCGTCGGTCATGCAGATGCGCGTGGGCGTGATCACGTTGCCGCCGGCGCTCAGGCTCAGCGTCACGCTGTCCTGGTAGCTGCTGATGTGGTTGCCGAAGGCGTCGCGGGCGATCACCGTCAGGTTGGGGATCCAGGTGCCCGCCTGGTGGTCCGGGATGTCCACCAGCGCATCGCCAACGTCGGGGTTGGTGTAGTTGTTGATGCCGATGTCGAAGTGGTCGATGGTGCCCGCCACGATGGGGACCACCGTCTGCCCGTTGACCGTGCCCACGGACTGGCGCACGGAGATGGTCTGCTGGTTGGGCGAGGCCAGGGTCTTCAGCGTGACCGGGAAGCTGCCCGCGTTGCTCAGCAGGGTCTGCGGGTTGCCCGGCAGCACGGAGGCCGCGTCGCTGCTGCTGAAGTCGATGTTCAGCGGCAGCACGGGGCTCGAGTTGCTGATGGGGTTGTAGTAGTAGTCCGTGGCGTAGACCTGCACGTCGAAGGGCACGCCCGCGTCCTGGACGTGGGGCGACCCCAGCTTGCCGTCCAGATCGAAGGTGCCCGGATCCAGGGTCTCGCCCGGCGCCACCACGGCCAGCTTGAGGAACGTGTTGGGCGACACGCTGACCACGGACGAGGGGCTGGGCTCGATGCCCCCCACGTTGGCCTGGATGTGCTGCTGGCCCGCGGTGCGGAACACGATCTTGTAGACCGAGGGGCCGTTCAGGGTGAAGCGGTAGTCCTCGATGACCTGGTTCGACGAGTCCAGCAGGAAGAAGTACCCGTTGGGGCAGGTCAGCGTGACGATGCGCGAGCCCGCCACCAGGTTGCCGTACTGATCCACCGCGCGGATCTCCACCGGGTCCAGCGTGCCGCCGGCGGTGGTGGCGTTGGGCACGCCCATGTTGCCGCTGAAGGTGGGGTCGTTCAGGCCCGGGGTCCACGTCTCGCCGGGGTAGGTCAGCAGGATGCGGTCCAGGGGGCCGGCGTTGACCTGGAAGTCGCCCGACACCTCCACCACGCCGGTGTTGCTGTCCACCACCAGCTGCACGCTGAAGGCGCGCTTGGTCACCTGGATCAGCGCGTCGAGCTGTCCGTTGACGAAGGTGTTGGTGCTGGCGATCAGGTAGTCGGCGCTCTCGTCCACGCCGCCGATGCGCGCGCGCAGCGAGACGGGGCCGTTGTACGGGAAGGCGTTGCCGAAGGCGTCGCGGGCGCGCACGCGCACCGTGAAGGGGCTGGTGGTGGCCTGGATGGCGGTGGTGTCGAAGACGGCGTAGTCGAAGTCGAAGTGGTCCAGGCCCGCGGGGTTCACGCTCACCTGGGTGGAGCTGCTGGCGTTGATGGCGCCGCTCGCCGTCACCGTGACCTGGGTCAGGCCCGAGGTCACCAGGGTCATGCTCTGGTCCAGCTCCTCGTTGCTGCTCATGGCGCCGCCGGCCGGGAGGATCACGCCCGGATCGCCGTCGTCGCTGGACCAGGTCAGGGTGGGGTAGGGGCCGGCCATGACCGGGTTCCAGTACTGGTCGGTGGCGTAGACGTCCACGCCGTTGAAGGCGAAGCCGGAGATCTGCGAGGTGGGCGTGCCCGTCTTGCCGGGGCTCACGCCGGGGGTCAGGGTCTCGCCCGGCAGCAGCAGCACCACGCGCGCCAGCGGGCCGGGGTACAGGGGCGACACGATCAGCGAACCGGCGGCGGCGGACGGCTGGCCCGGATAGGTCACGGTGTTCAGGGCCTGCAGGGTGTTGCGGTGCAGGGCGGCGTCGGTGCCCTGGAAGGTCACGCTGGTGGTGGCCACGCCCAGGGTGAAGTCGGTGTCCTGGAGGGTGATGCTCGGGCCGGCGGTGAAGTTGCCGATGGCCGCGGTCAGGATCACGTCGTCGGCGAAGTTCCGCACGGTGGTGTTGGCCACGTCCTTGGCGGAGATCGTCAGGTTGACCGGCGTGCCCACGTACTTGTCGCCCGCGGGGGTGGTGATCACGAAGTGGTCCACCGGATTCCAGCAGTTGATCAGCACCTCGGCGAAGGGCACCGAACCGTCGTCCAGATCGCCCACGCGCAGGCGCACCGGCTGGCCGGGGGCCAGGAAGCGCACGTTGCTGAAGACGCGTTCGCCGTTGCTCAGGTACCCGGCGGCCGGCAGGTTGGCCGCCACGTCCGGGGAGTCCAGGTACGCGTGCACGAAGTCGGCGGCCGTGTCCGTGGAGCCGTCGGTGTTCACCGCCCGCACCAGCACGTCGAAGCCCACGCCGACCGTGGCGCTGGGATGGCCGTCCACGATGACCGGGCCCACCACGCTGATCTCCAGGTGGTCGAAGGCCTGGGCCATCCCGGGCAATCCGACGCAGAGAACGGCGAGAACGAAGAATCCGAGACGAGTCGCGCGAGTGCGGTCCATGTGCTTCCTGCCGCGTTCGAGGCCCTGAAATCCGTCCGATCATGCAGATTGCAAGCCTCCGCCCCCGATTTCCGGGTTTGGAGCGGACGGAGTCGAGCGGCAGCAAGCCATATGCCATGCCTCAGGATTCCCGATCGTGCCTCGGATTGGAGTGAGATTGACGATCAGGACCAGCGGAACGTGGGGCTTTGCAGGGCGCAGCGGGGCTCGGATCGACGTGGGGAATCCGGGTTTGACCGGCGCGAGACCGCAATCTATATTTGTTGGTCAATAAATACTCATCACCGCTCTCGGAGGTTCCCCATGCGCCTGCCCCTCCTCGTCGCCGCGGCCGTCCTGCTCGCCGCCACCGTGGTTTCGGCCCTGCCGTCGGACTGCGAGTCCTGCCACGCCAAGATCACCCCGATGATCGTGAAGGACTTCAACCGCGGCGCCATGTCCGAGACCATGACCTGCGCCGCCTGCCACGGCGAGGCCCACCACGCCATGGACGACGCCCACCTGGCCACCCTGCCCACCATGGCCACCTGCGCCGAGTGCCACGAGGACCAGGTCCACCAGTACTCCGACGGCAAGCACGCCCTGGGCCGCGTGGCCATGAACGCCATGCCCGGCATCCACGGCCAGCCCGACGCCTTCGTGGAGGGACAGAAGGGCTGCGGCGGCTGCCACACCCTGGGCCTGACGGACCAGGAGGCCCGCGCGAGCGAGGACCGCCAGTACTACCGCTACGGCATGGACTGCCAGAACTGCCACACGCGGCACGCCTTCTCCAAGGCCGAGGCCAAGCAGCCCGAGGCCTGCCAGACCTGCCACATGGGTTTCGACCATCCCCAGTGGGAGATGTGGAGCTCCAGCAAGCACGGCGTCACCTACCTGATGAACCGCGCCATGGGTTCGGGCGACGAGGACCGCGCCCCCACCTGCCAGGACTGCCACATGGTGGACGGCGACCACCGCGTGATGACCCCGTGGGGCTTCCTGGGCGTGCGCCTGCCGGAAGACGACGCGGAGTGGATGGGCTATCGCGCCAGCATCCTCAAGGGCCTGGGCGTGCTGGACGCCGACGGCCAGCCCACCGGCCGTCTGGACGTGGTGGTGGCCGGCAAGGTGGCCCGCCTGGACGCCGGCGAGTTCGCCGCCGAGCGCAAGAAGCTCACCGACGTGTGCGAGCGCTGCCACTCGGCCAACTTCACCGCCGAGAACTTCAAGAACGCGGACCTGATGCTCAAGGAGGCCGATCAGCTCATGGCCGAGGCCATCGAGATCGTGGCCGGCCTGATGCAGGAGGGGCTGCTGGGCGACGGGTCTCGGAAATATCCGGACCTGCTCATGTTCTACGACGTGGACACCCACATCGAGCAGCTCCTGTACGAGATGTTCATGGACCACCGCATGAAGGCCTTCCAGGGCGGGTACCACATGAACCCCGACTACAGCACCTGGTACGGCTACGCCAAGATGAGGAAGGATCTGGCGGAGATCCGGGAGATCGCGGCGGAGATGCGGGCGGAGGG
>Ga0116151_10005010_pt1 | contig 11550 bp, 10 predicted proteins | sample AD_UKC117_MetaG_FD_89893 | JGI IMG/M metagenome (GOLD analysis project Ga0116151, IMG submission 89893) | Active sludge microbial communities of municipal wastewater-treating anaerobic digesters from Hong Kong - AD_UKC117_MetaG | ecosystem: Engineered > Bioreactor > Anaerobic > Digestate... | reverse complement strand
CACTCAGGCCTGCCTGTCTCAGCGCGCTAAGGCCTGTCACAGAATATTCACCGTGGAAGAAAAAGACAAGAGACGGGGCTTCCCGGAAAAAGAGGGCGAACGGTGTGATCCTCTTCAGAGCCTCTTTCTCTTTGTCATCTCGCATCATCTCTCTGAGTCTTTCACTTTTTCCACTGATCAGTTGCCCGGCCTTCTCGATGATCTTTCGGTTTTCCGTATAGACAATATGCCAATTCTGCTTGTTTTTCCCCGTAGGAGCCAGGCGTGCGGCGTTCACCATCGTTTCCAGGTCTTCGTGGGAAGGACATGTCCGGGAAAAAGAACGGATGCTTTTCCGTGCTTCAAAGAGCGCCAGAGGATCCATATTCTCTCCTTTCTCCCCTATTGTGACATGAATCCGGATCATGGTCAACGCCTCTTCAGAGTGAGAGAAGAGAGACCAGCTCTTTGAAAAACGAAGTCAGGAATCGTAGCTCCTGTTGGGACACCATGTCAGGGTCCCGAGGAACCCAGCCGCTCCATGGCCTCCGTGAAAAGAGGTGTCCTGTAGTGATCCAGAAGCTCCTGATACCGGAAACAGCTTGTGATGTGATCGTTCACGACACCCACAGCCTGGAGATGGGAATAGACGATCACCGGGCCCATAAACCTGAATCCCCTCTTTTTCATATCTTTGCTGATAAGCTGAGACAGGGAGGTCTGTGCAGGGATCTCCTCCTGCCGTTCCCAATGGCCCACGACCGGCCTGTATTGTGTAAAATGCCAAAGATAGGAGGAAAACGAGCCCCATTCACCGGCGACTTTGAGAAAGACCCGTGCATTGTTGACGGACGCTTCGATCTTCATTCTGTTTCGGATGATCCCCCGGTCAAGACACAGCGCTTCAATCTCGTTTTCGCTGAAGCGGGCGACGCTCTCAGGACAAAACCCCTGATAGGCTCTTCTGTAAGCTTCACGCTTGTTCAGGACGGTGTTCCAGCTCAGCCCGGCCTGGGCCGATTCCAGTACGAGGAATTCAAAATGGACCCTGTCATCGCAAGCCGGCATACCCCATTCCGTGTCATGATAAGCTGTCATATGAGAGCCGCTCTGTTCTGACCATGGACATCTCGTCATCCCGTCCTCCTTTCTAAAGAGGAAGAAAGGCAGGGATCCAGGTTTCGCTGATCCCGCCGCCTGTCCCTCCTTTTCTGCAATAGAGAATACAGCGCGGTGAGGTAAGCGAATACGGATTGCCCCTGAAATCTCCCCTGACATCATAAACGAAGAGTGAGTGCTTTTCAAGCCTGAGGGTGATCTCCTTCAGAGAGTAGAGCCGGAGAGTCATGGACATCTCTTTCTTTTCAGAACCGATAACAACCGTTCTTCGGCTTTCCAGCCGGTCGGCAATGGGATTATAGGAGTCTTCCGTGATCATGAGGTCATCTCCCTGGCGGTTGAGGAAAGTCCCTTGCCCTCCCCTGGAAAGGATCCAGTCCCTGTTGACGATATCCAGAACAAAGATCCCGCCTGAGACCAGGGAACGGCTGATTCCTGCAAGCACCTGTTCGTTTTCCGCATCGGGGAAGTAACCGAAAGAAGTGAACAGGCAAATGGCCATGTCAAACTCTTTCTCGAAAGGAAGTTTTCTCATATCCATCTCGATGAATTCTATCTGCAGCTTCTCGTGACGAGCTGTCTCCCGTGCCATTTCAAGAAAGTCCCGGCTGGTATCGATCCCTGTCACCCGGAACCCTTTCCTGGAGAGGATGTTGCTGTGACGCCCGAAGCCGCAGGCCACATCAAGAAGACGTTCGCCTGTCCTGCGCGGTGATTTTGAGAGAAGTTCATCCACCTCTCCTGAAGCCTTGTCTTCTTCCAGGAGACTGCGGTAGAATGTCAGATAGACCTTTTTATCGAAGATGTCTTTAAAATCGAAAGCATAACCCATATCCCCCCTCCTTTTTTTCTGAGACAACCCGGGATGGCCATTTGTGTCATTCATTGAAAATTAACTTTACCGCGTTATACTCTTGCCGTAAGATCGACGAAAGGAGTCAAGATGAATAAATCAAAAAAAGAAGAGCTTCTCGAGGAGGAGATCCTCAAGAGCCTGAAGGGAAAACCCCTGGGAATCGCCGAGTATCTTTTCAATGATCAAGAGACACGGGCACTCCAGGAATATGCCAATGTGGTCTCGATCAAACGCCTGGGTTTCAATGACCACGGCCCGGTCCATATGAGAAAAGCCGTTTTGAACTCTATTCGCATGGTGGGCCTGCTGACAAAAGCGGGGGTCCAGTTTAACCTCGAAAAAGAGATGGGGTATTCCCCCGCCGACTCGCTGGCCGCGATCGTCATCGCCGCGCTGCTTCACGATATCGGAATGGGTGTCTCCCGTAATGACCACGAATTTCACAGTGCTGTCCTGGCCTCCCCGATCATCACACGGACCTTGTCCCATTTTTATGACGACCCGCTGATCAGGGCCGCTCTTCATTCTCTGATCCTGGAGGGGATCACAGGGCATATGGCGACTCATCCGGTTCATTCACTCGAAGCCGGCGTTGTCCTTATCGGAGACGGATGCGACATGGAACGCGGACGAGCCAGGATCACCACCATGCTCTCCAAACAGCCGAAAATCGGTGATATCCATCGCTATTCAGCCACGGCCATCAATCACGTGGAGATCAGAGAAGGCAAGGAAAGGCCCATACGGATCGCCGTTGAGATGGAATCCACAACGGGTTTTTTCCAGGTGGAAGAGGTCCTCTACCCCAAGATCAACAACAGTCCCGTAAAAAAATATATCGAGCTTTATGCCAATAAGACCGGAGAGCCCCCGCTGCGTTACTTATAGGTATATCCCGTCATCCTGAGCATCCCGGCATACCCCATGCTTACCGCCTGGTTCCGGATCCGGTCCCGTGTTCCGCGGAAATGAAAACGATCCACAGCCATATGTCCCCGGACATAGGTTCCGATAAAAGTCAGCCCCACGGGTTTTTCAGGAGTTCCCCCTGCCGGGCCGGCGATTCCTGTAAAGGAGAGGGCCGTTTCTGCTCCAGTGACCCTCACAATCCCTTCCACCATTTCCCGGGCTGTCTCTTCTGAAACAGCTCCATGGGCAGCAAGCGTCTCTTGACTCACTTCCAGGCATCTCTCTTTCATCACATTGTCATACGCCACGATGCTTCCTAAGAATATAAGAGATGCCCCTGGCAGCGATACCAGCCTCTCCCCGGCTAATCCTCCGGTGAGAGATTCAGCAAAAGCCGTGGTGAGCTGTTGTCTTTCCAGCTCCTGAAAGAGGACTCGGGTGAGCGAGGGCCCTGAAAACAGGAAGAGGGAGGGGTCGGACCGCAAAAGTCCTTCCAGATGTCTTTTTCGTAAAAAGAACTCTTTCTCCGTGAGGGTCCTGTTATGGAGATGGATCTCCACCCACCCCTGGCTGTTATAATAGTATCCGGTGCGGATTCCGTGAAGGCCCGCCTCTTCGGCGATCCGGGCCACCTGGCTTTCTCCTCCCCCCGCCACACCCACGATGGCATTGAGGACAGGCTCGGGGCCCTTTCCCCGGATCAGAGGGAGAATATCTCTGAGAAACATGGGCCTGTTCTCTGCAGGAGGGCCCGGGAGGAGAAGGATGATCCTCCCGTCCTCTTCATAAATCTGGCCTGGAGCTGTTCCGTTGCTGTTTTTTACGGGAACGGCACCCTCGATGATCTCGGCCTGTTTTTTATTGGACGGAGGAATGGGCCGCCCGCTTTTTTTGAAACGCTCTTTGATCTCATCCCACACCTCTTCCCGATACAACAGCTTTTTTTTGAGATAGGAAGCCACGCCTTCCCGTGTCACATCATCTTCTGTGGGCCCCAATCCTCCGGTAATGAGGATCAGGTCCACATCGTTGAGCCTGAAAAGAGCTTGTTCAATAGACTCTACCGAATCCCCGGCCACCTGTCCTTCGATAAACTCCCAGCCCAGGGGAGAGAGGATCCGTGCGAACCATCCGGCATTGGTATCCGTCGTCAAGCCCCGGAGGATCTCGTCACCCACTGAAAGAAATGCGCATCGTTTCATTACGAGTCCTTTCTGTCGTCTCTCAAGTCTATGTCTTTCTTCATGATTTTCAATAGAAAAGCGGGAAGAGGCTGCGCCCCCTCCCGCAATGTGCGGATCAGATCAGATCCAGGGTATAGGAGAGTTTCATAAACCAGCTCTTTGTCCGGCTCTCTTCAAGAGGAAAAAGAGGAAGAGAGGTCTCCCCGTGTCCATACCTGTATCCGGTAGAGAGGGAGAGGAGGGAGCTGGGCTGATAGACGAAGAGAGGATAGAGGTAGTACTCCACGCGGTCAGGCATGGATGCCTCATCCATATCCACTTTCATCCTCTGATACTCCAGGCGGATCCAGAAAAACCGGTTGAACTGGACTTTCATTCCCAGGCCGAAGATATCGGCGCTGTATTTCTCCTCCATATGGCTGCTCACAAGACGTCCGAACGCCTGGAACATCCGGTTGGGGCGGATGGAAAAATCTCCTTCCAGATGGGTAAAGGGACAGATCTCCGGAGCAGACATATCATACCAAAGCTGGTCGCCAAAGCCGTAGAAGAGACTTCCCCCGATCCAGCGGAAGGTATTGGACTGGATCCAGAACCCGTTAAACCTCTGCCGGTAATAAGAGCCGTTAAAATACTCGTTTTTATACTCGGCCGAGATCCTGGCTCTCAGGTTTCTGTCAAAGCCGAAGGTGATGTAGGGCTCGAAAACAGACTCCAGGCGCCGGCTGTGGTCCCAATCCGTCTTGATATATCCCGACATGGAGATATCGGCGAATTTAAAAAAGAGATCATCTCTTCCCGGACGGGCGACCATTCTGTTGATGCTGTAATAACGGTGGAATCCCGTTTCGGGGATGAATCCCATATCAGCTCGGAAATCAGGGCCCACAGCCATGGTATTCAGTTCAAAGTGCCAGATATCATCATCGAATGTCATCTCCGAATAGTAGGCCGGTGAAGAGATCGCCCCATCTTCTGTCTCTGTCCGGGACCAGACAGCCTGATGATGCGTATGGAAACCGTTTTCAAAACGGTAATTGGCTTCAAGGCTGGCGACGCCGTTGATCCTGCCGTCGAAGGAGCGCATGCTCACAGCGCCTCTCATATCACCGTCTGCCCCGAAGTTATACTTATAGGATGAAAATCCCCAGAGGGCATCCTCTTCTCCCGTAGCGCCGAACCGCTCTCCCGGAGCATCCTCATCCAGAGCAGCCATGGCGAACAAGGCATTGGACCCGCGGTTATAGGAGACTTTCGCCCCCCACAGAGGATTGACGATGCTCCTCGTATGGTAAATATTGATGGGCCCGTTGAACGGATTGGTCTCTTCCAGAAAGAACGGCCTTTTTTCTTCGAAAAAGAGGGGATACTTGTTGTTCACATCCACCTGAAAGAGATCCGATTCCACCGTGCTGTAATCGGGATTATAGGTCGCTTTTAATGTCATCTGCGATGTGGGCTCATAGATCAGGTTCAGTTCCCCGCTGAAATCATCCTCTTTCTGTTCCCCTCCTCTCATAAGGTCTTCACTGACGGATGTCACTCCTGTCACTCCCGGAATCAGGATCAGGTTGCCCCGGGAAGGGACTCCGGAGAAGACAGCGTCATTGAAATTTTTATAATAGTTGACTTCTCCGCGGTCAAAGACCCTGGAGCTGAGTTCCTCACTCTTTTCCGGGATGTAACGGCGGATCAGGACGCCCCAGGAGACCTCGTCCCCGCTGGCATACTTGATACTGTTGAAGGGGATGGCCACTTCCACGGTGTACCCCCAGTCATAGGTCTTTCCCTTTGACTGAAAATAGATATCGTTTGAAAAGTCCATCTGATGATATCCGGTAATGATCCCGTCTCCCTGCTCGCCATAGGGGTTCACAATAAAAAAGTAGGCTTTATCCCGTGTGTGAAAAGAATCCAGATAGATATGGATCCGATCCACATCATCCATCTCATCGCGGCTGCAGTGGTGGAGACGCATGGTATCGATATTCTGATAATAACATTTGGCCCCGATATAGATGTTCTGGTCATCGCTTGCCATAAAGATCTCTGTCTTTTCGGTGGGTTCCGTATTGTTTCCGGGAGAGGTCTGAAGCATCTCTCCGGTGCTGAAAGCCCCGTCCCATTCCTCAGCTGTAATCGTTCCGTCGATTTCCGGGGCCTGAACGATCTTCGGGATCCTCCATTCCCGGGCATAGGCGCACCATAAGGAAGACACGGCAAGGATCACAAGAAAAAAGACGATTATCAGACGTTTCATCATGACCTCCTGTCTCACTCCATCGTTTCGGGAGGGATAATGATCCAGGCGATGATATAGGCCAGGATCCCCGCCCCTCCGAAAAAGACGGAGACAACACAGAGGATCCGGATAATATTGGGGTCGATACTGAAGTATTCACCCAATCCTCCGCAGACTCCTCCTATCATCTTGTTTTTATTCGACCGGAATATTTTTTTATAATCACTCATCGATCCTCCTTACTTGGCTAGTATCCCGCCGTCCACAGCGAGAAGATGGCCCGTGATATAGGACGAGTCGTCTGAAGCCAGCCAGAGGACAGCTTCGGCCACCTCTTCAGCTTCACCGATACGCCCCAGAGGCTCCACCCTGGAGACCCAGGCGTCGTAGTCCTCTTTTCTGTCGCGGTCTTTATCCGTCATAGGTGTCCTGATCAATCCGGGCGAGACCCCGTTGATACGGATCCCCGCGTGAGCATACTCCATAGCAGCGGCTTTCGTGAGTCCTGCTGCCCCGTGTTTACTCGCGATATAAGCCGGAGCTCCGGGATATCCCCGGTGTCCGGATACAGAGATATTGTTGATAATAGAGCCCTTCTGCTTTTTCATCATGAGAGGCAGCTCAGCTTTCATGGAGTAGAAAAGGCCGGAAAGGTTGATCTGCAAGACACGCTCCCAGTTGTCCAGGGAGCAATCCAGGATCCTCCCGGGTTCTCCGTCGATACCGGCGTTGTTGAAGGCGACATCAAGGCCGCCGTATTTTTTTTCAATGCCTTCGATGAGGGAAAAGAGAGCATCGGGTGAGGAGACATCGGAAGAGATAAACTCGGCCCGGGCCTTCTCTCTGTGCATCTCATTCTCCAGCTCACTTCCCGGTTCCCTCCGCCTTCCTGTAAAGATGACATGAGCTCCTTCACGGGCAAAAAGCCTCACGGCTGCGCGGCCGATCCCTGTTGTTCCACCTGTGACGAGGACGACTTTCTCCTGAAACCGGTTCATGCTTCCCCCTTTTTTCATAATAAGACACCTCTTTTTTACGCTTTGTTTCATTCTTTCTGGTCACTTTTGCTGTTTTGGCTTATAATCGCCTTATGGACAAGAAACCCTTTCTCCGTTCCCTTGACGGGAAAGAGCATTTCCCTCTGGACAGTCTTGCCGAATACTCGTCCGCGGGTTCACCGCTGGAGTGCGTTATCCCCGGGATCAGTGAAAAAAAGATCCGCAGGGGACAAACCGTCTGGGAACGTTTCAGGGACTTTTTCCCTCTGGCCCCCCTGGATATGTCTCTCTCTCTGGGTGAAGGAGAGACGCCCTATCTTGAAGCAACGGATTCGATGAAGAGATGGACGGGACTCCCCCGCCTTTATCTGAAAAACGAGACGGTCAATCCCACATGGAGCTTTAAAGACCGGGGCTCTTTTTTTTGCGTCCAGGCCTCACGTCTTTGGGGAGAACAGCGTTGCGCGACGATATCCACAGGAAATATGGGCCATTCCATGGCTGCTTACGGACGAAGGGCCGGGCTTGAGACCCTGATCTTTATTCCCCGGGGAACACCTGACGAAAAGATCCTCCCCATGATCCTTCATCATGGGGAGGTCATCACCCTGAAAGGAGACACCTTCTCACACCTGAAGCAGCAAGTCCTTTCCCTCACCCGAAAATACGGACTGAGAACGGTCACGGGAAACGGGCCACATCGTATCGAAGGCTACAAGACCCTCTCTTTTGAGCTCCTGGAACAGTGCAAAGGAGCTTTGCCCGACTATCTTGCTCTTCCGGTATCAGCCACCGGACACGCCCGAGGTTTGCATAAAGGGTTCAGAGAACTTCAGAAAGCCGGTCTCATCACCCGGGTCCCCCGGCTGATCCTTGTCCAGGCAGCCAATAACGCCCCCCTGGCGCTTCCTCTGAAAACAAACAGCCGCCATGTGATCCCCTTCTCGGATTTTACAACAGTGGCCTCTGCCCTGACCACTGGAGACCCTCCCGGAGGACAGGCCTTTCTCCGCATGGCCCTGGACAACAGGTGGCTGGGGGAGACGGTCTCTGAGGAGGAGATCCTCGAAGGGATTTCCTGTCTGGCCTCTGAAGGGATCTATGCAGAAGCATCATCAGCCACAGTGATCGCTGCTCTCCACACTCTTGTGAAGAAGAAAACCCTCGATCCTTCTGCCACAGTGGCCGCTGTCATCACAGGAAGCGGATTAAAAAACAGCCCGTCTCTCTTTCCCCGCGGCCCGCTCTCCCGGGAAATGGACATCAATGAGCTCGGCTCCTTCCTGAAAGCCTCATCTCATTAAGACTCGACGAAATATCCCTCGTCTTCCACAGAGGCCCTGATCGAGTCTTTGCTCATCTCCCCTGTGCCCGTGATCTCCACGCGGCCTGACTCAAGATCGACAAAGACGCTCTCCACACCGGGAAGCCGCTCAATGGCTTTTTCGACGGCCATGACACAATGGCGGCAGGTCATTCCCCTGACAACGATTGTCTCTTTCATACATGATCCTCCTTTGTCCGCCGGACTCTTTTTAAGCTCAGCGAGTTGCTCACCACCGATACAGAACTGAATGCCATGGCTCCCCCGGCGATAACAGGCTGAAGAAAGCCCAGAGCGGCAAGGGGAATTCCCAGCGTGTTGTAGATGAAGGCCCAGAACAGGTTCTGCTTGATCTTCCTCATCGTGAGCCTGGAAAGGTCTATGGCATGGAGGACAGTCTCAAGTCGGCTGTTCATCAGGACGACATCACCGGTCTCCATGGCCACATCCGTTCCGCTCCCCATGGCCATACTCACATGCGCTGTTGCAAGAGCTGGAGCGTCATTGATTCCGTCTCCGACCATAGCCACAGTCCAGCCTTTTTTCTCAAGGTCCGAGATGATCCGAGCCTTCTGGCCAGGAAGGATACGCGAATAGATATGGTCGTGATCCATGCCCAGCATCGCACCCACAGCACGGGCTGTCTTCTCATTGTCCCCGGTGATCATAAAGCTCTTGATCCCTCTTTTCTTCAGAGTCTCAAGGACTTCTGCAGCGTTGTCTTTCAACTGGTCCGAAAAGGAGACCAGTCCTGCAACTGCCCCGTCAACAGAAAGAAAGACCACAGACTCCCCTCTTTCTTCAGCCTGAAGGCTGATCCTTTCCAGATCTTCAGGAAGGCCCGACGGTGCGGCATATCCCTCCTGTCCCATGCGGATCTCTTTCCCGTGGATCATGACCCGGACACCTTTCCCCGGCTCAGCGCTGAACTCGTCTGCCCCGGGGACGTCCAGGCCTGTTTCAGAGACATAGTTCACCACAGCCCGGGCGAAGGGGTGTTCTGAAAGCGCTTCGGCTCCGGCACTGTACCTGAGGAAATCCTCCTGGGGGAATCCTTCGGCACTCACAGCTGTGGAGACACGGATAGAACCCGTGGTCAATGTCCCTGTCTTGTCGAAGACCACAGCATTGACATCTTTCAGCCGCTCCAGGCTCTCTCCGTTTCTGACCAGGACTCCCCATTCAGCTCCTTTCCCCATCCCCACCATGAGAGCCGTGGGTGTAGCCAGTCCCAAGGCACAGGGGCAGGCGATGACCAGGACCGAGACAGAAGCGATGAGCCCGTGGGGCAGAGAGCCTTTCACGAAAACCCACCCCATGAGTGTCAACAGGGCGGCCCCCAGAACGGCGGGAACAAAATGGGCCGCCACTCTGTCAGCCAGTTTCTGGACCGGGGCCTTTGTCCCCTGTGCGTCTGCGACGATGCGGATGATCTGAGCCAGGACTGTATCTCGCCCTACCCGCTCCGCCTCCACTTTCAAAGAGCCGTTCTGATTCACCGTTCCACCAGTCACCTGGTCCCCCTTTGTCTTCTCAACGGGAAGGCTCTCTCCTGTGAGCATACTTTCATCCACATAAGAGGCCCCCTCAAGGACACGGCCGTCAGCGGGGATCCTCTCCCCGGGCCGGACGACCAGGCAGTCTCCGGGCTCGATCTCCTCTATTCTTCGCGTCTCCAGACGGCCGTCGATATCCACAAGGGCCGTTATGGGTGCCAGCCCCATGAGTTTTCTGATGGCTTGTGTCGTCTTCCCTTTGGCTCTCTTTTCAAGGTATTTCCCCAGAAGGACAAGAGTGATGATCATCGCTGACGTTTCAAAATAGAGTTCGTGCCCCCCGCCGTGGAGCGGCCGGAAAAACCCGTTATAGATACTGTACAAAAACGCCGTGGATGTTCCCATGGCAATGAGAAGGTCCATCCCGGGACTGAGGTTGATGATGCTGTGCCAGGCCTTTTTATAGAAGGGAAATCCTGCAATAAACTGAACGGGAGCAGCAAAGAGAAGCTGAAACCACGGAGTATGAAACAACGGCGCAGGGATCCCTGTCAGCATAAAAATCATCCCCGCAAATAACGGAAGAGTCATGGCTCCGGAGAAAATGAGCCTCCACAACCCGTCATCTTTCCTGTCTGTCATGGCCTGTGAAGACTCCGACTGATGTGCATGATATCCCAGGGATTCGATCTTTTCAATGAGAGGACGGATGTTTTTCTCCTCTGTTTCCACAAGACATTTCTCTGTGGCAAGATTGACATGGACCCGTCTCGTTCCCGGGAGCGAAGAGAGCCCTTTTTCTATTCGGGCCGCACACGATGCGCATGTCATCCCCTCGATATCCAGTTCAACAGATCGCCTTTCTCCTGCTCCTGATCGAGGTTCATACCCGAGATGACGGATCTTCTCGAAGATCTTCTCTTCACTCACACTCTGAGGGTCATAGTCCACTCTGGCCTTATCTGCAGCAAGATTGACCGTGATGGCTTTGATTCCCTTTTCTTTTTTCAAAGACCGTTCGATCCTTGCAGCACAGGAAGCACAGGTCATTCCTTTGATCTCAATGTCCTTCTTCATGTCCACTCCCTTCGTTCAAAATCTCCACACGGGCTTTCTTCCGGACCTCTCTGTCAAGGAACCGCAAGGGAAGGAACCCTGCGAAAAAGAAGAGGCCGGCTCCCAGGAGAGTCCATCCGTCCCCCGGAAAGAGGCCACGGATGAGAAGCGCCCCGGCCAGGGATGTGATCAGCGGGAAAAGAAGCGCAGCAAAGGAGAGAGCCGGGCTCACAGAAAGAGTCATCTTCACATGATCCCCTTGTCGGACAACAGCCTGTTCGGGCACGGTTATCCACCGTCCCCGGGAAGCGGCCTTGCACATCCCGCATCCTGAACAGGCCTTCCCCTGAATATCATGCATGGGCACAAGGAAGGCCTTTTTTTCCT
>Ga0116151_10005007_pt1 | contig 11554 bp, 8 predicted proteins | sample AD_UKC117_MetaG_FD_89893 | JGI IMG/M metagenome (GOLD analysis project Ga0116151, IMG submission 89893) | Active sludge microbial communities of municipal wastewater-treating anaerobic digesters from Hong Kong - AD_UKC117_MetaG | ecosystem: Engineered > Bioreactor > Anaerobic > Digestate... | reverse complement strand
TCTTGGGTCATCGAGGTCACCACGCACCCCACCCCGACCCGGCTTTCAGGGGGCGCTCAGGGTCGCCCCGCATGCCCCCGAGAGCCCGCCCCGGCCAGGATGGAGCACATGACCTCGGGCCCCGCCACGCCTGCCGACCGGTTCGCCGGCGGCTTCGCCTGGCTGCGCGGCCTGGGGCTGCAGCGCTCCACCAATCGCTGGCTCGGCGGTGTCTGCGCCGGCCTGGCCCACCGAACCGGCCTGGATCCTCTCGTCGTGCGGGGCGCTGCGATCGCGATCGCCCTCATGCTCAACGGTCTCGTCGTGCTGCCCTATCTCGCCGGCTGGCTGCTGCTGCCCGACAGCGCCGGCCGGATCCGCGCCGAGGAGGCGTTGCGCCGCGCCGACCCGGGCGGCATCGCCCTCGGCGCAGCCGTGGGCCTCGCGCTGGTCGGCACGGTGGCCGGCCTCGTCCGCGACACCGGCGGGATCCGGATCGGCCCGCTCGTGGTCGTCGGGGCGATCGGCTGGTGGGTCGTTCGCGGCCTGCGGACGCCGCATCGGCACGGCGCGCAGCCGCTCCCGCCGGCACCCCCGACCTCGCCCCCCGGCGCCTGGCCGGCCCAGACTCCAGCTCCCGCGCCGTCAGCGCCGGCCCCGGTCCAGGACGCTCCCTCCTGGCCGACCCATCAGGCCCGCCCGGCGCCCGCCGGCCTGGGCCCGGGCCGCACCTATGCGCCGGCTGCACCCGCCGCGCCCGCCGCCGTCGAGCCGCAGGTCCGCACGCGTCGGCTCTCCGGTGGGTTGCCCCTCTTCGCCGTCGCGCTCGGGTGCGCGATCACGGCATACGGGCTGATGTCGGCGCACGCGGCCCAGGCGCTCTGGCCCAAGCCGCATGCCGCTGGTGCCTTCGCTGCCGTCGCGGCCGCGTGCTTCGTGCTCGTCGTCGCCGGCCTCAACGGGCGGCGCGCCGGCGGCACGGCCTGGCTCACCGCACTTGCCCTCGTCGGCGCGCTCGCGACGGGCGCCCTGCCGAGCAACCTGCGCGATGCGGCGACGGTGGGCGAGGTGACCTGGCACCCGCGCCCGGGAGAGACCGGCCAGTACAGCCTGGGCATGGGCCAGGGCGACCTCGACCTGAGCCTCATCGGTCCTGAGGTCGACCGGCAGGAGATCGCCATCTCCATCGGGATGGGCGAGCTGGTCGTCATCGTGCCCGACACCCTGACCGTCGAGGTCGTCGGCTCGGCCGGGCTCGGCGCCGTGAGCACGGCATCGGTCGTCGACGGACCCACGAGCCCGGTCACCGAGGGGGTCGGCGTGAGCGGCACGATCCGGGTCGGCACCGGCGAGCCGGACGTCGTCGTGCGCGCGTCGGCAGGGATGGGCGAGATCGTCGTCGTCAGCACCCCGGGTCGGGCCATCACTCCGGCGGCCCGGCCGGCGCGGACGCCCTCCGGCACCCCGGCTCCCGTCCCGACCAGCTCCGGGAGTCCGACGTGAGCCGGCCAGGAGGACCGAGCCCCCGCGCGGCCGACCTGCCCGGCGGCCCGAACTGGCCGCTCGTCGTCGTCGCCGGCGCGATGCTCGTCGTCTCGCTCACCGGGTTGAGCGTCATCGCCGGTCTCACCGAGGTCCAGCTGCGTGACGTCGCCCCGGGGGTGCTCGTCGTCGTCGGCCTGGTGATGGCCCTCGGCGGTCAGATCGGGCTCATCCGGCGCCGCCGCCGTGAGCGTCAGCAGTGCCCTCCGGACGACCCCGAGGGCCCCACCCGCTGACCAGGTCACCGAGCAGCTCGCGCCAGGTCGCGGTCACCGGCAGCGCGGCGAGCCCGGCCAGCGGCACCCACCGGGCCTCGCTCGTCGTGCCGCCGATGTCGTGGACCACCGGCTCGCTCGGCTCGGGGCAGTGGGCGCGATAGACGAGCCGCACGGCATGGAAGTCCTGTGCCTCGCCGTCCGGCGCCCGGCCGACCCAGTGCCCGTCGACACAGCCGAGGTAGTCGCCGACCGTCACCCGCTGACCGGTCTCCTCGTGCACCTCGCGGACCAGCGCGGCCTCCGGCGCCTCGCCCGTGTCGACCCCACCCCCGGGCAGGCTCCACTGGCCGGCGGCGTTCGTGCGCACGGAGAGCATGGTGAGCAGCAGCGCCGCATCGGCGACGACGATGGCGTATGCCGCGAGCCGCTGGACCCGCACGGCCCGCTCTCCCGCAGCCAGCACGAGGTCATCGTCTCGGGAGACCCGCTGCGGCACAGCCAGATCCGTCGCGCGAGCGAGCGGCTCGACGAGGTGTCCGAGGACCAGGAGGTCAGGCTCGCGCGACGCCGGTCGGTCTGCGTCGAGCGTGTGCCAGCCGCGCTCGGCCAGCAGCTGCTCCGGGTGCCGGCCGTGTGGGAGAGGCTCGTCGACGACGGTGCGGCCGTCGGCGGTGCGGCCGTGCACGACGATGCGGTGGGTGGCCCGGGCCGCGCTCACCCGGTGATCGCCCGGGCGTACTCCGCCTCGGCGGTCCGCACGACGGCCGGCCAGTCCTGATCCGGCACGGTGTCGAGGTTGTGTCGGGTCATCCGGGTGCGGATGCTCGGGTGGACGACGAGGGTGGTGAGCCGCTGGACCAGCTCGGCGTCGCTGCCGACGAGATAGCCGTTGACGTCGTCGACGACGAACTCGCCCGCTCCCGACTCCTTGCGCGCGATGACCGGCAGGCCGGCGGACCGGGCCTCGAGGGCGGCGATGCCGAAGGACTCCAGCACCGACGGCATGACGTAGACGTCGCTGGCGGCATACCTCGCCTTGAGGTGCTCACGCGAGACCCGACCGGGCAGCGACACCCAGCCGTCGCCGCCGACCCGGGCGACGGCGCGCTCGACATGGCTTCGCTCGCTGCCCTCGCCGAGGATCTCGAGGCGCACGTCACGCCCGGGCGTCGCAGCGCGGACCCGCGCCACCGCCTCGACGAGGGCGACCGGGCGCTTGCGTCGCTCGAGCCGCATCGCCGAGACGATCCGGCAGACCCCGTCGTCGCCGAAGGGCCGGCCGGTGGGCCGCCAGGCGGCCGCGTCGATCCCGTTGGGCAGCACGGTGACTCGGGCTCCGGTCAGGGCACGCAGCGGCTCGGCGGCCACCTCGGAGACCGCGCTCATCGCCATCCCGCCGCGCGCCCAGCGGCGGACCAGCCCCATCGCCCGGACGACCGGCGCCGCCTTGTCGAGCACGCAGTGCCACGTCATCGCAGCGGGCAGCCCGAGCCGGGTGACGTGCCGGGCGGCGTCATAGGCGAACGGGCTCACCACCCCCATGTGCAGGTGGGCGACGTCGAAGCCGTGCAGGCGTCCGCGCAGCAGCCGGGTGGCGATCGGGTTGACGAGCAGGTCGCCCGGCAACGTGACGCCGAGCCGGTGCACCCGGATGCCGTCGACGATCTCGGTGTGCCTGTAGGTGGCACCGCCCGGGGTGAGGGTGAAGACCTCGACCTCGTGGCCGGCCGCGACGAGCCGCTGGGACAGGTCGTGCACCTGCACCTCGATGCCACCCAGCCGAGGCAGGTAGCAGTCGGAGAGCATCGCGATGCGCACGGCCGCATCCTGCCACGTCGGCGAGAATGGCCGATCATGGGTCACACCGTCCTCGCCTTCCACGCCCACCCCGACGACGAGTCGCTGCTCACCGGCGGCACCCTCGCCAAGGCCGCCGCCGAGGGCCATCGGGTCGTGCTCGTCACCGCCACCGATGGCGCGCTCGGGCTCGCCCGGGCTCCGTATGCCGCGGACCTTGCCGCCGCGCGCGAGCGCGAGCTGCGCTGCGCGGCATACGAATTGGGCGTGCACCGGGTCGAGATGCTCGGCTATGCCGACTCCGGGATGGGCGCTCAGCTCTTGCCCGACCCGCCTGGGAAGGTGCGCTTCGTGCGCGCTTCGGTCGACGAGGCGGCGCAGCGGCTCGCTGAGCTCCTGCGCGAGGAGCAGGCCGACGTGCTGCTCTCCTACGACGTCAACGGGGGCTACGGTCACCGCGACCACGCCCGGGTGCACGAGGTCGGGGCGCGCGCCGCTGAGCTCGCCGGCACCCCGCGGGTGCTCGAGGCGCTCGTGTCGCCGCGGGTGGCCCGGGTGATGAAGCCGCGCGGGCTCGAGCTCGCGCCGGTGCCCGCGCCGACCCACGTCGTCGACGTGCGGCCCTACGTCGCCGCGAAGGTGCGCGCGATCCGCTGCCACCGCAGCCAGCTCGAGTCCGGGTCGTGGCTGCCCCGGAACAACGACCTGCTCACCCGGCTGCCGCTGCGGGTGCTCGAGCGGGCGATCGGCTGGGAGCGCTTCGCCGACCCGGCGGCGCCACGCGGCATACCGAATGAGGTGCGGGGCGACATCTTCGCGGGCCTCTGACGACCCGCGCCGCCCCGGCTCAGTCGGTGCGGTCCTGCCCGGGCGGCCGGGCCGCGACCTGCTCGCGGATCAGGTCGCGGTCGTGGCCGGTGGTGATCCACAGCATGGCGATGGCGGCGAAGACGCCGACGGCGATGGCGAAGTTGCGGGTCGCCGCGTCGACGACGGAGTAGATGACCAGGCCGCAGGTCGTCCACACGACGACCCGGCGCCCGACCCGCCCGGTCTCGGTCATCGCGAAGATGACGCCGCCCCAGAGGATGTACCACGCGAGGACCGTCGGGCTGGTGAGCACGAAGGCGAGCAGCATCCAGCCCAGGGTGCGGGTCGGGTGCTTGGCCTTGTAGCGCCACACGAGCCAGGCCATGACGCCCAGCCCGGCGAGGGTGCCGAGCTTGCCGAGCAGCGGCACGACGGCTCCCGCGGTGTCGTGCAGGCCCAGCTGGTTGAGCACCCACTCCAGCCCGGTGCCGATGAGGGTGAGCGGCGAGAGCATGGCCCGCACCGACCCCGGGACGCCGAGGGCGGCGATCCACCCGAAGCCCAGCCGGGTGGCCAGCCCGATGGCGACGAAGCCCGCGACGAAGACCAGCCCAGCATAGATCACCGGCCAGACGAGCTCGCGGTTGGTCGGCCGCGTCCACCCCTTGGAGCGCCAGGTGTGCAGCGCCGCGACGGCCAGCACGGCCGCCGCGGCCGGCTGTTTGATCGAGGCCGCGGCCGCGACGCACAGTGCCCCGACGACGAGGTGGCGGGTGGCCGCCAGCCACAGCGCGAGGATCATCAGCCCGACCATGAGGCTGTCGTTGTGCGCGCCGCCGACGAAGTGCAGCAGCACGAGCGGGTTGAGCACGGCCAGCCAGATCGTCGTCTCCCAGTCGTAGCCGAGCAGGCGGGCCAGCCGGGGCAGGAAGATCGCGATGAGCAGCATGCCGACGAAGGCCGGGATGCGCATGAGGATCGGGGCGAGATAGGCGCCGGTGGGCCAGTCGAGCACTCGGGCGATGAGCTGGCTGATGTCGACGAAGAGGTGCTGGATCTGCAGCGACAGGGGGCCGTAGGGCGCGGCGGTGGTCTGCCACAGCGGGTCGACCTGGGCGGCGTAGACGTCGCCGAGAACAGCCGGGCCGTTGTCGTAGGGGTCGTAGCCGAGATGCACCATCCGGCCTTGCGCGGCATACGAGTAGGCGTCGAAGGACAGCAGCGGCGGGGCGAGCATCATCGGCGCCGACCACCACCACACCGAGCCTCGGCTCAGCGGGCGGCGCTCCGGCGACGGGCGCAGCCGCAGCCAGACGTCCAGCAGGATGATGACGCCGGTGAACATGATCGCCGGGCCGACGAAGAAGCCGGGGCCGATCCGCCCCCCGACGCCGGCCGCCTGGAACCAGCCGAGCACCGGGACGTCGCGCCACACGTTGTCCGGGGGCAGGGTCTGCGGCCCGAAGCTGCCGAGCAGGATGAGGATCGAGCCGAGGGTGCCACGGCGGGTCAGCGGGTCGGCCCACGCATAGGCGATGTCGCGGACCTCGCGCCGGATCCGGTCGACCCAGCCGACGGGGAGCTCGTGCGCGACGTCCCGGCCCGGTTGGGAGGTCATCGGGGCTCCACTCGTCACGGCACGTTCGATCGAGATTGTTATGCGGGTTCGCTCGTCACCTTAGCGTGGGGCCGCGCCGGCCGCTCAGGACGACCGCTCCCGCCAGGCTCGGTATGCCGCCCACAGCACGCCGAGCGCGAGGATCGCCGCGAGCGCGTTGAGCGCGGCGAAGCCGATGTGGCTGACGACGACCCCGCCCAGCGCGCCGGCGGCCGCTGCCGTGCTGAACGTGACGACGTCGGTCGCGCCCTGCACGAGCGGGCGGGTGGCCGGGCTGGTCGAGGCGGTGACCAGGGTCGAGGCGGCGATCTGGGCGAAGGACCACCCCACGCCGAGGAGGAACAGGCCGATGGTGAGGGTCGCCGAGTGCCCCGGCTGCGAGGTGCCGGCGAGCAGCAGCGAGAGCAGCAGGGTGACGCCGCCGAGGGCGAGGACCCTGGGCGGGCCGACCCGGTCGACGAGGATGCCGACGAACGGGCTGAAGGCGAACATCCCGAGGACGTGGATGCTGATGACCAGCCCGATGATCTGCAAGGTGGCGTGCCCGTGGTCCATGTGGATCGGGGTCATCACCATGACGGCGACCATCACCGCATGGCTCAGCGCGAGGCCCAGCGCGGCGGCCCTCAGGATCGGGGTATGCCGCACCCGCGCCCACCCGCCCTGGGCCGGGTGGGTGTCGGCAGGCACCGCGTGCCGGTCCTCGACCGGGTGCAGGTCGGGGCGGCTGCGGGCCAACAGCAATGGGTCGGGGCGCAGCCGCAGCCACATCACCGCGAGGCCCGCGAGGACGGCGACGACGGTGAACAGGTAGGCGCCGGTGAGCGGCGGCAGCCCGAGTCGAGTGGCCACCGCCTCGCCGGGGCCGCCGAGGTTGGGGCCGAGGACCGAGCCGACGGTGGTTGCCCAGACGACGAGGCTGAGGTCGCGTCCGCGATGCCGCGGCTCAGCGAGATCGGTTGCGGCATAGCGGATCTGGCCACCTGCGGCGGTCGTCGACCCGACGAGCATCGCCCCGAGCAGCAGCAGCGGGAAGCTGCGCAGGACACCGGCGAGCACCGACACCCCGGCGCCGGTGGCGCCGAGGGCATAGCCGGCGGCCAGCCCGATCCGCCGGCCGCTGCGGTGGGTGAGCCGGGCGACGAGGATCGTCGCGAGCGCCGCGCCGAGCACCTGGCCGGTCTGGGCGAGCCCGGCGAGGGCCTCGGAGCCGGACACGTCCTTGGCGAGCAGGGCGTTGACCGAGATCGCCGAGGTGACGCCGACGCCGGCGAGCACCTGGGTCGTGGCGAGGGTGCCCAGGGTGCGCCGCTGCAGCGCGCGCAGGTCGAGGTCGGCGACGGTCATCGGGCCAGTCTGTCAGCGCCGAGACGGCGACCCGGCGCGGCATACCGAGTGACTAGGGTGACGCCACGGAATGCAGCACCCACCCACGGCCCTCGCCGCCGCCCGCTTCTCCCCCGGAGGTACCCGATGTTCGGAACCGTCCTCGTGGCCAACCGCGGCGAGATCGCCGTCCGCGCCTTCCGCGCCGCGACCGAGCTCGGCGCGAAGACCGTCGCCGTCTTCCCCTACGAGGACCGCACGAGCGAGCACCGGCTCAAGGCCGATGAGGCCTACCAGATCGGCGAGCCCGGCCACCCGGTGCGCGCCTACCTCAGCCCGGAGGAGATCGTCCGGGTGGCGGTGCAGGCGGGGGCCGAGGCGGTCTATCCGGGCTACGGCTTCCTGTCCGAGAACCCCGACCTCGCCGAGGCCTGTGCGCGGGCGGGTGTCGTCTTCGTCGGGCCGCCGGCCGACGTGCTGCACCTCACCGGCAACAAGGCGCGGGCGATCGCCGCGGCGCAGGCGGCCGGGCTGCCCACGCTGCGCAGCGTGCCGCCGAGCCGGGACGTCGACGAGCTCGTGGCAGCGGCCGACGAGCTGGGCTATCCGCTCTTCGTCAAGGCGGTCGCCGGCGGCGGGGGGCGCGGCATGCGCCGGGTCGAGCGGGCCGAGGAGCTGCGCGGCGCGCTCGACGCCGCGATGCGCGAGGCCGAGTCGGCCTTCGGCGACCCGACCGTCTTCCTCGAGGAGGCGGTCGTGCGGCCGCGGCACATCGAGGTGCAGATCCTCGCCGATGCCACTGGCGAGGTCGTCCACCTCTACGAGCGCGACTGCTCGGTGCAGCGGCGCCACCAGAAGGTCGTCGAGATCGCGCCGGCGCCGAACCTCGACCCTGCCCTGCGCGAGCAGATCTGCGGGTATGCCGTGGCCTTCGCGCGGGAGATCGGCTACGTCAACGCCGGGACGGTCGAGTTCCTCGTCGGCGAGAACGGCCGGGTCTCGTTCATCGAGATGAACCCGCGGATCCAGGTCGAGCACACGGTGACCGAGGAGGTCACCGACGTCGACCTCGTCGCGGCGCAGCTGCGGATCGCCGCCGGCGAGACGCTCGCCGACCTGGGCATCAGCCAGGACACCGTCGTGCTGCGCGGCGCCGCCCTGCAGTGCCGGATCACGACCGAGGACCCGGCCAACGAGTTCCGACCCGACACCGGCGAGATCACGGCATACCGGTCGGCGGGTGGCTCGGGGGTGCGCCTCGACGGCGGCACGGTCTTCGTCGGCGCCCAGGTGAGCCCGCACTTCGACTCGATGCTCGTCAAGCTCACCTGCCGTGGGCGGGACTTCCCGACCGCGGTCCGGCGGGCCCGGCGGGCGCTGGCCGAGTTCCGGATCCGCGGGGTGTCGACGAACATCCCCTTCCTGCAGGCGGTGCTCGACGAGCCGGACTTCGTCGAGGGCCGGGCGACGACCTCCTTCATCGACGAGCGGCCGCAGCTGCGCACCGCGCGCACCCCGCACGACCGGGGCACCAAGCTGCTCACCTACCTCGCCGACGTCACCGTCAACCAGCCGCACGGTCCGGCGACGACGAGCATCGACCTGCGGGCCAAGCTGCCGACGTCGGCTGGGTCGGCGGGGTCGGCCGGGCCGGCCGCGGCGGCACCGGCAGGCTGGCGCGAGCGGCTGATGTGGCTCGGGCCGGAGGCGTGGGCCGCCGACCTGCGGGCCCACGAGGGCGTGGCGGTCACCGACACGACCTTCCGCGACGCCCACCAGTCGCTGCTCGCGACCCGGGTGCGCACCCGCGACCTGCTCGTCGCCGCCCCGCACGTCGCCCGGCTCACCCCGCAGCTGCTGTCGGTCGAGTGCTGGGGCGGGGCGACCTACGACGTCGCGCTGCGCTTCCTCGCCGAGGACCCGTGGGAGCGCCTGGCGGCGCTGCGCGAGGCGATGCCGCAGCTGCCTCTGCAGATGCTGCTGCGCGGTCGCAACACGGTGGGCTACACGCCCTATCCGACCTCGGTCACCGACGCCTTCGTCCACGAGGCGGCGCGCACCGGCATCGACATCTTCCGGATCTTCGACTCGCTCAACGACGTGAGCCAGATGCGCCCGGCGATCGACGCGGTCCGCGAGACCGGCACCGCGATCGCCGAGGTCGCGCTGTGCTACACGAGCGACCTCACCGACCCGGCCGAGCGGCTCTACACCCTCGACTACTACCTGCGTCTGGCCGAGCAGATCGTCGAGGCAGGGGCGCACGTCATCGCGATCAAGGACATGGCCGGGCTGCTTCGCGCGCCGGCCGCCCGCCAGCTGGTCACCGCGCTGCGCGAGCGCTTCGACCTGCCGGTGCACCTGCACACCCACGACACCGCAGGTGGGCAGCTCGCCACCCTGCTCGCGGCGATCGACGCGGGGGTGGACGCCGTCGACGCGGCCAGCGCGTCGATGGCCGGCACGACGAGCCAGCCGCCGCTGTCGGCGCTCGTCGCGGCGACCCGTGGCTCGGCGCGGGAGACCGGGCTGGACCTCGACGCGGTGTGCTCGCTCGAGCCCTACTGGGAGGCGGTGCGGATGCTCTACCGGCCCTTCGAGTCCGGGCTGCCGTCACCCACCGGACGGGTCTACACGCACGAGATCCCGGGCGGGCAGCTGTCCAACCTGCGCCAGCAGGCAATCGCCCTCGGGCTCGGCGACCGCTTCGAGGCGATCGAGGACATGTATGCCGCGGCCAACCGGATCCTCGGCAACATCGTCAAGGTCACCCCGTCCTCGAAGGTCGTCGGCGACCTCGCGCTCGCGCTCGTCGGCGCGCAGGCCGACCCGGCCGCCTTCGAGGCCGACCCCGCGGCATACGACATCCCGGACTCGGTGATCGGCTTCCTCAACGGCGACCTCGGCGACCCGCCTGGGGGGTGGCCCGAGCCGTTCCGGACCAAGGCGCTGGCGGGTCGGCGGGCCAAGCCGGTGCAGACCGAGCTGTCCGACGACGACGCGGCGGCGCTCGCCGAGCAGCCGAGGGCGACGCTCAACCGGCTGCTCTTCCCCGGCCCGACGGCCGAGTTCCTCGCCAGCCGCGAGCTCTACTCCGACCTGTCGGTGCTCGACACCCGCGAGTTCCTGCACGGGCTCACCCACGAGGGCGAGCACGAGGTCGAGCTCGAGCCCGGCAAGACGATCATCGTCGGGCTGCAGTCGATCTCCGAGCCGGACGAGCGCGGGTTGCGCACGGTGATGTGCACGCTCAACGGTCAGCTGCGTCCGGTGCAGGTGCGGGACCGGTCGGTCACCGTCGATGTGCGGCAGGCCGAGCGGGCCGACCCGGCCGTCAAGGGGCAGATCGCGGCCCCCTTCGCGGGCGTGGTGACGCCGGCCGTCGCCGAGGGTGACGCGGTCGAGGCAGGCGCGACGGTGGCGACCATCGAGGCGATGAAGATGGAGGCAGCCATCACCACCCCCGTCGCAGGCACCGTGCAGCGGCTGGCCATCGGCGGGCACCAGCAGCTCGAGGGCGGCGACCTCATCCTCGTCGTGGGCTGAGCCCAGCAGGCGCTGGGATCTGACGACGCCGACGCTTCAGCCGACGGGTCGGCCTGCGAAGCCGACGCGAAGCCGACGTGTCGGCCTGCAGTCTGACCGCCATGGCGGCCACCGTGCTGGATGGCGGTCAAGTTTCGACGCCATGGGGCAGTCTGACCGCCACGGCGGCCATCCTGCGACTGGTCCACTCGGCGTGGGATGGTCCACTCGGCGTGGGATGGTCCACTCGGCGTGGGATGGTCCACTCGGCGTGTCTACGGGCAGCTACCAGGAGCCGGAGCTGGAGCCGCCTCCTCCGCCGCCGGAGAAGCCGCCGCCACCGGAGAAGCCGGAGCCACCGGACGAGCCGGGGGTGGCCTGGAAGGTGCCGGCCGCCGTCCTCGAGAAGGAGTCGACGCCGTCGGTGATCGAGCCGAAGTCGGGGAAGGTCGAGCCGTGCCAGATGTACCAGTTCGGCATGACGACGACCTGCCCGGCGGCGGCGGCCGCCGCGGCGACCTCCTGGAAGGTCTTGGCCCACCGGTCGGCGACGCCGAAGACGATGGCGAAGGGCAGATATCGGGAGAAGATGTCCTGCGCCTCCTCCCAGCGGATCTGGTTCGCCTCGGCGGTCACGATGTACTGCCGGAAGCCCAGGGACTGGGCCAGCACCGCTGAGCCCTCGGCGGTCTTGGCCGCCATCCGCTGGCCCAGCCCGACGACGGCGATGCCGGGGATG
>Ga0116151_10005005_pt1 | contig 11554 bp, 16 predicted proteins | sample AD_UKC117_MetaG_FD_89893 | JGI IMG/M metagenome (GOLD analysis project Ga0116151, IMG submission 89893) | Active sludge microbial communities of municipal wastewater-treating anaerobic digesters from Hong Kong - AD_UKC117_MetaG | ecosystem: Engineered > Bioreactor > Anaerobic > Digestate... | reverse complement strand
CAAGATTTCTATTCAATTCCAAACCATCCATAAACCAATCAGCTTTTGCATCTATTGAATCCCAGATGGTTGGAGCTGTGTTTTCAGTGGCTACTCTGTAAGTTTCCATGGATTGGAGACCGTGTTCATACGGTACACTATTTTTAGGTTGTGATGTGCATGACATAATCCAGGTGGCAAGGAAGATCATTGAATGGTTGAATTTCATGGATGAGAATACGTTTATATGTGGGCGGATAGGCTGTTAAAGCTACTTACTTGTCAGCCGAGACCATAGTTTGCTAATAGTATTATCGTTTCGATTAGCACTGCCCACCCGCTTGCTATTAGCAGTTGATGTGCCACGTTTTTTTATTTTTCTTTCGTCCAAGTCTACATAATAATCTAGGTTTTTAATTATGTCAGCACCAATTTCTTCAATTTCCAGGTTCAGTTCTCGCCCTTTTTTTTCTTTGAAATAAATTCCGTCACAGTCTATTGGAACTTTAATCCCAATCTCATTGAATTCCTTGTCAACAATTTTTAAGTCCCACCAACGGGAGATATAAAATGATTCGGATTTTGGGTCTGTTGTCAGGTCGATAATAGTGTCTGTTTCTAGGTCTTTGATTTTCTGTTTTCTTTCAATGTCAACTAAGTATCCATGTCCACCTGAAACCACGCATGCAATTCCTCTTTCTTCTAATTCAGCGACTATAAAGTTGTGATGGTCTTTTTCTCTGAAACCACCAACCCATTCAATTCCGTCTTTTGTTGTAAACTTTACGTAATGCCAAACCTGTTCTCGCCAGGGTCCTGGTATGTCAAACAGGATTTCTTCATATTCTCCTGAATCTGGTGGTCCGTTGAGTTTCTCAATCATTTTTTAGTGTTGGACAACCTCACTGGCTTAAAGTTGGGGCAGCAGACGAGTTGCAGTCCTGTTGACTAAGTCAAATTTGCAGAGACGTGTATGTTTCAGCTTGATTGCAAATTCTAACTGAATCTGGCCTTCTTGAATGATTTTGATTTAATATTTTATCAATGGTCATTGTATGTGTCCGTCAATGTCAGATTTGTTGAGAAATCGAATTTCCCGCTGAAAACAAAGTCCTCCAGGTCTGTTTCAACTTTCCAAACTGTGTTGTCTAAACGCGTCAATGTTATTTTTTCTCTTTTGCTCAAAGGTCTTATTCCATGGTCAGGTGAAAAGGCTATTAGGTGTCGAAATAGTCGTGAGTTAGACGGTGTCTCTGCAGTTACAAAACTGTCAGCTGTGTCAAGTTCTATGAGCAGAGATTGGATACTGTTTAAGTCGGTTAGTTCTTTTCCTTCTTTGAATATAGGATTTTTCTCTGTTGTCACAATAAGAACTTGATTAGGGCCGCTTACAATTTGAAATGAATTTTCATTGGTGTTAATGTCAAGGGAGGCATTACAGTAAGTCTTAAAAGTTCTGCTAATTTCCCAATGATCAATATTGTCATCAATGTTAGAATCATGGGAGTGTCCGCAATTGGTTAAAAGTAAAGTCAGGAATGTTGTAAGTGTCGACAGATTATTCTTTGTTTTTTTTAAATGAATACAACACGTAAGGAAGTGAAGTGAGCGGATTAGAGCTTCAGTTCTTGTCTGTGAAGGCAAGTTGAAAATGTGAATTTTATAATTATTGGTGCATGCTTTCATTGCCTATGTTGGCCGTAGTATTTTTCTGATTAATAATCAAATATAATTTTACAATTTGGCAGAAGTTCTATAATTTTTTCTCTCTCCTCCACACTAAATTTATTTTCACCAAGTCGTAGAACTTTTAAATTTTTTAAATTCTCAATTGAATCTGGAAGTGTAGTTAATTCATTTCTCCATAAATCAAGAAATTCAAGATTCTCTAGTTCACCAATTTCTTCTGGTAGCTCCTCCAATTGACCGCCCCATGCAATAGTCAATCTTTTTAGTTTTTTCAACTGTCCAATTTCTTTAGGAATCTGTCTTAATTTCGATTTTTGTATAAGCAGAACTTCAAGGTTTTGAAAGTTTTTTATGTCTTCAGAGAGAACTTCTAATGAAGTTTCTGTATCTAACAAAATCTGCTGAAGTTGAGTCATTTTGTAAAACTCTATCGGAAGTTCTTTTATACATAAACTGTGGTCATTAAAAACTGTAATCGTGTCTCTTTGGGTCGTATCGATGCTTCTCCAGAAATATTCTTCGCACCGCTTATCATTGTCTTGCGCATTTGCGAGAAAAGGAAAGAAAAACGTATAGGTAATTAGATATTTCATCAAGTTATATTACTGCCAATGTTTAGGCGCCTAGCGCAGTTGCGGATTTCAGAGTCCCGTATGTACGAGATCAATTCACCTCAATAGTTGATGCGAGGTAGGATGCTCGATAAATACACGACCCTCTACTGTGCCAAACGTCTGTTTTAAGCTGTTTTTCTATTTGTCATTTATGTAAATCAGTTCAAAAAATAATTCTGTCAAAGTCTTTAAGTCACTTTCAATCGTTCCTTTCATATATCGTTCGTAAACACTTTTATTATCTGGTGGGGTGAGATTTAAGATTAAGCCTTTTTCTAAAGCTAACAGTCTTATAAATTCTCTTTGAGTTCGTCCGTTTCCTTCTCTGAACGGGTGTAAATAATTGACGTTATCTAAAATTTCCGCTAGTTTAGTGGCTAACAATTTTTTATTGTCTTATGGAATTTTTTTGAAATCTGCAATTAATTGGTCAATGTATCTGAAAGCGTTTTCAAAGTAAGAAGTAGGAAAGAACTGCTTACCTTCTTTGCTAATTTCAACTGTCCGTTTTTTGCCTGCCCAAACGTAAATGTCTTGAAATAACTGTCTGTGAATTTCAAAAAGGCTGTCAATGCCCACTATTATGATGGGGCTTTCATAAAGTCCTTGAAGTCGTTTAGTTACTGCACCACTCTCAACAAAAAGCAATACATCGGGGTCAGTAATGTCTTGTAAGTTCCTTAATAGTCCTGTCTTCGGGTCTGTGTATGTAAAGTCGGGATCAATATATTTGTAGGAATTAGACATAGGCTTTTTGTTTGGCAAATGCCACAAGTTCTGTTAGTGTGATTTTGCCAGTCACATAGTCTCTTATGATTTCAATACCTTTTGGTGTAGGTTTAAAACCTTCAAACATATTACTCCCTAAAGCGTTTGCAGTATTTTCTAAGGTTTTCAAGTCTGAAAACTTAACCCCCATTATTGTTAGATTGCTTCTGTCTATTTCAATAGTATTGAACATATTTTTCTGTCTTGACTACTTTCCAAATTTACAAAATATTAGGGTCAAATCTCTCTATTTTTGTCGCTTTGAAAGGCCTGATAATATGTATTTTACGTATCAGATTCGTGTTGTTAACAATTCTAACAGGTAGCAATCAATTGTAAATAATTACAATGGAAATAACCTGTTTACTTGCACTTCCTAAAGTAAGGAATTTGATTTATTTTATAAGTGTGTAGAATAAGGGGGGAGGCTGTCAGCAGTCGGCAGTCGGCAGTCGGCAGTCGGCAGTCGGCAGTCAGATTATGGGGCAGACAAGTTAGGGCGAATTACTTCTACCATTTAACCCTTAAACTCTTTTCCCCTTTCACCACAAAGTGGCCACACTCTTCACCCCGATCCATCTCGTGCAGGTGAATCCTTCGCCATACAGGAAACCACAGGGTCTGCCATGTTCGCGGGCACGGGCAGGTATGTTGTCCAGGAATCCTTTGGAGGCGATGTAGGTATCGGGTTCGGAAGAGTTCGGGTCGTAGAACTGGCTGCTGTGGGCCAGGATGGCTTCCATCTTCTGGTCCATCACCGCAGTGATGTCCATGACCACATCGGGTTCGATGAAACGATCCTGTACATAGTGCAAAACCAGTTTTGGTCGCCAGGCTTGCTGGGCTTGTCCTTCAAAAGTGGTTTCCAGTTTGGCGAGCCCGCTCAGGAAGCAGGCTTCTTCAATAAGGGTATGTGCGTTGCCATGGTCCGGGTGTCGGTCGAAACGGGCCGTACCAATGACCACATCCGGCCGGAATCTTCTGATCACTTCGATGACCTTCAGTTTCTGCTCCCGGCTCTGGTCGATGAAACCATCGGGTAGTCCGACATTCACCCGGATAGCAGCGCCGATGATGCGGGCGGCTGCTTCCGCTTCCTGCTGACGGATCTCTACAGTGCCGCGGGTACCGGTCTCACCGAGGGTCAGATCAGCGATGCCCACCGTGCGACCGGCCTGCACTTCTGCAATAAGGGTACCGCCGCACCCGAGTTCCACATCATCGGGATGGGCGCCAAAGGCCAGGATGTCAAGTTTCATGTAAACAAAGGTAGGTCATTCGACCGGAGTGCCGACAGCCAGCGCCTTCTCAATCGTCTTCCTGATCCGGGGCACATCGGGCTGGGTATAGGTGATCCAGTAATCGATCACTTTGCCATCCCTGCCCACCAGGAATTTGTAGTAGTTCCACCAGGGACGCACACTGAATTTGCCGTTCTTCTGCCTGGAGGCCATGAACCGGAAAACAGGATGGGTGTTCGGTCCGCGGACATCCACTTTATCGAACATCGGGAAACTGACCCCGTAATTGATCTGGCAGTATTCGGCTATATCTTCACCTTCCAGGGGCTCTTGTCCGGCAAACTGTCCGCAGGGAAACCCCAGCACCACGAATCCATCTTTCTTATAATCCTGGTAAAGTTCCTCCAGTTTCTCCAGCTGAGGTGCTTGTCCGCACTTGCTTGCTGTGTTGACTATAAGCACCACCTTGCCGCGGTATTTTTCCAGAGAGATCTCTTCGCCTGCCATGTTTTTGGCTCGCAGCTGATATATAGAATGCTGATCCATCATATAATCAACGAATGGTGTTGCTGATAGTTCAATATCAGGTATGTAATTTGCGGGATAATAGCATCCAGAATATAAAATGATCATGCTCCTCCCATTCTACCTCCTCCTCGCATCGCTGATCACCCAGCCGGAACCCGCCGGAACCATGACCGATGCAGATGGAAACACCTACAAGACCGTGCGCATCGGCGATCAGGTCTGGATGGCCGAGAACCTGCGTGTCACCCATTACAACAATGGCGATCCGATCGCATTCATTCCGGATTACGAAGCCTGGGAGAAGACCACCGAAGGTGCATACAGCATCTATATGGAAGACACTGCTGCGGTGGCTGCCTATGGCTTGTTGTACAATGGCCGCGTGGTGCTTGATGAGCGGGGTATTGCTCCGGAAGGGTGGCGGGTACCCACCAATGACGACTGGAAGGAACTGCTCATCTATTTTGGTATAGATACTACCACCAGACTGCCGGAGACCACTACAGAGAAGAGGCCACCCGGCGAGCGTGTTCCTGATATGCCTTCTGTTTCTTTTCTGGTGGGTCCTCCTTTTGATGCACTTTCGGCCGGGGGCAGGTTTTATGATGGCAGGTACGCAGGCAGGGGCAATCTGGAATACTGGTGGTCAGGTACACCGTATAATTCGGCCAACGCCTGGTTCTGCGGACTGGCGTATGCGCATAAAGGTCAGCGCTATTATGAAGCCAGTGGTGACATCAGGCAGGGCTTTGGCATCCGGCTGATCAAAGAGTGAATCAGGAAGCCTGCACTGGTTCGCGGTTGTTCTTTTATTACAACTGAAACAATTTGTACAAAATTACGTACCTTAGATTGTACAAGTTTTGTTTATGAAAGCGGTTTCAATTTCCCATTTACGAACCCGACTGAAGTCATACTTTGATTTTGTTGTGGAAAGTATGGATGTGATAGTCGTACCCCGTAATAATGATGATGATGCTGTTGTCATTATGTCAATTAAGGAATACAATTCCCTGATCGAGACCGGTCACTTATTGTCCACTGAAGCCAATAGAAAAGATCTTCAGGAGTCAATAGAACAATTGAAAAGCGGTGAGACCAGAGAATTCAGCCTTGATTCCTGACGCTTTGTTATGAAGATCGAGTTCACGGAGAAAGCCTGGGCAGATTTTGAATACTGGATGATACATGAACCGGACATGGCTATGAAGATCAAAGATCTTCTGAGGGCAATATCTGAAAATCCATTTCAGGGTATAGGTAAACCTGAACCACTAAAGTATAGTCTGAAAGGATTCTGGTCGCGGCGTATTTCCAGAGAGCACAGGCTTGTTTATCAGATCACCGGAAAGAAAGGTGAAGATCAAAAGTGCTCAGTAGTTCAGTGTCGTTTTCACTACGATGACTGATCACTCGATACCCTTCTCAGCCAGCCATCTTTCTGCTTCCAGTGCAGCCATACAGCCGGTACCGGCAGCGGTCACTGCCTGGCGATAGACCTTATCCTGTACATCGCCGGCGGCATATACACCTTCGATGTTGGTGCGGGTGGTTCCGGGTACGGTCTTCAGGTATCCCTGATCATCCATATCCAGGATGCCCTTGAAAATATCTGTGTTCGGTTTATGTCCGATGGCCACAAAAAAACCGGTGATGGGAATGGTGGTCTCTTCGTTCGTCTGGTTGTTGCGAACCTTAACTGCATCCACGGTCTTGTCGCCAAGTACCTCCAGTGTTTCGGTGTTCCAGTGCACTTCAATGTTCTCTGCATTCATTACCCTTTCCTGCATGATCTTGGAAGCACGAAGGTGGTCCTTGCGCACGAGCATGTGCACTTTGGTGCAAAGCTTGGAGAGGTATAATGCTTCTTCAGCAGCAGTATCACCGCCACCCACCAGGGCCACATCCTGACCTTTGAAGAAGAAACCATCGCAGACCGCACAGGCACTTACGCCATTGCCGTTCAGTCGTTTTTCTGAGTCCAGTCCCAGCCACTTGGCAGTAGCACCCGTGGCAATGATGACCGAATGGGCGTTTATCTCTTCGCCACCATCCAGCCAGACCTTTTTGATCTCGCCGGAGAAGTCCACTTTAGCTACATAGCCGAAGCGGATATCGGTGCCAAAACGCTCGGCCTGCTGCCGGAACTCTTCCATCATTTCCGGGCCCATGATACCTTTCGGGTAGCCGGGAAAATTCTCTACATCGGTGGTCTGCATGAGCTGTCCGCCCATTTCCAGTCCGGTGTACATGACCGGGCTGAGGTTGGCACGGGCGGCATAGATGGCAGCAGTATAACCGGCAGGGCCGGATCCGATGATAAGTGTCTTGATGATGTCCATACTCTTAGATTCCAGGTAGTAAAGCGAGCAAATTTAACAATGGTTCCTTTAAGGGCGGGTGAAGGCGGAACACGGATTTAAAAGATTGGACTGATTTCAGGGATTACCTAAGGCGGAACACGGATTTAACACCTGCCTGCCGTCAGGCTGGGATTGAACTGATATGGGGGAATTGTGCAGGGCAGAAGGCAGTTTGGTTGGAAGGAAGGGAACTGTTGGGTTGTACTTTTAAAAACAATGGATTTTCTTTATTTCTGGAGTCAGGGTGCAATTATTTCAGGAAAAATCGTTTGATTTTTTCTCTTCTAAACCCAAACTAAAGATTCATAATCAAGCTTCCATTTGCCAGTTTCGTCTCTTTTGTATATCTGGATAAAATATCGTTCAGCATATTCATTTACTAAGTAAAAAATAAGAATGGCCTGCTGTTGTTCGTCGAAAAAAATGGGACTTGAGATTTTAAAATACCGTTTTCCAGGTTTTTTCTTTTCAGAGTGAATGAACTTAACAGCCTCATCAATATTCTTTCTACGCCACTTTTTTTCATTGGTTGTTTTCGACAATTGAAGCAGTTCCGTTTCACTTAAGCTAATTGGTCCATTTCTCAAACTATCTCCATACCAGGATTGATACCGATATAATTCATTGTTGTTATCCAGTACAACTGTTGTAATAAAATGAACAGAGTCCCTGAGCATTAATATTTCTCCTTTCGTGATGACAGTGCTTTTCAAAGACATCTTAAAGCCGTTCAAAGCAAACGAATCAGAGGAAATCTTATCATTAATCAGCTCGTATGTTAATTTGCTATTTGTCTGAGCGAGTAACAAGTTGCAGGTCAACACAGTGAGAAAAAGTAAGATTGACCGTATCATAATCATGTTTTGTAATACAAGCCTACTGATACCCGAAATGCTTCAGCAGGCGGTCGTCGTCTTTCCAGTCGCCCTTGACCTTGACGAATAATTCGAGGTACACCTTCTTCTGCAGCCATTCTTCCATCACCTTCCTGGCTTCCACACCTAGTTGTTTGATGGCGGCGCCTTTCTTACCGATGATGATATTCTTCTGGCTGTCGCGGATCACATAGATGATAGCACGGATAACGTCTATATCTTCTTTCTCCTTGTATTCATCAATGACCACTTCCACCGCATAAGGGATCTCCTGGTGGTATTGCTCTAATATTTTTTCCCGAATGATCTCGGATACAAAGAACCTTTCCTGCAGATCGGTCAATGCGTCTTGTTCATAGTAGGGCGGATGTTCGGGTAACAATGGCTTGACCAGCTCCAGCAATTGCTGCACCCCGGCATTGTGTAAAGCAGATAATGGGTGCACTTCTCTGCCGGGGAAGAAACTCTGCCAGGCAGCCAGCTCTTCTTTCAGTTTTGCTTCATCGAGGGTGTCAGCTTTGTTGACAGCGATGATAACAGGCGTATCCGTCATCTTCAGACCGTGCATCAGCCTGTTGTCTGCATCAGGCCGTTCGCCGGGAGTGGCGATGTATAAAATAACATCTGCATCCTGCAGCGCCTGTGATATCTGTGCATTCATCCAGGCATGCAGCTTGTATTCCGGCTGGTCGATGATGCCCGGTGTATCGGAAAATATGATCTGGTAGCCCGGTTCGTTCACGATGCCGATGATGCGCCTGCGGGTGGTCTGCGCTTTGGGTGTGATGATGGACAGGCGTTCACCCACCAGGGCATTGCTGAGGGTGGATTTTCCTGCATTCGGCAGGCCGATGATGTTGACAAAACCCGAGTGGAAGGACATGGGGCAAAGGTAAGGTGCAGTTGGCAGTTGGCGGTTAGTCCCGATAGCTATCGGGAGCAGTCGGCAGTCGGCAGTCAGCAGTCAGCAGTCAGCAGTCAGCAGTGAAGGATTAACTGACAAATATCGACAGTCTGTTGCAATCCAGGTTGGCACATTGCTTCATGGAGGAAATGTCTCCCCGGAAGGGGAGTGCCCGAAGGGGAGGGGTGATGTTCAGTTGACAGACTCCTGTGTTCAATATTCTTTAGATCATTAATTAGTCAGGATGTTTCAAAAATTTGACCTTGCCAACTGCCACCTTGCCAACTGCCAACTGTAAACTTTCTACCCTTCCCTTTTACTTTCCCCTGACAATTCTCCCTGTGGAATCCATTCAAGACCCGCATCTCCATATAAACGTATGCATATGAGATACAAAATTCTACTTCTTTGCTTCGCCCTGGGAGGGGGCATGGCATTCGCTCAGTTCGGTGAGGTTGGCGGGGTTGTGACCGATACCATCACCGGCGAACCGCTTGGGTTTGCCAATATCTCACTGGAGCAAGGCGACCAGATCATCACCCAGAGCATTTCAGATGAAAATGGTAAATACCTGTTCAGCAATCTGAATGACGGTATCTATTCCATTCAGATCAGTTATGTGGGTTATGCGCCGGCCCGTTTCGATAATATCAAGGTGCGAAATAAGGAACTGACGGTCTATCACCTGAAACTGCATTCAGGTTCCGATCTGCCTGTGGTCTTTGTGTTTCCGGACAGGATCGCAGATGTTCCGGATGGCAGACAGATCATCGATATCAAAGACCTGAGGGAAACCGGGGCACGTGATCCGGGACAGATCGTTGCTCAAAGTGCAGCTGGTGTATATGCCAAAGATGGCGGAGATGGTGGTGAGAACGGCGGCGGACTGTACATATCCGGAAGTCGCTCAGATGCTACTCTGTACGTGGTGGATGGTATCCGGGTGATCGGGTCCACGTATGTACCTAAAAGTGCCATAGCCAATATCACCGTCTATACAGGAGGTATCCCGGCTAATTACGGTGATTTCACCGGTGGCGTCATTGAGATCACTACCCGGGGATTTGCCGGAAACTAGTTGCGGGTTTTTGATATCCGTATTATTTGCCCTATCTTTGCCGTCCAATACCGCGGGGTGGAGCAGTTGGTAGCTCGTCGGGCTCATAACCCGAAGGTCACAGGTTCGAGTCCTGTCCCCGCTACCAAAGGGGTTGACACTGAGTCAACCCCATTTTTTTAAGCCATGAGTTTCACTGTAGCCATAGTAGGCAGACCCAATGTGGGCAAAAGCACCCTGTTCAACCGGCTGACCGGTAACAGACAGGCCATTGTGGATGACCTGAGCGGGGTGACCCGCGACAGGCACTATGGGGTGGTGGACTGGAACGGGCGCTCCTTTAACATCATCGACACCGGAGGTTTTGTAGCACATTCTGACGATGTATTCGAAAAAGCCATCCGCAGCCAGGTGGAGATCGCCATCAATGAGGCCAGCATTCTGTTGCTTATGGTGGATGTGACCACAGGCCTCACAGACCTGGACGATGACATCATCGACCGGTTGAGGCGCATCCAGAAAAGGGTCATCATCGTCGTCAATAAAGTGGACAACAGCCAGCGTCAACTGCAGGCTACCGAGTTCTATTCCATCGGCTTTGAGCATACACATTTTGTTTCCTCCATCACCGGAAGCGGAACAGGAGAATTATTGGATGAGGTAGTGGCCATGATGCCGGCAGATGATTCTTCTGATGCAGAAGAGGAAGAGGTTCCCCGCATCGCCATCGTTGGTCAACCGAATGTAGGCAAGTCCACCCTGCTCAACGCCCTGATCGGGGAAGAGCGGAACATCGTGACAGATATTGCAGGCACCACCAGAGATGCCATCCACACCCGTTACCAGCTGTTCGGAAAAGACTTTATTCTTATTGATACAGCCGGTATCCGCAAGAAGAAATCTGTGCGGGAAGATGTGGAGTTCTATACGGTCATCCGGGCCATCAAGGCCATCGATGAAGCAGATGTCTGTATCCTCATGATCGATGCGCAGACCGGTGTGGAAGGACAGGATCTGACCATTCTGCAAACCATCGTCAAAAAGAAAAAGGGTCTGGTCATTCTGGTGAACAAATGGGATGCAGTAGAAAAGGATCACCACACCATGAAGTATTATACGGAGGGTATCAAAAATCGCATCGCTCCTTTCCGTGATGTGCCCATCGTATTTATTTCAGCACTTGAAAAGACCCGGATATTCCAGGCAGTGGAAGCAGCCCTGCAGGTGATGGAGAACAAGAAGACCAAGGTGGCCACCAGTGTACTGAATGAAACATTGCTGCCCATCATCGAGGCGACACCTCCGCCAACAGTAAGGGGCAACTATGTGAAGATCAAGTATATCACCCAGCTTCCCAGCACGACCCCGTCTTTTGCTTTCTTTACGAACTATCCGAAAGACATAAAAGACTCTTACAGACAGTTCCTGGAAAACAAGCTTCGGGAAACATTCCCGTTCTCCGGGGTGCCTATCAATATTTTCTTCCGCCAGAAGTAACAGCCGTGGGGCAGTTGCTGTTCTGCAGAGAGCCTTCCT
>Ga0116151_10004999_pt1 | contig 11565 bp, 8 predicted proteins | sample AD_UKC117_MetaG_FD_89893 | JGI IMG/M metagenome (GOLD analysis project Ga0116151, IMG submission 89893) | Active sludge microbial communities of municipal wastewater-treating anaerobic digesters from Hong Kong - AD_UKC117_MetaG | ecosystem: Engineered > Bioreactor > Anaerobic > Digestate... | reverse complement strand
TGCTGGTGCCCGGTTGTTTTTAGGTTAAAGGCGCGGCGATTCATCTGCCAGCGCTGTAATAAAAACCGGAAGGACCCCAGTAGCATGGACATGATGTCTTCGGCCGGGATAATGCGGGTTATTTGTCCCGCGGATTGTCCGGCTTCTACGAGCTGGGTCAATGTATTTTGCATTTTGCCGATGATGGTCAGCATCTGCTGGTTAACGGATGAACTGTAGTTGAGGATGCTTTCCGAAAAGGTTGCCGGAATAAACTCCGGATGGTCAATTAAATAATCGAGTTGCCGGCTCAGTATCTGCTGGATTTTATCCAGGGGCGTTGTTTGGTTGTCTTGCAGGATGGGTTTGATGTGGCTGGCCAGGGATTGGTGCAGGGTGTCCAGGAGCCCGGCGAGGATGGCCTCTTTGCTTTCAAAGTGCCGGTAGACTGCAGCTTCGGTAAAACCGACTTCGCGAGCCAGATTTTTGATGGTCAGTCCGCCCAGGCCTTGTTCGTTCAGCAGTGCTCCGGCGGCTTCCAGGATTTCGACTTTCCGGTCTTTCATGGTTCGGGGCATTAAGGGGTTTGCGATGCCTGCTTTTTCAGGTTATAAAAAGAGATGCCCAGGAGAAATACCGCCAGGGTCATGGCTATTGCGCCGATCAGGACAAATACCGGCGGAGCATCCAGGTAAACCTCAGCCAGGATACCCAGGGGCATGAGCATGCCGGTTATCCCCAGCCAGGACACGAGGCCTGCCCGGGCGATCCGGTCGTGGAAATGTACCAGCAGGAAGCCGATGAGGACGTTCAGTAGCGCAAACAGGTTCCCATGGACGTGAGCCAGCCGCACTTCAAAATGCTTGCCGGAGCCATACTGGGCGATCCACTGGGCTTTATCCGCTGCGAAGTCCCGCAGGTAGATCAGTAAGAAGCCATAGGCCATGAATAAGGCCATAAAGAGGAGGCCTGCCGCTATATTGTTTTTACCGGACATAACATGTAAGTAAATGTTCACTAACAAATATAAACAATCTTTTTTATTACGTTTGAATGATTTGGATCATCCTGGGTCCCATGCCGATGTGTATCATGGCTTGGCCAGTCAGCAGATAGGCTGAAAGTCTCTGAGGGTATTGCCCTTATCCGGAAATAGAACAACTGGATGGTGCGATTTGGAATGTCAATGATCGCAATGTACATTTAGGATACTTTGATGTTTAGCAATCTGAATGAAGAGAACAATTCCTAAAGTTGAAACAATTCCAAGTGTCAACGATGTACCCTGAAAGGGTAAAACAGCTGGCTTTTTACATTCAAATCATCATTATATGCCTAAAACGATCCTTGTTTTACTTGCTTTTTGCTTTCAATGCTCACTTGTACGTGCGCAGACCAAAATTATAGATATGCACATTCATTCCTATTCGGATGCTGACTTTGGTGAACGAGAACCAACGACCGATTACTATGGAATGAAAGGTGCTTCAAATGCAGAAGTGCATCGGGTTGAAACTTTTGCAGCTTTTAAAAAATGGAACATTGTTAAAGCCATGGTAAGTGGTAACCCTCAAAGTGTCGAGGAATGGGCTGCAAAGGATGATGATAATCAGGTAATCAGAGGGATATTGATTTTTTCACCTGATGATTATGGCTTGGACAGCAATAAGTTTGAGCAAATGGTCAAGGACGGAAAAATTGAAGTATTTGGAGAAATTGGAGCATATTATAGTGGTACTACGCTAAGCGATCCAATCTGGCAGCCTTATTTACGTATTTGCGAAAGGTATGATGTTCCTGTTGCAGTTCATACAGGGGGAGGCGATCCGGGAGGAACTTATTCATGGTCTCCGAAAGCAAGGCTGATCAAGGGTGACCCCTATTTAATTGAAGATGTATTGGTGAAATATCCGAAGCTGAGGATTTATTTGATGCATAACGGTGGAGAAGAGTGGCACGAACATGCTTTGCGACTTATGGCCTATTATCCCCAATTATATACGGATATCGCGGTTATGCTTTGGGTTGAGCCCAATACTCAACGAACGGTAACAGAATTTCTGATGAACGCAAAACATGCGGGTTATTTAGACCGGGTGATGTTTGGGTCAGACCAAATGGTATGGCCATATGCTATTGAAAAATCAATTAATTTTCTTAATAGTCTGGATTTCCTTACAGCAAAAGAAAAAGAAGGTATTTTTTATGATAATGCAGCTCGATTTTTAAAATTGAAATAAATGGGCCTGACGAAATTGCGAGTACTTGGCATTCTGGTTTTAGGACTGATGACAATCCTGATTTCGTGTGACAAGAAAAGCGAGTTTCAAATTAGCATTGAAGCCAATAGAGCAAATTACGACACGCTATTCATTCAGGAATTAATTACAGGCAAAACATTGGCTAAAGTCCCATTGCGTCAATTGGATAAGGGTTACGCCTTCAATATAGATGAAGCTACACTTGGACAACTTTCAGTAGGTGGCGCCGGAACTACTTATTTGACAATTGTCAGACCTGGGGTACATAAAACAGTCACGATTGATTCTGCATCCATTAAGACCAGACAATCAACGGCAGACTCCTTAGTGAATTATCTTTGGAAATCTACCAATCAAATGTTTTCACTTCATGACAGAGTAATTTTTGCTCAAAATAATCCTGAGCAAGTGAGGTCAATATTTGACAGTCTTATACAAGTTCGAAAGGCTCAATTGAAAAGGTGTGAATCCAAACTGACTGCAGATGAGCTTGGTCTATTAAATTATCAGAATGAGGCAAGAGCTTACTCTTTCCTTATGTTTTATGGAAGAATTATTAAACAGTATTTACCCGACAATGATTTCTTTAGCTTTATCGATAGTATTGATAATGAAAACGTATATTCCAAATCACTCCCCGATAACTTACTTTATAAATATGAAATACAGTTTTTGAGAGAACAGGATTCGATTGAGAATATTGATGCTTTTTTAAACTATATCGAGGCTAAAACTAAAAATAAAGATTTGCAGGACTTTTTAAAGGCATCCTATCTGAAAAGTGTTATCGAACAACCATCGTATTGGAGACGTCATTTAAATCTATTTACCACCAATTCGATTAAGGTGGCTTTAAAGAGAGAATCAATAAACAGCTATTCCTATCTGATCAATAAAGCCTCAAATTCATTCTACGCTTCACAGAAGGGCGTTAAAGGTTATGATTTTACTGCATATGGATTAGATGGGGCAGAACTAATGCTTTCTGACTTTAAAGGGAAAGTTGTTGTAATCGACACATGGGCGACTTGGTGCGGCCCATGTATAGACCAACGACCCAACATGCTTGAATTAGCCAAAAAGTATAAGGACAATCAGATGGTCGCTTTCCTTTTAGTTTCCATTGACAATTCAGTGGACCGATGGAAAAAATACGTAAACCGGACTAATGAAGATCAGTATGGAATTGAGGTTAATATACCGGAAGGTATGAATTCGGAGTTTGGGGACAATTACTTGATAAAAGCTATACCAAAATATATCCTCATTGACAAGAACGGAATTATCGTTGATTCCAATTTGCCAGAACCGTCAATAGGAATGGAACAACTGATCGAACAAGTAAGTAATCAATGATAAACACCCGGCAACTTCAATGGGGGACTCCGTTGGATGGTCGAACAAGGTAGTTGGATAGCTCCCCCAGGGATATTTGTATATTACATGGAATGAAATGATCTGATTTTTTTAAGGAGAATGTAAAATGGTTTAGCGTTAAATAAAAGTAAAGGCACTGTCTGAGCAGTTACCTGATCAATTATTCCGGATCTATTAGGCAGGAAACGATACTTCCATGTACTTTTAATGTATGCAAACATTCACACTGCAAAACGATCAACTGCGCGTAGCAATAAAACAAACGGGCGCAGAATTAGCCAGTATTTACAGCCCCTTGCAAAAGCAGGAGTATGTCTGGCAGGCGGATCCCCAGTATTGGAAAAGACATTCCTCCATCCTGTTTCCGATTGTGGGAAAACTGGCCAACGATGCTTACCGTCTGGAAGAGAAAGCTTATCACCTTCCACAGCATGGGTTTGCGCGCGATATGGACTTCACACTGGTGCATCAGGACGAGAAGAACCTAAAGCTCCAACTGAAAGATTCGGAGGAAACCTTGAAGGTGTATCCTTTTCCCTTCCAGTTTGATGCGATTTACGCGCTGGAGAAAAATAAGCTATTTATCACCTACGAAATAACCAATCCGGGCGAAGAGCCTTTATGGTTTTCACTTGGCGCCCATCCAGCTTTTAATGTGCCGGTTCTACCCGATACCCGGCGAAGCGACTATGGATTGCGTTTTGAAACTGCCGAAACGACCGACCGGCTGTTGATCGTGGATGGATTGCGTACCGGAGCGTCGCAGCGGATCCTGGAAGATGCCCAACTCCTGCCCATTACCGATGATCTTTTTGATCAGGATGCCCTCATCTTCACCAGCCTGCGATCGGAAGAATTAAGCCTGATAGGGCCCGGGGATCAGGAGATCTGGAAATTTGGTTTTAGCGGATTTCCCTATCTCGGCATCTGGTCCAAGTCCAAAGATGCTCCCTTTGTCTGTATTGAACCCTGGCATGGGGTCGCCGACGAAACCGGTTACGAAGGGCCATTCCATCTGAAAGACGGTATCATCGCGCTTCCTGGTAAAGCCGAGTTTACCTGCACCCACTGGGTGGAAATCGTACAGGCACCGTGAGGGCCTTAATTCCAGCGTGATTTCGAAGTGACAACCAGCAGGATATAAAGGAGAGCGATCCATCCGGGAATAGCCAAAATGGACAAAACCACCTTAGCCCAACCGGCATGTCCCAGGTTATGCAGCCAGATCCCGCCACCCACTGAGGCGCTGGCCACTGCCAATAATGCAAACCACAGGGAGCCATTGCGTGAACTGACCGAGCCATCACCCAGGCCCACTACAAAGAAATAGAGAATGACCAACAAAGTCGCTATAGCGGAGAATAAGAGTATCCGGTAGAAGATCATAAGCCAATGATTGAATAAGCCCTAGAATGGGGAAAGTAAATTACGACGCCTGAAGATCACCGCAAAAAAATTATTGCTTGCCCCTTGTCCTGTATCCATAAGGGGAGTCCGGCCAAAATCAGGTAGCTATAAAAGTAAATCTCATCAGGCACTAAGAGGGATCGGTTGACCCTGATCCGGGTAAAAACTAAACCTGTATCTTTAGGAAAAGAATGTCCTATGCGGATTCCGGTCTTCTTAATCATTTCCCTGATGTTGATCGTCAATAGCTGTAATCAAAGCCCTCCTGCCCGCAGCATTGACCTGAATGAACTCACCGTGGATGACATTCACGCGGCTTACCGTGCCGGCACGTATACCTGTGAACAGCTGGTCCTGGCTTACTTGAACCGGATGGACAGCGTAAACCCGGCCATCAATGCCATCACTTATCGCAATGCGGAGGCCCTGGCCCAAGCCCGGGCACTTGACCAGGAATTCAAAGAGACGGGAAAATTAAGACCGCTGCATGGAATTCCGATGATCGTCAAAGATAATTATGAGACAGCCGGCCTGCCTACCACGGCTGGGTCCAAAGCTTTGGTCAATTTTATTCCGCAGGCCAATGCCTGGATGGTTCAGGCATTGATTGATGCAGGTGCTATTGTGCTGGCAAAATCCAATATGGCCGAATGGGCATTCAGTCCCATGCATACCGAGAGTTCAACCTTCGGTATCACGCACAATCCATACGATACAACCCGGGTGCCCGCCGGGTCCAGCGGAGGGACCGCAGCTGCTATTGCGGCCAACCTGGGCGTATTGGGACTGGGCACGGATACCGGTAATTCCATCCGCGGACCGTCTTCACACTGTGCACTGGTTGGTATCCGCCCCAGCCTTGGCCTGATCAGCCGGCAAGGCATTGTTCCATTATACCTGCGGAATGATGTAGGCGGTCCGATGTGCCGGACAGTGACCGATGCAGTCCGGGTCATACAAGCGACCGCAGGGTCGGATCCCGGTGATCCACTGACGTATTTCGGCGAAGGTTATGTCAAAGCGGATTATCTGTCCTATTTACGGAAGGATGGTCTGCAGGGAAAGCGGATAGGGGTGTTGCGATTTATGACGAAGGCTATTGATCCGGGCATTGAGGAACTGTTTGAACAGGCCATCCGGGACTTACGTGCATCCGGCGCAGAAGTTCTGGATTCGATTGATATTCCGGACTTTGAAATCCTGAGGCAAAATCAGTGGTGCGCAGAATTCCGGCCGGATGTTGAAGCGTACCTGGCGGAAAGGGTGCGGATCGATAGTGTACAGACTATTGAGGACATACTGCGGATCGGGACCAAATCGGACTATACCCGCCGCCGGCTGGAATACCAGCGTAGCCACCTGGACCGTCCGGAAGGGGATATTCCTTGTGGATCCCCATTTGATGATCCATTGCGGCTGGCCTTTCGTAAAGCGATCGAGCAGGTCATGGATGATCAGCTTATTGATGCGTTGATCTATCCGACCTGGAATTATCCGCCAGCGCACATTAACCGGTTTGAAGAGGAATACCGGGGGGATAATAGCCAGGTAATTGCACCACATACCGGCCAGCCGGCCATTACCGTTCCAATGGGATTCAATCCGGATGGCTTGCCTGCGGGAATTCAGTTTCTGGGCAGGTTGTTTGATGAGCCAACCCTGATCGAGATCGCCTATGGGTATGAGCAGGGGACGAAACACCGCTTGGATCTAAAGCAATAGATATCAACGATAAGGTATCGGATCATCAGCCAGGTCTTTAACGGAAATTGTCCTTTCCTATTCTAAATGTAAGCAATGGAGCTAAACGGGGACCGGCGACTGGAAAAGTGGCTTAAATGATTTAAGTCTGCCTGACCAGATCAAGGTACCTATACCTAGGTATGTGCACCGGATGGGCTTTACGTATCTTTGTGTATAGCTTCAATCCGTAGTTGATGGATTATTGGAAACAAACAATTTCAGGCTTATTGATTTGTTTAAGTGCAATGCTATTTGCCCAGCCTGATCTTGCCAGGGTGGATAGCCTGACCCAGGTGTTGGAAAACGCTCCCTCGCCGACTGAGAAAGGGCGTATCAGCCTGGCGTTGGCAAGAGCCTATCAATCGGTAGACCTGTTGCAAAGCCGGAATTACGCGAGGCAGGCATTGTCCTGGCTTGATTCACAAGACCCGCTGCGTGCTGATGCATTGGATCAATTGGGTCGATTTTATTTTTATCAGACACAGTTTGACTCTGCGCTATATTATTTCCGGCAGGCCCGTGATCTGCTCGCATTGGCTCAGGATACCTTCCGGATTGCATCTTTGAACATCAGCATTGGCTCCGTGCTTTTGCAGCAATCACACTATACCGAAGCTATATCGATTTTTATTGAAAACCTGAAATACTTTGAACCCAGACAAGATATGGTTAACGCGGCCAAGTGTTACAGTAACCTTGCGACCGCATTTGCCCAAATGAGTAATTTTGAAAAAGCAATTGAATACAGCCGGAAAGCGCTTACCATTTTTCGGCAGCAGGGCATGGATCAATTTACGATGATCACCTTACCCAATCTGGCTACCCAATTCATGCAAAATGACCAGTTGGATTCAGCGAATCATTATTTTCAACTGGCTGAAACATTAGCCACCAGATACGGAAACAAAAGATCTCTGGCATTGATTTATACCAGCTTGGGAGACCTCAATTTGGAATCTGAGCACCTCGAGTTGGCTCGGGATTATACCCTCAAATCCATCCAGTTAAAACAGGAATTAAACCAGGCCAAGGGTATAAGCCAGGCGTACCATAACCTGGGGCTGATTGCCTTTAAAGAACAAAAATATCCGGAAGCAAGGAAATATTACCTGAAGGCGATGACTGATGCAGACAGCGAATCCCGCCTGGAATTGCTGAAACGAATTAAGGAGGTATTGGTAGCGGAGAGTAACTGGAAAGAGGCCACCCGCTATGCCGAAGAGGTACAAAAGCTGGGTGATAGTCTGCAGGCCGAAAAAAATATGAAGGAAATAGCTGCAGCAGTAAGCCAGTACGAAACGGCAAAAAAAGAAAATGAAATCCTGCAACTAAAATCCAAAAATCAGGAATTGGCAATCCGGCATAACCGAAACCAAATTTTCCTTTGGAGTATTGCTGGCTTATGTTTGGGTTTATTGCTCTTGGGTTACCTCACGTATAAGAATATCCATCGGAAAAGGGTGATTGACCGGCAAAATTTCAAGATCAATCAACAGAAAATGATTGAGCAACTGCGTCAGCAAGAACTGGATACCATTGATAATATCATACAAATACAAGAATCTGAACGCAGCAGAATCGCAGCCGATCTGCATGACAGTCTGGGCAGTAAACTGGCAACGCTTAACCTCTATGTTGATAAATTACAGGAAGAGGTTCCTGAACACATGAAAAAGGAACTTTCCTTAATTCCTTTAAAAAAATTAACGAATGATACCTATCAGGAGGTCCGACAGATCTCCCACAACATCAATGCGGGTGCACAGGTTAAGGATGGCCTTCTGGTAGCCTTACAACACATGGCCAACTATATTTCCCACACCAATAACATCCAGATTGAGGTATTGGGCATCGATCTGGACCATCGCATTGATAATACTTTGGAAATTCAATTATTCAGGGTGATTCAGGAATTGGTCACCAATGTAATAAAACATGCAAATGCAACTGAGGCCACCATTCAATTAACCAAGCATGATAGCGAATTGAATATTATTGTTGAAGATAATGGGTGCGGTTTTGATCCGGATGAAATCAAGTTTGGATTGGGGTTGAAGAACATTGAAAACCGGCTTGCCAATATTGGCGCGGAGTTCTCAATCGATTCGTCTCCGGGTCATGGAACAACAGTTATCATAAATACACCATTATGAATACAAAAATTATCATCGTCGATGATCATCAGTTGTTTATAGACGGGGTCAAATCCATATTGCAAGAAGTAGTCGATATTGAGATCATTGCTGAAGCACAGCATGGATTACAATGCATGCGATTACTGGAGTCCGGGATGATTCCTGACCTGATCCTTATGGACATCCGTATGCCGGTTATGGATGGCATTGCAACGATGCGGATGCTGAAAAAAGAGTATCCTAAAATTCAGGTTTTGGCATTAAGCATGTATGATCAGGAAGCAGATGTGCTGGAAATGATGGACGCGGGTGCCAGTGGCTACATCATCAAAAATACCGGGAAAAAAGAACTGGTCGAAGCCATAAGAATTGTCAGTCAAAAGAAATCGTATTTCAGTAAAGATTTGCCTGGTAATCTTCTATCAAAATACCACGAGGGTAGCGGCGCAGTAAAGTTGCTTACCCGAAGGGAAATAGATATCCTGCAGCTGATGGCCATGGGCCGGACGTCCCACGAAATAGCAAACGCCTTATCCATTAGTAAATTTACGGTGGACACACACCGGAAAAACATTCACCGGAAATTGCGTATTGCAACGAATGCAGGCCTGATCAAGTATACACTGGAGAACCTGAACAGAACGTAAATACCTACAAGTAGGTAGTGAGCCATGGAAATTTTGCGGTTAGCTTAGTGTTGACTGCAATGTGACCAAAATGTATTTCAAGAAAAAGCAGGATCAAATACCTCTAACGAATCATGCTTATGTTTCGGTGGTGTCTTTGCTGCTTATGTTCATCTTCTTGAACTTAGGGTTAATTAATTCGATTATCGCCCAGCCGGAACAGTCAGAATACGTTAATTATTGCGAACTGATCGAGTGGGGGAAATATTATGGAGAATTATCACTTGCGGATTCCGCGCGGTTGTTAACAGCCAAGGAGACAAAATGGTTTGATGACCTGAACAAACAGGTTTACCTCAACCCAAATTATTATCACCATTTACAGGCTGATGAATTTAGTGCCCGGTATGATTTCAGTCTGGCAAACCGTCAGCGATTTCCAGCCGGAGTGAAGTATCATGCTTCCCATACAAACCCCTATTTTATTTTTCATATTGCCAAGATCATTTACCGTTATAATCATGTCCCGATCGATGATGTGGTCCGCAAAGAACAGTGCGCAGAAGAAATTAACCGTCTGCTCCCCGGCACCAAAATCTGGAGTGATTTCTGCGCCTGGTGGCGGGTAAACCGGGATGAAGCCCAGATTTTGAGGTCCACCGAATTTGATGATTTCTCGCTATTCATGCAATGCTACTATTACGACGATTTTATCAATCCGCTGGCACCCAAGCAAACGGTGATAGGGCCCTATATTTTTTGCCCGAATGACACGGTGGAGGTGACCTGTTTTGATGAAATTAAAGTCAAGGAACCTTCGGTGGCCTATCCTTGCAACATGGGTGGAAAAATCCGCACGTATCTCAATACGGCTAAACTTCCAACGTATCCGGGAACTGAAAACTGTTCCGGAACGCTGTATGAATACATTTCCGAATTCCTTTCTGCGTGTGGTCGAGATACGTGTGTTCAGGTGTTTCGTATTCAACATGATCCACCGGAGATAATCTGTCCTCCTAACCGAACGGTTACCTGTGCACGAGATATTCATCCGGATACACCTCAGGTCAAAATTGCCTGTCATATACCCTATCGAATTTATACCGATACCGCAGTTCTCAATCGGGGTGAAGCAGATTGTCCTGAAGCAGAATACATCCTGCGTTATCATCTGGTGGATTCATGCGGGAATGAGACAACCTGTGAACAATTGTTTACAATAAAGAATACCGGGCCAAGCATCCGCTGTCAGCCGGACGTGACCGTAGACTGTTACCGGGATATCAAGATCGTTATACCGGTCATCAATTCATCCTGTGGTAAGCTCGATACGTCCTGGACCGGTCCGGTTTTGGTTTCCGGTACCGACAGTTGTCCGGGAGCCATCTATGAAGTTCGGTTTGAAGTGGTCGACAACTGCCAGCGAAAAGCTTCCTGCGTTCAACGATTTACAATAAAGAATTTACCGCTATCGCTGACCTGCAAAAAGGACACTATTGTACATTGTAAAGAGGACATCGTTATTGATCATTTGATTGCAGTGTCATCCTGTGGAGAGAAGATCCCTGCAATCTACCAGGGCCCAATACTCATCTCGGGTACGAGTAATTGCAAAGGGGCCCGCTACGCCATGATTTATACCGTAACAGACCGTTGCAACCGCACTGCCACTTGCAGACGTATCTTTACGCTGGATCCTCCCCAACCGGTGGTAGTTTGTCCTCCGGATCGGATAATTAATTGTGGTGAGCGGGTCTTCGATCCAGCCATTCTGCCGATGTTAGATAGCGTATGTGCGACACAACCAAGCATCTTTCCTGGCCAACCCCAACTCATTCAGGGTACTGACAACTGTCCGGGAGCCGTTTACCGGATCTTTTTCACCGTTAGCGATTCCTGTGGCTTCGAGACTGTTTGCCGGCAAACCATCACAATCCGTGACGCGCCTCTGCAGATAGCTTGTCCACCAGACAAAACAGTGGTTTGTGTGGACGATATCAAACCGGATATTGCAACGGTTTCGGACCCCTGCAGATT
>Ga0116151_10004990_pt1 | contig 11584 bp, 13 predicted proteins | sample AD_UKC117_MetaG_FD_89893 | JGI IMG/M metagenome (GOLD analysis project Ga0116151, IMG submission 89893) | Active sludge microbial communities of municipal wastewater-treating anaerobic digesters from Hong Kong - AD_UKC117_MetaG | ecosystem: Engineered > Bioreactor > Anaerobic > Digestate... | reverse complement strand
CGTCGATCTGGTCGTCGCCTACGACGTGCTCGAACACATCCCGGACCACGACGCGGCGGTCCGCGAGGTGCACCGCATCCTGCGCCCTGACGGCACCTTCCTCATCGCCGTGCCGTGCGACCCGCGGCTGTGGTCCGCTCACGACGTCGCTGTCGATCACGTGCGGCGCTACACCAGGGGCACCCTCTCGGAACTGCTGCTGCGCAACCGATTCAGGATCGAGGAGCTGTGGTCCTGGAATGTCCTCCTGCGCCCGACTGTCGCCCTGCGCCGGCGCACGAGCACCGGCAGCGATCTCGAGCAACTGCCCAGACCGGTGAACCTGGCACTGAAGGGCGTGGTCACGGTGGAGCGCTACCTGCCGGTGAAAGGCCTGCCCGGCGTGACCTTGATGGTGACCGCGCGGCCGGCCTGATCACGCGCCGCCGCCGCGCCCGTCGACGGCGGCGGCTGCGGACTGGACGACGTGGGAGGTCAGCGGACGCGCCACGAGCCCGGGTCGGGCGCGGGCGGGCAGCGCGCCGGATCGGCGTCGGTCGACGGGCGCGCTGAGCGGCTCAGGGCGCTCACCCTGGCGGGCAGCCACATGCCCGCCGGCGCAGCGGTTTTCGCCACCCGCCGGCTCAGCTCGCGCAGCGGCAGCGGGCCCTGGCCGGCGACGATCACGTAGTTGCCGAAGCGCCGGCCCTTGAGGACGTCGTGGGTCGCCAGGACGACACACGCCGAGGCCACCTCCAGCACACCGGCGAGCACCCGCACCAGATAGCGCCGATCCAGGGCATCCGTGACATTCGCGGCCAGCAGTCCGTCCGGACGCAACACGCGGAGTGCCTCCCGGTAGAACTCGACCGTCGTCAGCTCGCCAGGCACGGCGCCGTCCGAAAAGGCATCCACGACAACGAGATCCGCTGACGCATCGGACACCGCGGACAGGCCGGCGCGACCATCGAGGGGGCGCACCCGGATGCGGTGACCACGCGGCAACGGCAACTCGCGGCGTACGTGCTCCGTCAGGACCGCATCCGGCTCGAAGACGATCTGGGTCGACCCGGGGCGGGTGAACTCGACATACCGGGGGAGGGTCAGGCCGGCCCCGCCCACGTGCGTCACGGCGATCCGGTCTCCCTCCGGCGCAATGGAATCGACGACGGCTCCCAACTGCTCGACATACTCGAAGGCCAGCAGCCCGGGGTCGTGAGGGGCGACATACGACTGCGGTTGCCGGTGCACCCACACGGTGACACCGCCGCGCTCGTCGCGTTCGAAGCGCACGCTCACGGCGCTCGCTGCTCCTCCTCGGAGTCGTAGGCGACGTAATACGACGGCCGGGCCTGCGAGGCGGCATACAGGCGACCGACGTATTCGCCCAGGATCCCGAGAGCCAGCAACTGGACCGCACCGACGGCGGTGACGATGACCACCGTCGAGGTCCACCCGGCGACGACATGGCCGGCGGCCCGGGCATACAGGGCGTAGAGCAGGAGGACGAGGGCGCCGAGACCTCCGGCGAGCCCGAGGAAGGTGGCGAAACGCAAGGGGGCGAGGGAGAAGGCGGTGACCGAGTCGATCGAGAGGCGCAGCATCTTGGCGAACGGGTACTTCGAGCTGCCGGCGGCGCGCTCGTCGCGGCGGTAGGTCACCGACGCCGACGGGAAGCCGAGCGCGGGCACGACGAATCGCAGCACCCGGCCATACTCCGGAAGGGCGTTGATCGCATCCACGGTCGCGCGCGACATCAGGCGGAAGTCGCCGGCGTCGTGGTGCGCGCCGGTCTCGGCGAGCTTGTCCATCGAGCGATAGAAGAACCGGGCCGTGGCGCGTTTGAACACCGAGTCGCTCGAGCGGTCACCGCGGATGCCGTAGACGACGTCGACATGCTTCTCCTGCGCGGCGGCCAGCATCTCCGCGACGACTTCGGGCGGGTCCTGCAGGTCGGCGTCGAGGGTGACGACATAGGCGCCGCGGGCCCGGGCCAGCCCGGCCGAGATGGCGGCCTGGTGGCCACTGTTGGCCCGCAGCCGGATGACCCGCAGCTGCGGCCAGTCGCGCCGGGCCCGCTGCAACCCGATCGCCGTCTGGTCGTGCGAGCCGTCGTCGACCGCCACCACTTCATACGACACCCCCAGGCCGTCCGCGACGGGCCGCAGGCGGGCGATGAACAGCGGGAGCACCTCCTCCTCGTTGAACATCGGCACCACGATGCTCAGGTGGGGGGCGGCCATGGCCGCCATCGTAGAAGCATCCGGGAACGCCGAAGAACACGACGGCATGCGTGGGCACGGTCGCTGCGTGGGGTGAAAATGCTTCCGGCCCCTCGATGTATGAGGATCGAGGGGCCGGGTCTGCCAGGGCGCGGCCCGGGAAGCGGGCCACACCGCCGAGGCGACGCTGGCCATCGCCGACCGAGGGCCCTGGAGGGCGGCGACGATGCACTGACACAGCAGGCGGCGAAGTCTCGTGGCGCCCCCGTGCCGTCGCACACAGGCTGTCGATCTCGAAAAATCCAGGGCCGGTCGTCCGTGAACGAACCGGCCGCGCCTCGTTTTCTCCGCAACCTCCACCTGACGTTTCGCAGGTGCTCGACGTCGGGTGACGAGGGTCCATTTAAGCCCTCCGGCCGCTCCAGCGCAATGCCGTCCGCGGGGTGTTCTTCCCGCCACGCGCGGCTGTCCACAGCCGCCGCGTGTGCCGTCCTCATCGTGCACAGGGCTGTGGGTAAATCCGTGGATGAACCGCCGTGGGAGATGCCGGCTGCTGCGCTGTTGGTATGGTTTGGCGCATGTCGACGAGTGTGCTGATGCTGGCTTCCGAGGGTGCCGAGACGATGCACGAGTTGCCCATGCCGGCCTACATGTATGCCGTCATCGCAATCGCGCTGTTCGCCTTGGGTCTGGCGGTCGTCTGGTTCTTCCGGGGGACCGCGGCGAAGTACGGCTCGGCCCACCTGCCGGATGACGCCGATGGCCACGAGCACGGCACCACCCGGGGGAGCCACCACTGATTGCCCCGGTCGACCCATCCACCGCGGGCGCCCGGGCGCAGTCGGGCCGACGCATCGGGGTGATGGGCGGCACCTTCGACCCGATCCACCACGGGCACCTGGTCGCAGCCAGCGAGGTGCAGGCCACCTTTGGTCTCGACGAAGTGGTGTTCGTGCCCACCGGGGAGCCGTGGCAGAAGGAGGGGCGCAATGTCAGCCCCGCCGAGCATCGCTACCTGATGACCGTCGTGGCCACCGCGTCCAATCCGCGGTTCACCGTCAGCCGCGTGGACATCGACCGCCCCGGCAAGACCTACACGATCGACACCCTCAAAGACCTGCACGAACAGCGCCCGGACACCGAGCTCTACTTCATCACCGGCGCCGACGCCCTCGCCCAGATCCTGTCGTGGAAGGACGTCGACGCGCTCTTCGGCCTGGCACAGTTCGTCGGTGTCACCCGCCCCGGCTACGAGCTGTCCGAGGCCGGGCTGCCCGGGGACCGGGTGCACCTGCAAGAGGTGCCGGCCATGGCCATCTCGTCCACCGACTGCCGGGAGCGTGTCGCCCGCCACGAACCGGTCTGGTACCTCGTGCCCGATGGCGTCGTCCAGTACATCAACAAGCACCAGCTGTATGCCGCTGCACCCGCCAGCGGCCCATCCGCCCCGAAGGAGACCCGTGCCCGCGACTGACCAGGCCAAGGACCTCGCCACGGTCGCCGCCCACGCGGCCGCCGACAAACTCGCCTCGACCATCGTCGCTCTGGACGTCAGCGGGCAACTGCCGCTGACCGACATCTTCGTCATCGTCTCGGCGCCGACGGAGCGCCAGGTCGCCGCCATGGTCGACGAGGTCGAGGAGAAGGTCCGGCTGGCCGGCACGAAGGTGAAGCGGACCGAGGGAGCCCGCGAGGGCCGGTGGGTGCTGCTCGACTTCGGCGACATCGTCGTGCACATCCAGCACGAGGACGAGCGGCAGTTCTACGACCTCGAGCGGCTCTGGCGTGACTGTCCGCAGGTCGACGTGGGTGTCGTCGGCGCCGACCAGGCCGCGGCGACGGCCGCCCGTTCGGCCGTCCAGGACTGAGCTTCCCCGGTATGCCGCCGCGTCGCCTCATCCTGCTTCGTCACGGGCAGACGCAGTCCAACCTCGACGGGATCTGGCAGGGTCACCTCGACGTGGAGCTGACCGAGCTCGGGCGGCGCCAGGCCGACGCGGCCGCGGCGCAGCTGACGGCATACCGCCCGACGACCATCGTCTCCTCGGATCTGAAACGGGCCGCCGTGACCGCCCAGGCGGTGGCGCGCGACCTGTCGCTCACGGTCGCATTCGACCCCCGCTGGCGCGAGTTCCACGTGGGCCAATGGACGGGCAAGACGACGGCCGAGGTCATCGCGATGCACCCCGCCGAGCGGCTGGCGGCGCTGCGCGGCGAGGAGCAACGCCGCGGCATCGACGGTGAGGGCCCCGCCGAGGTCCGGGCCCGCGTCACGCCGGCCCTCGACGAACTCATCGGCCGCTTGGGAGAAGGGGAGTGCGCGATCATCGTCTCCCACGGCGGCACCATCCGCGTCCTCGCCGCCGTGCTCCTCGGTCTCGACATGCTCACCGCGACGCGCCTGCTGACCACCCCGGGAAACTGCCAGTGGGCCGACCTGGTGCAGGCGCCCGCGGGCTGGCGGCTGGCCGGGTGGAACCTGCGCGCCCCCGATTTGGGCGCCGGCGAGGTCTCTGGGTAAGATCTGTCGGTCGCGCTCGCGAGTGAATCTCCTGGGCCGGCACCCGGTTACGGGGCTGTAGCGCAGTTGGTAGCGCACCTCCATGGCATGGAGGGGGTCAGGGGTTCGAATCCCCTCAGCTCCACCATTTGGTCGAAGTTCCAACCTGCCCCGCTGATCGCGGGGCAGGGTTTCTTCGTTGTGGTGGCCAGAAACCGGGGTCCCCGGGGCCCGGCTTCCCCTTCCAGATCACGCTGGAGGTGGCGGCGTGAGCGGCCTTCAGCCGAACGGCCAGAGCGGCAGGTCTGCCTGGCCGCCCAGGAGGGCCACCACCGCGGCGGCAAGCATCATCCACACCGGCCCTCTGGGCTCCGGCGTGCGTCCTTCTCGTGACTCCCCCACCCCGGCATCCTGCGACGGGTCAGAGGTCGTCGCAACCGGAACGGGTGCAGCATGAGGCCCATGGACTGGCAGGAAGCGCGGCGGCTGGCGGAGGCGGCCCAGTACGGAGCCGACCCCGACACCTACCGGGGGCGGCCTCCTGGCGCGTCCACCTGGGCGGTGTGCGTGGTGGAGACCCCGACCCGCTACGTCGTCGTATTCCAGCCCGCCCCGCTGGAGGTCCCCTGCGTCCCTCGGCAGATCATCCCGACCCTGCCGCACTCCGGCATGTACCAGGTGGACCGGGCACGGGTCAGGTCCAGTGGTTCCACGCCCTCCCGGAGACCCCCGGCGCGGAGGACTTCTGGGAGGGCACCACGGTCTACTCCCACCCGCTCCTGGGCGGTGAGGAGGAGTGAGCGCGCCACCTCTGCCCGAACGTCTGCCAGACGGCCGCCTCCTGGTCCCCATGCGGGCAGAGGGCCCCGGCGGTGTCGTCAGTGACGGCCTGGTGGCCATCGGCCCCGACCATCCCGACTTCCAGGCGTGGAGCGACTACCTGGAGGCCCGGGGCCAATAGCGGGTAACGGCCTGCCACCTTCGCGGGTTCTCAGCGCGCTACGGTGCCCACCATGACGACGGAACACGGGGGCGAGAATGTGACCCAGCCTCTATCGAACTCTCAGGAAGACGGGATACGGTCAGGTCATGGCGAAGACGGGGAAGAGCATCCAGCGCGGCGTGCGTCGCGGGACGACCCTTGGCCTTACCGGGAGCACGAAGACCCTGAAGAACATGCGTCGTCAGGTGGAGTCCAGCGACGCCGTGAGCGCGGCGTGGCAGGCGACGGGCCGGGAGATTCAGCGATCCATGAAGGCCCAATACAGGACCCTCTCCCGGTAGAGGTAGTCGGCCAGAGTTTTGAGGCCCACTACTACCGTGCCGGTCCTCTTCCCGACTCGCAAGAGTTCGGCGAGTACGAGAGACAGGTCCCCGGCTCCGGTGACCGAATCCTCACCATGGCAGAAGAGGCGGCACGGGCCAGGAACTCCAGCATCATCTGGCTGTCGCGTGCGGAAGCCATCAGCGTGACAGTCGTCTCCATCATCTTCGCCGTAACCCCGATAGTCCTCGGCCTGGTTGCCATGTACCTCGCAGTCAAGGGCCATCAGGCGGAGGCCATCGTCACGGGGGTGGTCGCAGGTGTCTCTGCGGGCCCTAAGTTGATCGCCGCTATCAAGGGCAACAACGGAAGTGACCGCAACGACGACGAGTAAGCCAATCATCCTACAAGGAGGGGCCCCGAGAGTGAACCTCCCGGGGCCCCGAACACCACCACCGACGCTAGGCCGCACCACCGACAGGCCGCGTGGTCATGCGCCCTTCTGACGGGCCCAGTTCTTCTCCACCTCCCGCTCCCGGCGACGCTCGGCCATGATGGCCAACTCCCTGGCGTGAGTCTCCGGGAAGCCCTTGTCGCGGTGGTGGCCACGCTCCGCCGGGGTGAAGCCACCCCACACCCCCACCGTTCGTCCACGGCCAGGGCGAACTCCAGGCAGGCAGAACCTGGGGGCGCTTCATAGTGATAGACACGACGCTTTCACCGTTCGCACAGGCAGTTCGGGTCGCGGCCTCCGCGCAGGCACCGTCAGTTGAACGCGCGTTGGCCCACATCCAGCGAGATCGCGGCGGTAGAATCGTGGCGGCATCATCGAGGTAGACGGTCCAGGTTTCGCCGCGATCGCAACCAAAGGGGGCGCTGAGTGGCGGGCATCGAATCAGAGGTCTTGAAGACCTTCCTGGCTGCACTCACAGATGTGGATGACGTGCCGCCGCAGGTTACCGAGAGCCTTGCAGCGTTGCTGGCGGCGGACAAGCTGCCGAAACCGGACCAGCTCGTGGCGCTCTACACCGATGCGAGCGGTGAGTCAGCGCTGTGATCCAGGTTAAGAAACTCCGCATCGAAGAGTTCCGCGGCGTCCGCGACCTCGACCTCGACATGGGTAGTAGCTCCTTCGTCGTGGTCGGCCCGAACGGGTCCGGCAAGAGCGGAGTGGTCGACGCCATCGACTTCGCGTTGACAGGCAACGTCGCTCGCCTCAGTGGAGCCGGCACGGGCGGCATCTCAGTCGCGAAGCACGCGCCGCACGTGCACCAACGCGACAACCCAGCCGCTGCAAGCGTCACCCTGACCTTCACCCACCCTGCCAGCGAGCAGACCGGCACGCTCACTCGCAGCGTGAAGACCGCAGGTCAGTTTACCCTGGAGCCCAAGACTCCCGAACTCATCGCAGCCGTGGAATGGGCTGCGCGTCATCCTGAACTGATCCTGTCGCGACGTGAAGTCATCAAGTACGTCAACACCGAGCCTGGGAAACGCGCCCAAGAGGTGCAGGCTCTCCTCAAGCTCGACCGCATTGACGAGACTCGTCGCCTACTCAATACGGCTCGCAACAAGACGAGCACTGCCGCGAGAAGCGCCGATGACGCTGTGAAGTCCGCAGAGGATGCCGTTAAGCGCGGTCTCGACATCACCGATCTGCTGCCGAGCGAGGTCACGGTCGCAGTCAACAAGAAGCGGGAAGTGCTCGGCCTGGAACCGCTGTCAGCAACCACTCTTGAGACCGACCTCAGCGCCGGAGCCAAGACCGACGACAGTCAAAGCACTTTCAACCGGGCATCGGCGATCCGAGACATCGAAGCCGTCACCAGCTACTTGGCTGAGCACAAAGACCTCGACACCGCTGTGAGCGACCTAGACACCGCGCTGACTGAACTCGAGGCCGATCCCGCAGTTCTTGACGCACTCAAGCACCGCCAACTGGTCGTGGCCGGCCTGCCGCTGGTGATCAATACCGCCTGCCCGCTGTGCGACCTGGAGTGGCCCGACGTCGCATCGTTGCGAGAACATCTGAACGACAAGCTCGTTCGGTCCGAGACAGCCGCGAAGCTCCAGCAGCGCATCCTGACCGCGGCGGGCAAGGTGACCGGGCAGCTTCGCGGCGTTCGGTCCTTGATCCAGGCAGCACAGCCGCACGCCGTCACGTTGGGACAATCTGCGTTGCAGACGTCCCTGTTGTACTGGTCAAACGACCTCGCCGCGTTCGAGGCGAAGCTGGTGACAATCGAGTCCATACGCGATGAGTCCGAGCGCATCACCACCGATCCCTTGGCCGCTCCGTCGCCGATCGCTGATGGGCTGAAGACGCTTCGAGCGACGATTGAAGCACAGCCAGACCAGACCGCGACTGAGGCCGCACGAACCTTCCTCGCTGTCGCCCAAGACCGTTGGACACAACTACGCCAAGCGCGAGCGAAAGCAACGAAGGCAACCGCAGCTCACAAAGTGGCGAACGAGGTCTACGAGAAGTACAACTCTGTGGCAGACGCGGCACTCACGACGCTCTACAAGACTGTCGAGACCGACTTCAGTAACTTCTATCGGCAGATCAACTCCGATGACGAATCATCCTTCAAGGCAGGGCTGTCACCCACCGCCGGGAAGCTCGACCTCGAAGTCGACTTCTACGGGCTCGGCATGTTCCCACCGATGGCGTACCACAGCGAAGGTCACCAGGACGGGATGGGGGTCTGCCTCTACCTGGCCCTGATCAGGCAGCTCCTCAAATCGGACTTCCGGCTTGCCGTTCTCGACGATGTCGTGACCTCCGTGGACGCTAACCACCGCCGACAGTTCTGCAAGCTGCTCAAAGACGTCTTCCCTGACGTCCAGTTCATCATGACGACCCACGATGAGGTTTGGGCGCGCCAGATGCAGTCCTCGGGTCTCATAGCTCGACGCTCGCTCGCTCGATTCCACGGCTGGACCGTCGATGGGGGACCGTTTTATGGTCAAGGCGTCGACTTCTGGACTCAGATCAAAACCGACCTTGACAGTGACGATGTTCCTGGCGCGGCGCATAAGCTGCGACGCAATCTGGAGTCGTCGCTGGCCGATGTCGCTGCGAGCATCCAAGGCCAGGTCGTGTTCCGCGCCGATAACAACTACGACCTCTCCTCCTTCTTCTCAGCGGTCAAGGGCAGGCATGGAGACCTGCTCAAGAAGGCCACCGCTTCGGCGAACTCATGGAACAACGACGCCGCGAAGCGGAAGGTCGAAGATCTGAAGGGTGAGCGAGCGAAGGCGATCCTCGCTCAGGATGAGGAAAACTGGGCGATCAACGCTCTCGTCCACAACAACGACTGGGCGACCATGACGAAAGCGGACTTCGCACCAGTCGTTGAAGCCTGCAAGCAGTTCCTCGAACTGTTCACTTGTAGTAACGATGTGTGCGACGGGTGGATCTACGTTCTCGGTATCCCCGGAAAGGAAGAAGAACTCCGGTGCTCCTGCGGGGACTTCAACCTGAACCTACGGAAGAAGTAACGAGCGGCCTCGTGTGCTCCACATGGTCGCGCAGTGGTTTGCGCGGGTGGCTAGTGAAACGTCACCACTTCTCCCGAGTGACTTGCCGGGGAGTACTTGACCCCGACCTGGTAGCGGCGAACTGTGCCGGTGTCTTCGGGGAACTCCACTGGCACCGTGAACATTAGTGCGTCGTTCTCGGGAGCGGGCTCGCCATCATGGGTCCCGTGGACGAAGCGCAGGTTGAACGTGAGGCCGCTCCGGATCTTGGCCTCAATAGCCTGTGCGAACTCCTCACGGCTTAGCCCATCGAGTCCGGCCTTGCGCACCGAGGCTCCGTGACCGTCGGTCTCGCTCGTCAAGTAGATGAATCGTCGCTCGTCGAGATCAAGCTTCAACTCACTGAGCGGGCTCTGCGCGCCACCAAGCGCGGTCAGCGTGAGCGCACTATCCTCGTCGGCCCACTCCGGTACGCCGTTGTCCATGCGGTGGTCGAGTACCACGCCGTAGAGCGTCTGCTCAACTCCGACGAGCCGGAAACCGTGGTCCCTGGGGGGCGGGGTGATGTGCGGTGAGCCGTCCTCGTCTGCTGGAACGACGAGCGCATCGCCGTCGCGGATCGCGTACTGCGTAAGCAGCATGAAGGACTTGAGTGGAGTCCATGTCGAGCAGTCGATGTGTCCCAAGTACGCGACCGTCGAGTCTCGCAGCGCGGCGTCCATCGCGCTGACCTGTGTCCGCGACATGTTCGTGAGATAGAGGACGTAGTACTGCTCAGTGGCCAATCGAGGAAAGTCGTTCGTGCGGACCAGGTGCTCGTCCAGTTCCTTCCACACCCAACCGGGCGGCGCGTTCAGGATGTCGCCCTGGCTGATCGCAGTCCGCTGAGGTCCGTGACGCCAGAGCGCCGGCAACCAAGACTTCGAGAATTCGAAACCATAGTGGTCGCTCCCGGCGGCGGTGGAGTCGAAGAGGAAGGCGACCTCGGCATGCGTCGCTCGGGGAGTCAGGGCCCACCGCAGGTCGGCGTACTCCACGCCGCCCTTGGCAAGTTCGCGGGTCGTCTCTTGGTGCAGCGCACGGATCAGGTCGCCGACGCGTTTGCTGTCGAGGTCGAGCGCTGCCGCACTCGATGAGACGTACACATTCGTGTAGTTGTTCAGCGAGTGAATAGTGAAAGCGGGACCTGTTGCGCCGGTAGGTACTTCGGACTCGCTGCTCATGTTCCGATCGTCCCACACGGAGTGTTCCGCTTGAGGAAGTCGGCTATGAACCGCCCTGGATGTCCGTGGCCATGGAAAAGTCCCCGCTGGTGGCCATGTGAGGTCCCCGTTGGTGGCCAAGTGAAAGTCCCCACCCTCTGCTCGTGTCGTCCGTGAGTTGAGTCCCTGGACGGTGAACGGTGGCGGTGTCGAGGCCTGTCACCGCACCGCCCAGGGAGAATCTATTGAAGAACATGAGGGAAGAGTTGGACATCATCAACGCCTACGAGAACGTGGGCAGCTACCGTGGCGCCGCGCAGGTGTGCGGGACCACGCACAAGACGGTCAAGCGGGTCGTGGAGCGCCACGCCTCGGGCGAATCTCGTCCGGCGCGGGCGCCGCGGCCGGCGAACTATGAGAACGTGCGGGGCTTGGTCGCTGAGGCCGTGGAGAACTCGCGGGGGCGGATCAGCGCCAAACGGTTGCTCCCCAAGGCTGCGGCCGCGGGGTACGCGGGCTCGGCGCGGAACTTCCGTCGCTTGGTCGCGGCGGAGAAGAAGACCTGGCGGGCTGCGCACGCGCATGTGCGTCGTCCGGCGGTGTGGGCTCCGGGTGAGCATCTGGTCATCGATTGGGGCGTGATCGCCGGGGTGCATGTCTTCTGCGCGGTGCTGGCGTTCTCGCGGTTCCGGTTCGTGCGGTTCGCCGCGGATGAGAAGGCCGCCACGACCATGGCCATGCTCGCGGAGTGTTTCGAGGTGATCGGCGGGGTCCCGAAGGTGGTGCTCGCCGATCGGATGGGCTGCCTCAAGGGCGGGGTGGTCGCCAATATGGTTCCCCCCGAATCGTGGAGGTTGTCTCTTAGGCGGCTGCTCTCGGGGTGAGGGCAGCGTTTTCGTAGTTGATGGGTGACATCATCGATGCGGCGCTGTGG
>Ga0116151_10004987_pt1 | contig 11587 bp, 9 predicted proteins | sample AD_UKC117_MetaG_FD_89893 | JGI IMG/M metagenome (GOLD analysis project Ga0116151, IMG submission 89893) | Active sludge microbial communities of municipal wastewater-treating anaerobic digesters from Hong Kong - AD_UKC117_MetaG | ecosystem: Engineered > Bioreactor > Anaerobic > Digestate... | reverse complement strand
TTCACTGGCGCGGGCAGCTTCGATCCGGCGAATCCCGTCAGTGGTACGGTCGCCATGAACAGCGCCATGGTCTTTGTGTTGCTGCGTGGTGAGTACTACGTCAATGTGCACACGACGGCTAATCCATCCGGGGAGATTCGCGGTCAACTTGGCCCGTACCATGCTCAACAGCGGTATGTCGCCCACTTGAGCGGCGCACAAGAAGTACCGCCCGTACCAACGGATAGCTCCGGCAGTGGCTATTTCTACCTGGATCCTGCACTGGGCATTCTGCACTACAGCATCACCGTGACGGATATCGTTAGTGCCACCGCCTCACATATTCACCTGGCACCGATGGACACCAATGGGGGCGTCGTCTTTCCCCTCTACAATGCCAACAGTGGGGCAATCCTGGATCGCGACCATCCATTGGGTGGCGCTGTCCACCTCGATGCAGCAAATCTCGTCGATCTGTTGACCGACTACTATTATGTCAATGTTCATACGGTCGCTGTCCCCAGCGGGGCCATTCGCGGACAAATCGTAGCTGGTCACCGCCTTTACCTACCACTGGTTGCAAAGGAGTAGTGGACAACCCCTTAAAAGTCGCACGAATACGGGTGCTTTTACACGAGAGTAGCTGTGCGACTTTTAAGGGGTTTATCTATACGCTCATATGGGCGACTGACTGAAATTATCGTAAATTCTCTCAGAAAAAGATGGTAACTTCAGTCGCATACCAATATGAGCCTATCTATAAGAAGCTCAGTTTTGTTTTGCAACGGATGAAGATGCGTTTCCCAATCCCGTTGAGGCCCGTACCTGAAATAAGCCAAATGACGTAGTCGTTGACCGTATCCTTTGCCTGCAAACCCCGTCATCATAACTGAACAAACGTTAAAGTTAGTTGTGATATTTTTAGGAGCAAAGTGATGGGCAACAAAAAGAACAATCAGCACGATCTTGGACGGTTTCTGGCCGATAGCAATGTCCCTGGCCGCAGCGGTTATGGTAGCGGTTCCTACCAAGATCATTCGGCAGAACAAGGCACATGGATTACGTCCAATGAACAGTTTGACGACCTGTACAAATCAGTGGATAACTTTGAAAAATTCCTTCGCTCCTAATCGATCTGTGCACATAGTCGCTATCCTGAAAGTAAGCTTTCGCTAAGGCGCAAAGCTTGCAAAGAAACACACAAATCATCTGTGTGAGTCTGTGGCAATGCACGTTGCCCTGGCAATTTGAGATCCCCGTTCTGTAGCAGAGCCCGGCCGTAGGCGGAACCGCAACCGTTCCGCCTACGGCCGGGCTCTTGCGTTGTTTAGCTAGTTCTTGTTGCGAAAGACCAGGTGACAGTCACTTTTGACCACTTTGTCTATCAGCTCACATTGGGCGTTCTGAGTGACTGTCACCTCAATCTCGCGTTTCGCAACAAGAGCTATACTCAAATCAGAATGAAACCCTTAGTTTCGACCAGCGTGCGTCGCGCTGCCCTAGAGATCTAACAGACTGGAAACAATTGTTGGTCAGTGCGACGCACGCAATCCCGTTAGCCCGCAAAAGTCCGGTTCTCATTCTGAACGCAGCATAGTAGATCCGGGCAGAAATTAGCAGATAGCTCACTGGGTTGTATCCCAGAGAGAAGCGCTCCTGGTTGCTGTCCCACCCGAAGGGCAGGAATCCTGGGGGTGCGATTTATGCCCAACTGTACTAGTACATAGCGGCGTAAATAAACCCACAGTTCCCTCGCTGATGTCGGGGAGGGTTAGGGAGGGGTTGAGCTATTGGCTTATTTACGCCATCGTGTACTAGCTACCGCCTTGTGAATTGCGCAAAAGCATTCGTCGAAATAGACCTTTTGATCGCTCTCTGGTAAACTATTTCGCTATGGCTACTGAGAAACGACCGCAAACAAAGCTATCCAAAAAAAAACTACAAGGACAAGTGGCAATCATCACCGGCGCCAGCCGGGGTTTGGGCACGGGGATTGCTGAGCGATTCATCCGTGCCGGTGCGACTGTGGTCTTGACCGCACGTTCAGAAGAGGGCTTGCTGACTGAAGCCGAGCGTTTACGGGCCTTGGGGGGCACCGTTTTGACGTTGGCTGCCGATGTAAGCGATCCGGAGCAGGTGCAACAGGTTGTTGATCAGACGTTAGAGCAGTACCAACGGATTGATATTTTGGTGAACAATGCGGGTGTCATTTGGCCGATTGATGAAGTTGCCGAGACAGATCCGGATGAGTGGGTTTACAATCTTCACGTGAACCTCATTGGCCCTTTTTATGCCTCCTATTGTGTCTTACCCGTGATGATTGCCCAGGAGTATGGTCGCATTATCAATATCAGCAGTGGACTGAGCCGCAGCGCCGTTGCCGGCCTGAGTGCCTATGGTACCGCCAAAGCCGGTCTTGATCACTTCACACGTATTCTCGCACTGGAAGTGGCAAAGGCGGGAGTTACCGTGAATGCTCTCCACCCCGGTGTTATCGATACCGATATGCAGACCGATTTGCGCAGTGTGGACACCGGTGACAGCGCTGTTGATCTGAGCATCTTTCACAACTACTATGAATCCAATCAACTGGTCTCTCCCTTTGTTGCTGGTCGTTTGGTCTATTGGCTGGCTGGGCCGTGGAGCAAGGGGCACACGGGTGAAATCTTCACCTTCCGAGATGAGGCGTGGCTGGCACAGGTCGATCAAGACCTGGCCGATTCGTAGTGCCGCGAACGTTGCGTTTGTGTCAACCGTGTGGCTCAGGAGCAGAGCACGATCAGTTGCTCGACTTGTAAATTGACGCGGCCCAATCACCAAGCGGGACGCACAAACTGCATAAACGGCAGATGGGTCCAGTAAGATCAGTATCTATGAGACAACATGAGTGAGACCAATGTGGCTGGCATCAACATGTTGCCGGTCGATGTCCGCGGTGGTGTGCATCACAACTTACTTGCGCCCGATACGGTAACGTTTGTGCTCTATGCGCCATTTAAACCCTATGTGAGCCTGGTGGGCGATTTCAATCATTGGAACAGCCGGGCCAATCGCATGGTAACCGATGGACGCGGTGTCTGGTGGACCACTCTTCCTCACCCAGGGGAGACACGCTATGGCTTCTACGTGGCGGTGGACGAGCAATCTCATGCTTGGGTGGGCGATCCCTATGCCCGGCAACTCGCCTGGGATCAGGATGGACCCTGGGCCTACCTACCCCCATCGACCACACCGTTTGCTTGGAATGATGAGCAGTGGCAGACACCGGCATTACGCGATCTGGTGATCTACGAGTTGTGTGTGCGTGACTTCGCCGGTTACTGGCAAGCAAATCGGCCTCACTACGGTACACTCACCGATCTCGTCGGCTACCTTGATTACTTTGCCGAAATCGGCATCAACGCTATCGAACTGATGCCGATCCAAGCCTTTCCCGGCGATTCGAGTTGGGGTTACAATCCCGTCTTCTACTTTGCCCCTGCACAGAGCTATGGCAAACCGGACGATCTGAAGCAGTTGGTCAATGCCTGTCACAGCCGCGGGATTGCCGTGCTCCTGGATGTCGCCTTTAACCATGCTTGGGGCGACCACCCGTACTATCATTTTTATCCCCCCATGTATGGCCCCAATGGTGAGTGGTTAACCGATTGGAATCCCTTTTTTCATCACACGCCCAGCGCCATCAATAGCTGGGGCGGCCTGGATTGGGATCACTTCGCAGCGGAGACAACCCGTTACTTCCAAGATATTGTGCGCTTCTGGTTGGCCGAATACCATCTCGATGGTTTTCGTTTTGATTGGGTGGGGGGCGTCGACTACGACAGCCGCAACCCAATGGCGCCTGGATTTGATCCCTATCATGGCATCAGTGCCATCTGTTGGGCAGCGCGCCAAACCAAGCCGGACTGCATCCTCATCGCTGAATATTGGCAACTCGAAGGCACGCATCCTGCGAAAACAGTGGGAAAACTGGTCCATGAAACGGCGATGGACAGCTGTTGGAATGGTGAATTCCATCACATCCTTGATGATGTGTTGAATCAACGTTGGGCGTGGGAGCATCAAGATATTTTTCGTGCGATAGGCGGTTTTCGTGAGCAGGGTTACACGAGCGCTGCTCAGGTGATCAACTACTCCTGTAGCCACGATGAGGTACGCCCTGAACATGAGATCATCTTTTATTCGCAGCGCCATATCATGCGTCCGCCCGATATGGCAGTGCAGGAAATGGCCCGGGCCAAAGCGCTCCTGGGCCTGGTGACTCTCTTCGCTGCCCCTGGTGTGCCCATGATCTATGCCGGGCAAGAATTTGCGGAAGATGCACCGCGCACGATTGACTTTCAACCCTTACATTGGGCAAAGCTGCAAAACCCAGCCAACGCCGACTATTTGGCCAATGTGAAACGTCTCGTGCGGGCCCGCCACACCCATCCTGCTCTGCGTAGTGACCATATCCTCTTTCATTCCAATGACTTTGCGCATGAGCAAATCGTGCGCTTTCAACGGCGTGCCTATGAGAACGATGGCGAGACGTTACAAGATGTTGTGGTTGTGGCCCTGAATTTTAGTGGCGACCGTATCACAACGGTGCTCCCTTTGCCCTGGACAGGGGCATGGACCGATGTGGTCGCCGATAAGCGCTATCGACCCCGTACCCAAGAATGGCAGGTGTCATTGGCCCCTTGGCAAGCGCTGCTATTGATCCCTTCACGCATCCCCAAACATTTCCAGATCGCTTAAAATGAATGAGAGATCAGCGGATGAGTCAGTGATTTAATGTTGCAACTCATTTGTCTCTGTATTACAATAAACTCGAGTTTGTGGGTCCCCGTTCATTCACGAATTGCCAAAGCGCGTTCAAAATCCATTGGGAATTTCTACCACGGTAAAAACTTCCGCTCTGACGCAGATCGAAACAAAAAGGCAGCGTGAAGGCATGGGGCGATAGCGGCCGGTTTGTTGTTGGTGCAATTATGCCCTTATGGGGGGCACAAATTGGCAGAACCCGCCGCCTATCTGTAACCTAAACTCCTGGAAATTCCCTTTACTCGGTGTAATGTGTAATCATTGTGTAATGTTTGTGTCGGCGCTGGAAGCGACGCACTGATCGGTTCGCTTATCAGCCGCGCCCAAGGGTTCCCAGTGAAAAACGATAATTTTCCAGAAGCAAAATCATCGGTGTTTACACGTTTCACAGATGGGCCAATCTATTTTATGGGCGCACTGTGGTGTGGGACAGCTTCTTTTCCCGGTGGCCAAAGCGTGCCAAACGTATTATCCTACCAATCGTTCTCAGTGAGGAGTCATTTATGGCAGCTGTATTAGCTCTACCACGAACATCGATCGGCAAAAAAGCGATCATGGCCGTGACTGGTTTGTTCTACATTGGCTTTGTCTTTTTTCACATGTATGGCAATACCAAAGTCTTTTTTGGTGCACAGTACTTCAACGACTACGCCGAGGGGCTGCGTGATTTTGGTCACCCTATATTAGGTCATCTGCACTTTTTGTACGTGATGCGTGTGTTGATGATCGCAGCCATCGGTCTACACATCTGGGCGGCTGTCACGCTGACACGCCAATCGCAAGCTGCACGGGCTACGAAGTATGCTGTGACCCATCGTCAGGCTGCTGACTATGCCGCACTGACCATGCGGTGGGGTGGGGTGGCGCTCTTCTTCTTTCTCATCTACCATCTGGCGCACTTTACCTGGGGAATTCCCGTTATTCACAGCAGCTTCACACCCGGCGATGCCTATCGCAATTTGGTCTATGGCTTCCAAAGCCCCATCAACGTGCTGCTTTATCTTGTTGCATTGGTCGCGCTGGGGTTGCACCTCTACCACGGTACCTGGAGCCTTTTTCAAACACTGGGCCTGTTGAACCGCGATACGACCGGCGCTATCCGTGGTCTGGCGTGGCTGCTGGCACTAATAATTCCGATTGGTTTTGCCACGGTCCCGCTATCGGTGCTCTTTGGCTTTGTGGCCTAGCGACCGCCGGTTAGCAGCGCAAACAAGCGCATTCGGCCTTACGTAACCGTTCCCAAACATATCTCTTTTGATGAACTGTTTCTGGGCATTTGTTTTCGGTACGTAAGTGTAAACATGTAACGCTCATAGGGGCGAAGATGTGAAATCGTTCCTATTCTCACCGGAGAATCTACCCAATTTCACTCAGAGACCTATATGAGCCAATTATGGAAAGTCCTACGATAAAGAGGAGTAATTGATGGGTACATCGACAGTTCCTGCGATAGATACGATGCCGGTCTTTACCGAAGCAACGCTCGATGCGAGCGTGCCCTCGGGGCCACTGGCGGAGAAGTGGGAAAAACATAAATTTGAGATGAAGTTGGTCAATCCGGCAAACAAGCGTAAATTCAACATCATTGTCGTCGGAACGGGCCTTGCCGGTGGTGCGGCGGCGGCAACCATGGGAGAGTTGGGCTACAACGTGCAGAGCTTCTGCTACCAAGATAGCCCCCGCCGTGCCCACAGTGTGGCTGCACAGGGTGGTATCAATGCCGCCAAAAATTACCAGAATGATGGCGATAGTGTTTTTCGCCTCTTCTACGACACCATTAAAGGCGGTGACTATCGGGCACGTGAAGCAAATGTCTATCGCCTGTCCGAAGTGAGCATGGCAATTATTGATCAATGTGTGGCGCAAGGTGTGCCTTTTGCCCGTGAATATGGTGGCATGTTGGACAATCGCTCTTTTGGCGGTGCCCAGGTGTCACGCACCTTTTATGCCCGCGGCCAAACAGGCCAACAATTGCTCCTCGGTGCCTACCAGGCCCTGTCACGCCAGATCGCAGCGGGTAAGGTCAAGATGTTCCCCCGCCATGAAATGCTCGATCTGATTGTGATCGATGGCCGCGCGCGCGGGATAGTCACGCGTAACATGATAACGGGGGCAGTTGAGTCGCATTTTGCCGATGCCGTTGTATTGGCGTCCGGCGGTTACGGCAACGCTTATTACCTCTCCACCAATGCCAAAGGCTGTAACACGACCGCCATCTGGCGTGCCTACAAACGGGGTGCCTACTTTGCCAACCCCTGTTTCACCCAGATTCACCCCACCTGCATTCCTGTCGCCGGTGAAGAACAGTCCAAATTGACGCTGATGAGTGAGTCGTTGCGCAACGATGGGCGCATTTGGGTGCCGCGCAATGCCAACGAAACGCGCAACCCCAACGATATTCCCGATAGCGATCGTTACTACTATCTGGAGGAGCGCTATCCGGCCTTTGGCAACCTGGTGCCGCGCGACGTAGCGTCTCGGGCGGCCAAGAAGGTGGTCGATGATGGCTATGGTGTGGGTGAGCTGAAGAATGGGGTGTATCTGGACTTTGCCGATGCGATCAGCCGCTTGGGTGAAGATGTCATTCGCGATCGTTACGGTAACCTTTTCGATATGTATGATAATATTACAGGTGAAAATCCATACAAGGTGCCAATGCGCATCTACCCCGCCGTGCACTACACCATGGGCGGCCTTTGGGTTGACTACAATTTAATGAGCACCATTCCGGGCCTCTTTATCATCGGTGAGGCTAATTTCTCTGACCACGGTGCGAATCGCCTCGGTGCGAGTGCCCTGATGCAAGGGCTTTCTGATGGTTACTTTGTGTTGCCTTATACAATCGGCAACTACTTAGCGCAGGTGAAGCTCAACGCCGTCGATGCAAACAATGCTTCGGCCAAGAATGTTGCCCAGGATGTGCAAGCGCGCGTGAATCGTTTGTTGAGTATCAAAGGCAAGCGTACTGTCGATTCCTTCCATAAGGAACTTGGCCGAATTTTGTGGGATTATTGTGGTATGTCACGCGACGAAGCTGGCCTACGGAAGGCATTGGAGTTGATTCCGGCGCTGCGTGCGGAATTCTGGGAAAATGTCAATGTGCCCGGGAGCGCAGATAACCTGAATCAGTCGCTGGAGAAGGCTGGGCGGCTTGCCGACTTCCTGGAACTGGGCGAGCTAATGTGTATTGATGCGCTGAACCGGACAGAATCCTGTGGTGGACACTTCCGCGAAGAGAGTCAAACCCCGGAAGGGGAAGCCTTGCGCGACGATGAAAATTTTGCATACGTTGCGGCCTGGCAGTATGCCGGTGACGAGAGCGCACCGATTCTCAACAAAGAGCAGCTCCACTTCGAAAATGTGAAGCTGACGCAGCGTAGTTACAAATAATTCCCGCTGTGGTTGCCGCGTACCACAACCGCCAGACTGGTGATGGGACACGCAAGAACTACACATTCCATATATCACTTATCTGGGCGAAGCGGTGAAATCGCTCCCATTCTCAGCGAGAATCTATCCGATTTCACCCGCAGGCCTAGATGAGCCTCGGTATATAGACATTCGGAGAATGATTCGTGGTGTTACTCGTCTGTCTAACTCGTGGTCCTGCCACGAATCTTTCTCTGAGAAACTATAGAAAGTACATATCATGAAGTTACACTTAAAAATATGGCGACAAAAGAGTGCCAATCAAGCAGGAAAGCTGGTTGACTACGAGCTTGATGATGTGAGCCCGGATGCCTCTTTCCTGGAGATGCTGGATAAGCTGAACGAGGAGTTGATTACCAAGGGGGAGGAGCCCATCGCATTCGACCATGACTGTCGTGAAGGGATCTGTGGTATGTGCGGCATGATGATCAATGGCGTGGCCCATGGCCCCAAAAAGGCTGTGACGGCTTGTCAGTTGCATATGCGCACCTTCAAAGATGGTGACACCATTGTGGTAGAACCCTGGCGCTCAACTGCCTTTCCACTGATCAAGGATTTGGTGGTCAACCGCAGCGCATTTGATCGCATTATTCAGTCCGGGGGCTATGTATCGGTTTCCACCGGTAGTGCACCCGATGCCAATGCCATTCCAATCGCCAAAACGGTGGCCGACCGTTCGATGGATGCGGCGGCTTGTATCGGCTGTGGCGCCTGTGTGGCTGCCTGTCCGAACGGCTCGGCCATGCTCTTCACGGCCGCCAAGATTGGTCACCTGAATTCCCTGCCCCAAGGCAAGACGGAACGTTTCGACCGCGCCGTCAACATGGCTCGGCAACATGATGCGGAAGGCTTTGGTAGCTGCACCAATATCCGGGAATGTGAAGCAGCCTGTCCAAAAGAGATTAGTATCGACTTTATTGCCCAGTTCAATCGGGATTTGATTGCCGGCACTCTGGCCGGAGCCGGCCGCAAATAGTCGTTCGGTGCACTTTTGTTCGTTATCAGCCGCCGTCGATTGACGGCGGTTTTTCTGTTGGTCAGATTTCGGCGAACGGAAATTGCCCAATTTTCCAGGGAGAAGCAGCGCAATTTCAGCCACATTCCTGGCGGAGCCTTTGTGTTAGGTAGTGGCTCAGTTGTATTTGGCCCATCTACCGGAAAAAGAAAGTACCATGAAGTTTACACCTGATGACCCATTGATCTGGTCGATCCGTACCTTTATCTATGAGCACTTTGTCGCAACCACAGAAGCGCCAACCGTGCTCATCATTGCCGACCGGTTTGCCCTAACGGTGGATGAAGCCACGGCAGTGCTCACCGCCTTGCACGAACAGCACGCCCTCTTTTTGGAAGCGGAGCGCCCGGTGATCCGAATTGCCAACCCCTTTTCTGCCGTGCCCACCGATTTTGTTACCGAGGTTGCCGGCAAGCGCTACTGGGCCAACTGTGCCTGGGATTCTCTGGGGATCATTGTTGCTACCGGCGCACGATCCGCATCTGTTGATGCGCACTGTACTGGTGACGACCAACCCTTGCGGGTTGTGGTGGCAAACGGCGAAGTCGTCGACAACGGTGCCCTGGCCCACGTCCTTGTCCCTTTTCGTCACTGGTACGATGACATGGTCTTCACCTGAGCGAATATTCGCTTCTTCCGGTCGGAAGAACACTTTGTGCAATGGCAAGCCGACAAGCCGCACCAGGGCGAAGTCTTAGCGCTGCCAACGCTTTGGTCACTGTCGCAAGCCTGGTACCATGACCGTCTCTCCCCGACCTATCGCAGTCGTACTGTCGCCCAGGTTGAAGCCATCTTTGAATCACTTGGCTTAACATCGGATTTCTGGCGACTCGGTTATGCCGCTGATATTCCCCAGAAGTAACGGTGGTGTGCCAAATGTTAAGTGATAGGACCGACGCAGCCGAAGCAGTGATGCTTGCTTTGTTGTGCAATCGGCGATATGCCGAACGTTGTGTAAAATGCCATTCCGCTCTCTAAGCCAATCGCAATTTACACAATTCGTGCGATACCGCCGTGCAATCAGTCTAGCCCCCAAGGAGTTTTTATGGCAATCCCCTTATCCGTTTTAGACTTAGCACCGGTTGCTGTGAACAGCAGCGCTGCCGAAGCGTTGCAAAACAGCATTGCCCTGGCGCAAGCTGCCGACCGCATGGGCTTTCAGCGCTATTGGCTGGCCGAACATCATAATATGCCGAGCATAGCCATTTCTGCCCCAGAAATCATGATCGCGCGAATTGCACGTGAAACATCGCGGATTCGCGTCGGCTCCGGTGGTATCATGTTGCCCAACCATGCACCGCTGCGTGTGGCAGAGCTTTTTACCACGCTGGAGGCACTCTATCCGGGACGAATCGATTTGGGCATTGGTCGTGCGCCCGGCACCGATCCCCTAACCGCCTACGCGTTGCGCCAATCCCGTGATCGCATGAACATGCACGAATTTCCCCGCCAATTGCAGGAACTCATGGCCTTTGGCCAGAGTACGCTCGCCGGCAACGCGCTGCCCGCGGATAACCCCGCCCATGCGATCCGCACCGTGCCCAATGGGATCCCGCTGCCGCCGCTCTGGTTGCTCGGTTCATCCCGTGAGTTTAGCGCAACGCTAGCGGGAGAATATGGATTGGCGTTTGGCTTTGCCTATCACATCAATCCCACCCTGGCCGATGCCATTGCCGCGGTCACTGCCTATCGTACTGCGTTTCGGCCCACCGCAACACACCCAACGCCGACAGCGCTACTGGCGGTGAGTGTGCTGTGTGCGGCAACAGAGGAGGAAGTTGCGACACAGGCCGCCGTGTTCGATCTGGCCTTTGTTCGTCGGCAGCGCGGCGAAATCGCCCCACTGCCCACAGTTGAAGAAGCATTGCATTATTCGTTCTCCGCTGTAGAGCGAGCACAAGCCGCGCGCGGGCGGGAGCGTCTCCTGCTTGGTGAGCCGGCAGTGGTACGTGAACAGATTCTGCAACTGGTCGACGCCACCGGTGTGGATGAAGTGGCCGTAACCGTCACCGTTGCCGATCCCACCGCTCGCCTTGCAACCTATCAGTTCCTTGCCGACCAATTTGCCCTGACGGAAGATTTGCCTGACGAACGAGCAGTGCATATGGTAACCGCACGCTGACCAAAGGGGCACGGTCAAGCCTTCCAGCGCACGAGCAGCGCGCCACCAGTACAGTTGGGCAGAAGTCAGTAGACAGTTGTCAGTCTATGCGCCCACTGATAACTGCCGACTGATAACTGTCCAGATATTTACGCCAAGCTGTACTAGTACATAGCGGCGTAAATAAACCCACAGTTCCCTCCCTGATGTCGGGGAGGGTTAGGGAGGGGTTGAGCTATTGGCTTATTTACGCCAAG
>Ga0116151_10004986_pt1 | contig 11588 bp, 8 predicted proteins | sample AD_UKC117_MetaG_FD_89893 | JGI IMG/M metagenome (GOLD analysis project Ga0116151, IMG submission 89893) | Active sludge microbial communities of municipal wastewater-treating anaerobic digesters from Hong Kong - AD_UKC117_MetaG | ecosystem: Engineered > Bioreactor > Anaerobic > Digestate... | reverse complement strand
CTACCTGGGCCGCGCATCTTCCATCTTACCCCGCTCACTTCTTTGCAACGGCAAATTCTTACCTTGCTTGGACTGCCCGATTCTATCTACCACGACCTTGCACGAGATTTTAATGCTATTCCGCCTTAACACTTTTAAATCGTCGAAACTCAAGTACAATTGAAGGAATTTCTGATTTACAGCATTTCATAGCGGCTAGTCTCTCTAAAACCTAGCCAGCATGTGTCAAAAGTGCGGCAACACCTTGCCGAGAAACTGGAATTTCGCTATAGGGCGATTCCAAAGAGGTGCAAGTATGGTTTGAGAGATGCGATGGCGTTTGTACCAAGTAACTTGCCGTAGCAGCACATCGCTGCGCCTGCTGTTGCTAGCGATCGGCGTCGCCTTTCTGCGGCGATGGCGCTACTTCTACATAGCGGCATAAATCGGAAACCCTTTGGGTGTGGCAGTAAACCAGACCAAGCATCTGGTGTAAAAAGGCAGAATTGGCTATGGCCTTATTTACGCCGGGATTTACTACTGATAAAGCGAAAATGAAGTGAGTTGATCATGCAAATCCACCTTAACCATACCTGCACAAATAAACTGTTGGACGATCTCATTACCGATGCCCAAATCAGCCAATTATTGACTCGCCTGCGCAGCTATCATGAAGAGACGTATCAACACAGTTTGCGTGTTTGCCTCTTAAGCCTGGATCTAGGGATTCAGCTTCATCTCTCGCCGTCCGATCTTTGGTATTTGGGGCGCGCCAGTCTCCTTCACGACATTGGCAAGTTGGAGATCCCCAGCGATATTTTGGATAAGCCAACAGCTCTCACCCCGAGTGAAATCAAAATCATGCGCCAGCATGTCCGATTGGGCTTTTGGGCGATCCAAGCCATGGAAAATGAGTTACCGGACTATGAAATCGTAAAAAAAATTGCTGTTGCTCATCATGAATTTTCGACAACCCCTTACCCCCGCAGTCGTACAGTCGCCCACCAATCTCAAATTGACAACGCAGAGCGCCGTCGCACGGATCAGAGCATTGACTTCCTGTCACAAATTGTGGCGATTGCCGATATGACCGATGCCTTGCGCCATGCCCGCTCTTACAAACGCAGCTTCACGCGCAGTGAGATTGAGAATATCTTGCGCCACGAATTTCAAGGCGATCCCGCGTTGGTCGAATACGCGGTTTGGCGGCTAACGGATGAGAGCAATCTTTCAATGGCCTACCACTAAGCGCCTAATTTTTCTCCTTTTCATATTTCTAACCCCGATGTAAAATCACTCCATTGTCTTCCTCCCCAAAACGATTTGGAGAAATCAGCATGAAACAATTTGGTGGGGCGTGGCCGGCTTTGGTCACTCCCTTTACGAAAGACGATGCAGTGAACGTTGCCGTCCTGCGTCGGTTGGTAAATTTTCTGATAGACAAAGGGATCGGTGGCCTCTACGTCTGTGGCAGCACCGGCGAAGGGGTCTACATGACTGTTGCCGAACGCAACCTCGTGTTGGAAACGGTGCTGGAAGAGGTGAATGGTCGTGTGCCGGTCATTGCCCATGTCGGCGCGCTGGCAATGCCCGATGCCACGGCCCTCGCCCGTCATGCGCAAGAAGTCGGTGCCGACGGCATTGCCAGCATTATCCCGCCTCTCTACCGGAGTACACAGAGCATTGTCGATTACTTCACCGCGCTCGGCACAGCCGCACCCGAGACACCCCTCCTGACTTATATCTTTGGTGGCCCTGTCGATGCGGTGGCTCTGATGCAGGCAATGATGGCGATCCCCACGTTAGCCGGCAGCAAATATACCGGCCCCAATATGCATGAGTTCCGACGCATTATCGATCTTGGGCAAGGGCAGTGGACCGTCTTCTCAGGAATGGATGAAGAGTGTCTCTTCGCCGCGATGTTTGGCGCCAGTGGCAATATTGGTTCAACGTTGAATTACATGGCTGCCACCTATCGCGAGATCCATGGCGCCGTACAGGCAGGAGATCAGGCGCGGGGTATTGACCTGCAACTGCGGGCGAATCGCATCACCGAGTTGCTGATCAACGCCGGCTTTATGGGATCGCTCAAAGCGGTCATGACGGAAATGGGCTTCGACTGTGGTAAAACCCGTTTACCCAACGCAATGCTGCCCAAGGATGAGTGGCGGCCACTCTTTGCCCGCCTCAATGACGCTGGCTTCCAAGAATTAACGGAGATGTAATATGAACTATACGGCCCAAATCCAGGCGGATGCCCTGGAGACTTTCACACGCACCCTCTTTGAAAAGTTGGGAATCCCCGCTGTTCAGGCCGCGGACGCCGCCGCCGTGTTGCTCTATGCCAGCCGCCGCGGTGTTGAAACGCACGGTGTACGCAATGTCAAACCGATCTATCACCGACAGATCACCAATGGGATAATCAATTTAAGCCCAACCTTCAAGCTGGATCACGAAACACCGGTATCGGCACGGGTCGACGGCGATGCTGGGTTGGGATTGGTGACGGGGCCCTGGGCAATGCGCCTGGCGATGCAGAAAGCCCAGACAAACGGCATTGGCATGGTGACGGTGCACAATAGCTATCACTATGGCGCGGCCGGCTACTATCCGTGGATGGCGCTCCAGGAAGATCTGATAGGTATCAGTATGACCGGTCGTTTCTATTCCGAAGGTGCCGAATATGGGGTGCTCCCTACCTATGGGGCAAAGGCCATGTTTTCCACCAACCCAATTGCGGTCTCCTTCCCCACTGCACAGGAACCCCCTTGGCTCTTTGACATGGCGACCTCTGTGGTACCCTTCAATCGTGTGACCATGCTCCGTGACAATGGCCTGCAGGTCCCACTTGGCTGGGGGGTGACGGAAGAGGGCGAAGCGACAACCGATCCCAGCCTGGTACGCGCGCTCTTTCCGCTCGGCGGCGAGCGCCCAACCGGTGGTCACAAAGGCTATGGCCTGATGATGATGGTCTCTGTACTCTGCAATGTCTTATCCGGTGGATGGGATGGGGGGATGGCCGGTCAAAGCATGGGCTTCAACAACGATGGCCACTTCTTTGCGGCAATGCGGGTAGATCTGTTCCGCCCACTCGATGAATTCAAAGCGGCGATGGATGATATGATTCGCGCCCTGCACGACGCGCCCAAGGCAAAAGGTCACGATCGCATCTATGTCGCCGGTGAGATTGAGCATGAAACGGAGCAGTTGCGCCTACAACATGGTATCCCGCTAACCGATTACGTCGCCAACGAATTGCAGGCACTCGGCGAGGAGTACGGCGTGGCGTTCCCCGTGGAACCAATTTCGGCCGAGGCGGCCGCCGCGACAAAAGACGCCTATCGATAGCTGCACTCTCTCTCCTCCTCTTACTCATTCTCTGCTTCTGTTCCGCCATCAGTTTGAGAAAATCTGAGAATGAGTGAAAGTGCGAGGAGGAAGATACGTGCGGTTACTGAATCAACATTTGGTCCCAGGTATGGTCGTCCATTACTCGGAAAAAGCGGATGGTGGCATCTTCGTAGCAGGCAACGAGGCGCCCATGCGTAAAACGTTGGGTAACCGTGTGTTGGCAAAGACGTTCCTCCCGTTCCACGGTTCCCATCAACTCCTGTAACCCTTCGACGGTACACCAAATTTTGCCGAAACCACGCCGGGGCAAAGGCGGTGATGTTGCCTCTCCCCCCAGGGGGTTACAGGTAAAGGTCTCCTGCTCCTCCGTCCAGGTATCGGCATAGACCTGCCACGTCTTATCCGGCCGCAGCACATAGATCTGATTCTCGCTGCTAAACCAAAGCATGAAACGGTTGTAGTCCGGCCCAGGACCGAATTCATTGAGCGCTACTGCATCGAAGCCAGCATCGGTCAGTGCACATCCCAAATGACTTTCAATTTCCGGATAGCTGAGCAAGGCGATATCCGTTTCGACACGACATGGCAGCGCCTCGCTTTCAGCCTGGCCTTCACTCACGGTCAACGCCACACCGGCGCCGATATCGGTTGTGACCGTCGGGATAGGAATCTCTGTAATTGTCATGCTCGTGACTCCGGCCACCGTGATCCCAACCAGCCCCTGGCCCTCTGTCCCTGTGGTCAGCGCCTCAGTCGCTGTCACCGGGATTTGTGCGCCCAGAGGAGAAAGGGGAGACGCCGGTTCTTGCGCAGTGCGCGCGGGAGCCGGCATCCGGGTAACGGCCGGTGTCGGCAGCAATGGGATAGCCGTGGGCATGGCAGTCATGGTTGGCGCGGTGGCGTCACCACAGGCACTTAGCAACAGCAGCAAACAGAGATAGAGTGTACTTCGTATAATTAGCGGCAAATCTAACCGGCTCTCCTGCCGGTCTCCCTCAGTTATATCCATCATTCCTCATTCAACTCGTTCAATTACGACGTACCTCGATGGGTCCCAATTCGACGGTGTAGTCACCGGGACCGGCACTCACCGGTAGTCGCTGTCCACTGACGGGATCATAGAGGCCAACGACGACATGATAAACACCGGCAAAGGTGTCAACGGGCAAGAGCATGCCGTAGTGGTCAATGATCTCTTCCCCCGGCTGCCAGCTCGAGATAGGACGCATCCACTGGACCGGTTGACCATCACGCTGGTCGATTTTGTCGCCATGTTGATCCAGCAGATGCACAAAGACATGGTAGTTCTCGGCAACCGACTGCAAACTTTCCCAACGGAGTTCAATCAACAACAGACCGCCTGGTGTCACCTCTTTACTAATGGCGTAGCCGGTGAGACGAATCCAACCATTGCTGGCCGTAATGGCGGCATCGCTATTGGGGTCACCAAAAAGAATTCCTGAACCAGCCTCGGTCAAGGTTTCCGGTGAGGCCATGGCATAGAGGGCCAACCGACTATTGTCTGTACCCGGCAGGCGATTTTCTTGAATCAAGAAATTTTCCGCGCGCATCGGCTGTTCCCACCCCGAGCGCTCCGGTGCCCCGTCATCGGAAACAACCCAAACGCGCGCATAATCGGTGCGAAGATGTTGGAGCCACTGTTGATCCTCGTCGAGAAGATTTTCACGTGGGATCAGTCCCAGGGTCGGCAAACGGCCATGATAGAGATTGGCAAACTGTTGCGTCTCTATCGGGCGCAGATAGAGAATGACATCGCCGGGTCGCTCCATGTGGGCGATGCGGTCGGCCGCGGGCTGCAAGGCTGGGCTGCCAAGCGTAATCTGATAATTGAGTAGCAGTGCCACCGCGATTGTGGATAAGATCGCCACATAGAGCAAACCATAAAGGCGGCGTGTCCGGCGTTCCTGGCTTTGGCGCGCATAGGTGACAAGGGTCAACAGGCTGAGCACAACGCCGACAAGGGGGAGAATGATCCCTTGCCAATCGATCTGCCCTTGCCGGAGAGTGGCGCGCCACCAGGCCAGGTGGATCTGGTCACTTTGGAGAAAGTCCCATTGCCGCAGCAGTGGTGAGTAGGTCAGGTTGGTAAAGGTCTCGGGTGCAAAGAGTGGTTCGACCGTGGTGGCGAGCCAATCCTGCACAAGGGCAAAAGGCACGGCCAATCCTATGAGTTGCACCGCAATGGAGAGGGCCAGCAAGACAACCGTGAACAAGCGTCCACCATTGCCCCACCGCCGCTCCACCATGAGGCGTTCCCACGCCGGCCCAACCAAGATCGCCAGAAACGGCACCAACGGCACAAGAAATCGCGGTCCCCAACTGTAACCACCGTGCCACATATACCATTTGCCATAGAGCAGGAGATAGATCGCACAGAGGGTGATGATGCTCCCGGTAAACCAGCGCAACCGCTGCCAGAACCACCCAATGCCCCCGAATCCCAGCAGTAGGATCGGGCTGTACCAAAAGAAGCCGCGCGCTGGCCCTACCAAGAGACCCACGATGCCAAAGAGCCAAGGTGCGCTAAAAGCTTCGCTCTCGACATAGCCACTCTCCCAGATTGAGCCAAAGCGGATCCAATTCCACCACAGCGAGACAATGCCACCGATCACCACCGGAATTAAAAAGCTAATCAACGGCCGCCAATGATCACGGACAAACTGGGTGACAGAGGAGAGTTGCAGCGCCGGCGCAGCTGTCCCTCGTTGACGGCGATAAAGCGCCACGAGCAGTGTAGCAAAAAAAATGGGTAGGGTCACCAAATTAACCGTGCGCGCCAAATAGGCCAGGCTCCACGCCAGACCACTACCCATCAGATACCGTTTGCGCCCGCTCTGACGAAAAGAGAGCAAGCCGTAGAGTGCACCGAAAAGCCCCCAGCCACAAACAGGATCGCTAAAGAAAGTCTGCGTATAAGGCCAGGCCAAGGTGGCCAGGCCAAAGAGCAACGCTGTTGCTGCAGCCGTAGAAATTGTCCAGCCGAGCCGTCGCCCCGTTCGGTAGAGCAAAGCTCCCGTCCACGCCGTCAGCAGAGGGTTGAGGAGCAGGACGACGTGGATAAGCCCCAAATTGGGCCAGTGCAACGCAATCCAGGCAAATGGGTAGGCGAGCAACCCCATGCCGATCCCTTTGCGACTGTAAAGCGTACCATCGGGACCAAAGCTGCCCTGTTGGATTCCCATCCAGAGCAGTTGGTTGCTGTCAATGGCGCCACGTCGCACCATATTCTCTACCGTGGCAAACATGGCAAGGCCATCACTGCTTTGGATGTAGCCTGTATAGGTAAAGAGATAGACGGCGAAGAGTAGCCCAAAGACAGCTATCGCCACGCCGCGTGTTGTTTGGTTAATCGGGTTTGTTGTATTTATCACCGTTGGTCATCAATCAAAAGCAAAATTACTGCACATCGATCTCCATTGCAAAATGGTCAGCTCCGCTACCATCGGCCACGGTCGCAAAGACACGCCCATCCGTTGTATACAGCCCCACATGCAGCTGATAGCGCCCCGGCGTCACTGTTGCCGGCACGGTCAACCGATAGGGATCGCGGATCAACGTTTGGGGCGCCCAGGTATCGGTGGGGGCCAGCCCTTGTACCGGCAAATTATCTTGTTGCGCCACCAGTTGTCCGCTGCTATCGAGCAGGTGAACAAAGACCGTATAGCTCTCCATCACGGTAGTCTCGCTTTGCCAGTATAACACCAGGGGCATCTCCGCGCCTACTTCGGCATTGCCAAGGATGATGCCCTTCAGTTGGATCGGGCCACCCGATGTTTGAAAGCGCGCAAGAGGTTCTTCGGCTGTCTGCATGACACGACGCACCAGGCACTGCCCCCATTGCTGCTCCTCCAACACATGGACATTGGGCTGGGCAAAGTAGATGTCAGCATGGGAAGGTTGGTCCAAATAAGTGACCCACCAAAACTCCTGATTGCCTACATAGGCCGCCAGGCGCTCGCCGACCATCTCCTCCCACGGCCGATCATGGGGATCGTAGCCGTCAATGATCTGGATTGTATAATCCTCACGTAGCCAGGGGTAGAGGTCGCGCCAGATCGCAATCTGGTCGCTGACAATCCTGTGATTGGGCCAGGCTCGCTCCTGGCGCAGATAGTCCACCACCGCAACACAGCGATAGTCCGCCAGCCGTTGCTCGGCATAGGCGCGGGCGGCACGGGGTAGGCCGGCAATAATGCCCGTTATGGTCAGCAACAACACGACGCCGGTTGCCGTCGCGGCCATCCGCCGCAGCACAAGCCCGTGCGAGGGCCAAATCTGTCCACACAATTCAACGACCAGGATGACCAACAGTGCCGTGCGCAACAGAATCACCCCAGCCAGAATCCAGGGTTCGTTGCCAAGCATTGTAAAGAAGATCGGCGATTCGATCACGTTGAGCAAGCTGAGGCCAATACTCAACGCAACGCCATGCCAGTTGGGCAGCAACAGCACCACAAAAGCGAGAATCCAGACCAAAAACTGGGGACTCCACCCTTTGCTATAGAGAAAAAGCCAAATGACACTAATCGCGGCAAAAACAACAGGTGTACGTGGATTGTTCCAGTCGTAGCGGCGGGTGTAAAGCCAGAGGTAGAGAAGCACAAAGGCGAGGGTAATCCAGTTCCAAGGCAGTTGGGCGGTGGCTGGTGGACTTTGCAGTGCCGGCAAATTGCGCATGTCAACCGGCACGCGCCCCCAGTCATAGTTGCCGACCAACAATGCCCAAACGCTCTCCCACGGCGGGCGCAGCGCGTTGACCTGAAAGCTACTCAGCGCCAACGCTGTGTGGCCGCCAACGAGCCAGTAACCACCGCCAATCACGACGCTAAAGAAGAGCAGCGTGTAGAGCGTAGGGCGCAGGAGATTGCCGGAAGCATGCCGCTTGAACCATTCCGTACGCAGGGCAGACCAACTCAATTTGCTGCCCAACCAGCGGATCGCAATGGGCACAAGCAAGGCAGGCGTCAGCTTGGTCAGGAAGCCAAGTGCAGCGACAACCGCACTCAGCAGCCATCGCCCTCGTTTCTGGCTCATCAACAGATCCAGCCCCCAGAGCATGAAGAAGAGAGGCATCGCTTCAAACCAGCCCAGCAGGGTGTAGACAGGCGTGAAAAGAAATGCGTAAAAGATGGCTGGGTGAAGGAGAGTGAGAACGGTCAACTGGGAACCATCAACAGTAAACGAGGAGCGGCCCAGCGCGGGATAACCCAATTTACGAGCAAGGCGATAGATGAGGATCAGGTTGCCGCTTTCAAAAAGCAGCAGAACCAGTCCAAAAAGCAGATGAAAGAAAAGGCGAGGATCACTCCAGGGAGGGATGCGGCTCGACCACTCAAAGATCGGCAACATGACCGCCGGGAAGAGAGGCGGGTATGCCGTCCAGAGATTGACAAAGGTCTCGTAGCCTTGAGGAATCTGTTGACCCCAGACATAGTAAAAGTCATAGTCCGAGGCATCGGCAATAAAGCCGCCGGGGCGAAAGAGCAGTAACGCCAACAGGCGAAAACTTACCGCCAAGACCAAAATGGCACAGAAAGCCGCGTGACGCTGTAACGATAGACGCAAGTGAGTGACCATAAATTGCTATTTTGCGTGACAGCACAGCAATTTACCAAATTCCCGTGGTCAAGATGGTACGACAATGCAGGAGGGTGCATACCACAGTTGGGGGCTTACACCGGACACGCAATCTGATCCTCCCCTGTACCCCCGAGAATGGAATGCACCGATGGCAGGTACTGGTGTATACCTGCCACCGGCACACCGGCTACCCCTTAATCCCCGACATAACAATGCCTTGGACAAAGTAACGTTGGCCAACAAAGAAGATGATGATCACCGGTAGCATTGACAGAATGCAGGCCGCCATCAGGAGATGTTGCATCGGTTCGCCACCGACTTCCGGCGTGTTGTTAAAGAAGCGGAGACCCACCGAAATCGTGAATTTTTCAGGCGAATTCAGATAGATCAAAGGGCCCAAGAAGTCGCCCCAGCGATCAATGATCACGATAATCGCCAGGGTTGCCAAAACCGGCTTGCAGAGCGGGAGCAAGATCGACCAAAAGATACGAAAGAAGCTGGCGCCGTCGATCAGAGCCGCTTCGTCGAGATCCTTAGGTAACGATAGGAAGAACTGGCGCATGAGGAAAATTGCAAACGCACCACCGCCAAACCAATAAGGCACCCACAGAGGTAACAGCGTGTTGATCCAGCCCAAACGGTGAAAGAGCACAAATTGCGGAATCAATGTCACCTGAGCCGGCAACATAATGGTCGCCAACGTGATCATAAAGAGGGCATCACGTCCTCGGTACTCAAATCGCGCAAAGGAGTAGGCCACCAGCGACGCTGTCACCAGTGTACCGACTGTCCCCAGCACCACGATGATCGTCGAATTGAGGGTCCAAATACTCACCGGGTGGCGCGAGATTTCAAAGACACGGATGTAGTTGTCCCACTGCGGCATTGACGGAATCCACGGTGGCGGGAAAGTTGCCATTTCGGCCGGCGTCTTCAGTGACCCCATTAAGGTCCAAAAGAGGGGAAAACCAAAGAGAACACATAACAAGAAAACCAGCAGGTACAGTAAGATTCGGCCGGTATTTACTGGTTTACGTCGATAGGAATCGGGGCGGGTAAGCGCCTGAGTCGCCATACAATTCTACTCCTGAACTTCGCTCTACTGATAGCTAAATCCCTGAAAACTTCGGACACGGCCTATTAGTCTCTGATGTGTAAATAGGTTCACGCAAAGGCGCAAGGCTTACAAAGAAAAGCGCCGGCACGTTGCGTGCTATGTTCATTGTTATTCGTGCCGTTGAGTCATGACCACTATCCTGAAAATCGCTGTGCCCAATTTGCGCAGGTGACAGTCACTGTCCACAAGGTTCTCGGCTAACAATGTGCCTCGGGACAGTGACTGTCACCGCTGAACGCCACGAAATGGACGGAACCTAGCCGCCCTCGTAATGAACCCACCTTCGTGAGTACTGCACTTGCACAAAAGTGAAGATCATGAGAATAATCGCCAGGACCCACGCCAATGCGCTGCCGTAACCGAGTCGGAAATACTGGAAGGCTTCCGTGTAAATGTGGAGGGCAAAGAACCAGGTGGCATAAGAGGGCCCACCTTGTGTCGCCACCAACGCCGTGGTAAAAACCTTGAGCGCACCGATAATGGCCAGCACCAGATTGAAGAAGATGGTGGGCGTGAGCAGCGGGACCGTGACATGGCGAAACTTGTGCCAGGGACTGGCGCCATCGATATCGGCGGCCTCGTAAAGTTCCTGTGGCACCCCCTGCAAACCGGCCAAGAAGATGAGCATTGTGTTGCCCCCAACCGCCGCCCACACATTGATCATAATCACGGAATAGAGCGCCGAATCACGCGAGGCCAGCCACGCCGGAGGATCGCTCATTCCCAAATTCCGCAACACCTGATTGACCGGCCCCAGCCGGGGTTGGAGTAGATAGATCCAGACCACGGCTAATGCCACAGCAGGAACGAGGTGGGGCACAAAGAAGACAGAGCGGTAGATATTGGTGCCGATCAACTTCTGGTTGAGCACCACTGCCAAGATCAGCGCGCCAAAGATGGTTAGGGGAACATAGGCACCAGTGAAGGCAAAGGTTCGACCCAGCGACTGCCAGAAGAGATCATCGTGGGTGAAGGCACGCACATAGTTATCGACACCCACCCAGTTGGGGGAGCCGATCACCTCGTAATTGGTGAAGCTAAAGTAGAGCGATGCCAGAATCGGCCCACCCCAAAAGATGATTAGCCCCAAGATCCAAGGAATGGCAAAGATATATCCCCAAATCGCACGCCGCGTCTGAAAGTTGGACTTTGCGCCAACCACGCGACCAAGCAAACTCGGACCTTGCCGACGATTGAGTGCACTGGATTGTTCTGCTGCAACTGCCAATGGTCTCACCTCTTTCTGTTACGATACAAATTTCTCGCGGTTCAGGAGCTACCTACCAAGGCAACTGCCAATAGGCCTCCGGCGCCTCGGGCCACAGCGGCATGCTTAAGCCCTCCGCATCAAAGACTATCTTGCCGGCCCGCAACGTCATCTTGCACTCCAACTTTTGTGTGCCGACCAGCTTTGCCTTGCCACAATCGACAAAGCCAAACTCCCCCTCATGCAACTGGAAGAGCGCCACATCCGCCTCCGCACCCACCGAGAGGTGCCCCAATTCGGGATGGCCAATCTCATTGGCCGGTGTCACGGTGG